>Ga0209573_1004104_pt1 | contig 14913 bp, 12 predicted proteins | sample TNRBio252014_DNA_FD_185870 | JGI IMG/M metagenome (GOLD analysis project Ga0209573, IMG submission 185870) | Wastewater treatment Type I Accumulibacter community from EBPR Bioreactor in Madison, WI, USA - TNR Reactor_6/25/2014_ DNA (SPAdes)... | ecosystem: Engineered > Bioreactor > EBPR >...
AGCCATTTGTTCATCATCCGGCGTCTGCTGATGAACCGCTCATCACTTCGACTCTTGCAAAAAGTATCGCTGTACTGCCTTTTGCTAACCTGAGCAGCGATCCGGAACAGGATTATTTCAGTGATGGGTTAACAGAGGATATTATCACACAGTTATCGAAGATCAGGGCATATAAGGTGATCTCCCGTACCTCGGTAATGCAATATAAAAATTCACCAAAGTCCATTAAGCAGATAGGCAAAGACCTGGGAGTAGCGCTGGTAATGGAAGGTAGTGTACAACGTCATGGTGACCAGGTTCGTATTACGGCCCAGCTGATCAATGCCATTACGGATGAGCATATCTGGGCTGATTCTTACGACAGACCCCTGATTGATATCTTTTCTATCCAGCGGGAAGTAGCACTGGCCATTGCAGCTGTATTGAACACTACTTTATCACATAAAGAAACAAGGGAACTGGATTATATACCCACATCAGACCTGCAGGCTTATGATTATTATCTCCGCGGAAAATTACTGATGGAAAACAGGAATAAGGCCGACCTGCTGACAGCAAGAGAGCATTTTACTCAAGCAGTCAACCTGGATAAAACTTTTGCTATTGCTTATTCAGGCCTCGCTGACACCTATTTACTTTCTTCCTTTCGTGGATATGAAGATCCCGTAATGACCTTATGGCAGGCAAAAAAACATATTGATACTGCTTCAAGTCTTGATTCATTTTCCGGTGAGACCCAGGCATCGCTTGGCTATTGGTATTTCCAGAGCTTTGACTGGCATGCTGCAGAGATCACCTACCGCCGTTCGATCAGTTTGAATGCAAACCAGTCGAACGTTTACCTCTGGCTGGCAATACTTCTCCAGGCCAAAGGTGAACATGAAGAAGCATTGAAGATCTATGATATGGGGGCAGAGATCAATCCTATGTGGGATTTCTTATTGAAGAACAAGATCATTGCATTGGTGAATAATAATAACAAAGAAGCGGCTCTCGAATTGCAGCAAAAGCTCATTGATAAAGCCCCATCCGGTGGCCAGTTGAAGAGAAAAAGATATGAGGAACTTTCCCGCCTGTACTGGACCTTTAACGATAAGGAAGAGGCCATTGCTGCCGCAAAAAAATCAGGCGATCTGGGATTGATCAAATTCTATACAGATGGTGACCATTCCTTATTGGAAAAAAGAATGGATGATCACTATAATAACTTCAGGTTGCGCAGCGAATATATCTCGCAGTTCTGGATGGGACTGGATTATGCCCATGCAGGTGCCAGGGAAAAGGCATTGGAATGTTTTAATAATGCTATTGCACTGAAAGAGGCTGGTATTGCCTTGCTGCTCATACGTGATTTTGAATTTTTGAATATCAAATACCTGAGCATGGCACTCATCACCCGGAAGGTGAAGCAATTGATCAATTTTTAATAATAATCTTATTTCACCACTACGGTTTCCCAGCCATCATAGTCACCTTTACATTTCTTAGCTTCTTCTTTTAACGAAAGAGTGAGTTGGTTGATGGATGCAAGATCGACCCGGTCGGTTCTTGATATGTGTACCGTAAAAGGAAATGACGCATTTTCCCCGTTCTCTTTTGCTTCTATCCTGAATTTTTTACTCACTGCATAATACACAAAGCATTCCCTGTCTGTTTCGGATTTAAAATAAAGCCAGTGATCGACTTGTCTTGGTGTATCCAGTTTGTCACCGGCTTTCTGTAATCGCATTACCACTTTCTGGTTGCTTATATATTCTATTGTTTCTTCGTTGGGATAAAGAAAGCTGAGATAAGCATTCCAACTCATATCTTCTTTGATAAGAAAAGCAGGAGTATAACTGGGGAAACGTTTGGTAATAAGGTTTGTCACCTCTTGTTTTAGTCCGAAAGTATCAGTTACATAGAAATAGTCTTTGCGTTCACACTGGTAAGTAAAAGTGCCAGCCAGTGTGTTTATTTTGATTTTATTTATTAATGCCACTATGGAATCTGATATCCTGTTAAGTGTTGTAAAGGCCAGTGGGGCAGGAAGACCTTCCTTGGTGCAATTCTTGAACTGTACTCCGGCAGCAAATAAAAATGTCTTGCTGTTGTCCGGTGCTATTTTTTTCAAGTCCATATTGACTAATGTACTGCCGGGCCCTTTTTCGTAGCTGGCCAGGTAGGTTTCCCAGTAACTGTCATCCTGTGCAGATACATTATACTGGCACAGGAAAAAGCTCAAAAGAAATACTATTGTTTTCATTGAGGCGTGAAGGTATAGAGAAGATAAGATCGTCTTTCCTTTTTGAAAGTGATTTAGGGTTTTGTTAAGTGCTGTAAAGAGTAGAACCGGTAAAGAATCAATAAACGATATTTTTTCTAACCCATTTATTATCCCCTTTTCTTTAACCATCTTTCTTCCCACATTTTTAACCCGCCATTGTGAATAACTGCCTGTTAGCCAAATCACCTTTTATAGGCCTTTAGCTTAAATTCGCCGCTGACTTAACAATTACTTAAACAGAAAACCGTGAGATTAAAGAGTTTAGAAATCAAGGGCTTTAAGAGTTTTGCTGATAAAACCATTGTCAATTTCGACGACAATATCACCGGCATTGTGGGCCCGAATGGCTGTGGTAAATCAAATATTGTGGATAGCATCCGCTGGGTGATAGGTGAGCAAAAGATCAGCCACCTGCGGAGTGAGAACCTGGACAGCCTGGTCTTCAACGGGTCTAAAACCCGCAGTGCCAGCGGCCTTGCCGAGGTGAGCCTGACGTTTGAAAATACCCGGAACCTGCTGCCCACCGAGTTCAGTACCGTGACGGTTACCCGTAAATTTTATAAAAGTGGTGAAAGTGAATACCGCCTGAATGATGTGCAATGCCGCCTGAAAGATATCCAGAACCTCTTCATGGATACAGGTATCAGCACCGACAGTTATGCCATCATTGCTCTCGACATGGTGGATGACCTGATCAAGGATAAAGACAACAGCCGCCGGAAAATGCTGGAGCAGGCTGCAGGGATTTCCATTTACAAAACCCGGAAAAAAGAAGCAAAATCAAAATTAGAAGCTACGGAACAAGACCTGGCCCGTATTGAAGACCTGCTGTTTGAGATCAACAACCAGTTAAAAGCTTTGGAAAGCCAGGCAAAAAAGGCAGAGAAATACCATGAGATAAAGAAAGATTACCGGGAGATCAGTATCGAACTGGCAAAAGCCTCTTTGGAAGGGTTTAACCTTACTTATAAAGAGTTGAATGAACAGAACGATGTTGAGACAGATAAGAAACACAAACTGGAAGCTGAAATTGGTACAAGAGAAGCTGAATTAGAGCAGGAAAAACTGGCTTTTGTAGAAAAGGAAAGACAATTGCAGAGCATGCAACATGCTTTCAACGAAATGTTACAGACTGTTCGCAGTAAAGAAAATGATAAGAACCTGTCTGCTCAGCGGCTGGAACACCTGCAGGAAAAAGAAGGTAGTCTGAAAGAATTTTTATTGAAAGCTGAAGGGCAGTTGAAAGGTATAGAGGAAAGTATTGGCTTTACTAACCAGCAGGTGCAGGATGAAGAAAAATCACTGGACCTTCTGAGTGAGCAATTGGCGCAGCTGAACAACGAAGTGAATGCAAAGAGAGAAGTGCTGGATGAAAAACGCCGTATGCTGGATAATCTGCGCAATGAATACCAGCAGATACAGCGAAGCCAGTTTGATGCAGAGAAAAAAGTGGCAGTGGCTGATACCTCAGTGCAAAACTTACAAAGAGTCATCCACCAGATAGAGGAGGAGAGGGTACAAAGGGAAGAGCAGCGTCATCACCTTGACAGTGACAGGATACTGAAAGAAAAAGAACTGGGTATTAAAAAGGTAGACCTGGAACAATTGCAACAGCACCAGGAGAATACCAAGGAACAAATATTGCAGACACAAGCTGTGCTTGATGGGCTGCGCAATAACCTGGCAGATGAAAACCGAAAACTGGACGCCAAAAAGAATGAGCATGACTTGTTGAAGAGTATGATAGACTCCATGGAAGGTTATCCTGATTCAGTTAAATTCTTACATAACAACAATAACTGGAATCATAGTTCTCCTATTCTTTCTGATGTACTATATGTGAATGAAGAATACAGGACGGCTCTCGAGAATGTGCTGGAACCATACCTGAGTTACTATGTGGTAAACGATCTGCAGGAAGGTTTACAAGCCGTTCACCTGCTTGATGAGAACAAAAAAGGGAAAGCCAATTTCTTCTTGCTGGATAAAGTGAATGATGGGGCTGCAGGAATTTCTTCTCACCAATTAGAAGGGGCTATTCCTGCATTGAGTGTAGTGGAAGTGGATGAGAAATATCGTAAGCTGGCTGAACATTTGCTGGGCAATGTATTTATTGCTGATAGTGAAGATGCGCTGCAAAACAGTAATGGTTTTGTAGTGATAGAGAAACATGGCAAGTATGTAAAAGGAAAATATTCGCTGACCGGTGGTAGTGTAGGCCTGATCGAGGGAAAGAAAATAGGCCGGGCAAAGAACCTGGAAAAATTGCAGGATGAAATTGCTGCACAGGATGCAATAGTAGAAGCTTTGAGGGCTGAAATACAGGCGAGACATAATGAAGTGATCGCCTTTAATGAAGACCTGAGGGAAACTGCTATTCGGGAAACAGAAAGGGAGATACAGCAACTGACCAATGAAACTTTCTCGCTGCATAACAAACTGGAGAATCTGCATTCCATGCAGACCAACAGTCAGCATCGGCTGGAAGAACTGAACCTGCAAATGCAGCAAACACTAAATTCAGTGGAAGGTGTACGTAACCAGTTAACAGAATACAATGAATTGTTGCAGGCCAATGCTGCAAAACTGGCTGAAGCGGACGAAGCTTTCAAAGTAACTGAAGCAGATTATAACGAAGCAACCCGGCAGTACAATGAATTCAACCTGAATGTAACAAAGCAACAGAGCAAGATCGCCGGGTTAAGACAAGAACTTGATTTCAAAAATAATCAACTGAGTGATCTGCGCCAGCAAATTGAGAATAACACAAACCAATTAGCTGATACGGGTAGCAATATTGCGCAGTCTGCCCAATCGCTGAAAGATATTGAAGAGGCACTATTGGAATTGATGAGAAGAAAGGACGAAGAAGAACAAAGTTTGAATGAAGCAGATCAGGCCTATTATAACTTCCGTAACCAGTTGAGTGAAAAAGAAAGTGCCATCCGTCACCAGGTGAAGGAAAAAGAACAGATAGAATACTTACTGGCAGCCATTAAGGACAAGCTCAATGAATTGAAACTGCAATTAGCCGGTATGAAAGAAAGGCTGAATGTGGAATTCAGGATCAACCTGGAAGATATTCTCGGAGAAGCAAGATCAGGAGAGACAGCTGTAGAAGAATTGCAGGAGAAAGCTGATCGTATGAAAAAGCGTTTGGAGAACCTGGGTGAAGTAAATCCGACTGCGATAGAAGCTTTTACCGAGATGAAGAAACGGTATGACTTCATCGTAGAGCAGAAAACAGACCTGGTAAATGCGAAAGACAGTTTATTGAAGACCATTGAGGAAGTAGAGGCTACCGCAAACCAGAAATTCCTTGAGACATTCAACCAGGTAAGAGAGAATTTCCAGAAAGTATTTAAAACCCTTTTTACAGAGGATGACCAGGCAGACCTTGTACTGGAAGATCCTGAGAACCTGGCCGACAGTGGCATTGATGTTATTGCCAAGCCCAAAGGGAAACGTCCTTCTTCATTAACACAGTTAAGCGGTGGAGAAAGAACCCTGACTGCAACGGCGCTGTTGTTTGCGATCTACCTCATTAAACCTGCACCATTTTGTATACTGGATGAGGTTGATGCTCCGTTGGATGATGCCAACGTAGGAAAGTTCACCAACATGATCCGCCAGTTCAGTGATAACTCTCAGTTCATCATTGTTACCCATAATAAAATGACCATGAGCACAGTGGATGTGATCTATGGCGTAACCATGCAGGAGCCGGGTGTAAGTAAACTGGTGAGTGTGGATTTCAGGAATTTGGAGCAGAACCAGAATTAGTTAGCGGGAAACAGGATGCATCAAAATTTGAAATGTTTGCGATATTTGAAAGCCCGGTTATGCCGGGCTTTTTCGTTACAAAAGACACTAATTAACTATGCGCACTATCATTTTACTCTTTGCTTCCAATGTCTTTATGACTTTTGCCTGGTACTATCATTTAAAACACCAGGGCTGGCCTTTGTGGAAAGCGATACTGATCAGCTGGCTTATCGCCCTTTTTGAATACTGCCTGATGGTGCCCGCTAACCGCTTTGGCAATACGGATGGTTTCAATCTTTTCCAGTTAAAAATGATACAGGAAGTCATTACACTTATTGTATTCTGTGGCTTTGCTGTTTGGATCATGAAAGAACCCTTTCACTGGAGATACCTTGTCAGTTTCGCCTTCCTGGCAGGGGCGGTTTACTTTATGTTTAGTAACAGGTTTGGATAAATACACCCGGCCGCCATCGTTTACATATCTGCTGTAAAGGTTTTTTGTTGTTCTCTTTGTTTAGCCCTTCTGTTAAAGTCTGATTTTACTTTGTGTATAACCGCAATAAGACAGAAATAGACCCCGCCGCATAATAAAAATGCAGCAGCAATAGCCCAGAAGTACCAGTCGGTATCTTTCTTTGCTTCAAAGATTGCATAGAAAGTAATTAATGAAAATCCAAGAAGTGCAGAAAAACCAATGAGCAGGTTGGAGAAATACTTTTCAGAATGAGAATTTGACATGATCGTTATTTTAGATTAGGGCTAATGGCATGTAAAATTAAGAAAAAAATAATGTTCTGTTAATGGTGAATATCCGGCTGGTTTAATTTTATTCTAATTGTACATTTGAATTATAAACGGGAAAATGAAAAAAACAGTTCTATTTATAGGTCTTTTATTCACAGTTTATCTTCTGTCTGCACAGGAAAAGCCCGAAGGGTTATTTATTTCCTCAAAAGCGCCAGATTTCAAAGCCAAAGATCAGGATGGTAACGAGATCCGGTTGAAAGATCTCCTGAAAAAAGGAAAAGTAGTACTTGTTTTTTACAGAGGCTATTGGTGCCCGTATTGCAATAGAGCACTGTCCAGACTACAGGATTCTTTACAGCTTATCAAAGAGAAAGGAGCCACCCTCATTGCTGTATCACCTGAGAAGCCAGAGAATGTGAACCTGACAGCGGAAAAAGTTAAAGCGGAGTTTTCTATTCTCTATGATGAAGGGCTTAAAATTATGAAAGCCTATGATGTGGAATATGAAATGCAGGAAAACACTGTTACCCGCTACCGCAACGGGGGAGTGGATATTGAAAAGATAAACGGGACTAATGGCAAATACCTGCCTGTACCCGCAGTATATATTATCGACAAAGAATCTAACATTACTTTCCGTTTCTTCGAACCGGATTATAAAAAAAGACCCAGCGTAAAAGAATTACTGGATAACTTGTAAGTATTACTTATACATTCTTCTTTTCAGTAATCATGCAAAGTGATTGTGAACGGACCTCGTTACCTTCATGTTCTATCACCGGCTCACTTACCAGCACTCCTTTTTTGTACAACAGGTTTTGCTGATGTGCCAGTAATTTCCAGCCGTCTTCTGTATAGCTTTTGAATCCATATTTTGTAAAAGGCATATTTTCTATGCTTTCCCTGGTACGGATAGTAGTATAGAGCTTTCCTCCTGGTTTCAACACCCGGCATATTTCCTGCAGGTGCTTGCCCGGTTCATCCCAGAAGTAAGCTACATTAATGCAGAAAACAATATCAAAACTGTTATCAGCAAAAGGCAGCTGGTCACTTTGCCCTTTTACGATAGATAGTTTTCCTGCAGCTATACTGCTTTCATTATTTTTAATGGCTGCCTTCACCATCAGATCGGAAAAATCAATCCCTGTTATTTGCAATTGCTGAGCCCTGTTGAATAATTTATCAAAAAACTTCCCGTTGCCGAATCCAATTTCAAGTATTGACTGGCCGTTCTGTATCTCCATCTGGTCCAGGGTGAAATAATATAGAAACTCATTAGCTTCATTCATTTTGGATGCTACTTTATGTCCCAGCGTTCCCTTTGGCCGGCGAAGCTGCCGGGCCAGTGTTTTCCAGCGGAGTTGTTCAAAGAATTTTTTAAACATGAAGATTGCTTTATTCAACGGGTTATTTCCATACAACCCTGCCTATTTTGCCATTGGAACCTGCAAGGAAAACTTCTTTTCCTTCTTTGGCTTTGCGGCAAACATGAAAACCTTCTTTACTGATCCAGTTCCAGTTCTTCCCTCCATCGTTTGAATAATCAACACCATTGATACCACAAGTGAAAATTCTTTTGCGTGACAGGTATTCAACACAGCTTCTGTAGCCATGCGGTGCTGTGACAGGAGTATGCCATAGTTTCCCCCGATTCCTCGTATAATAGCAATTGTTCTTTGCAGAGGTATCGGCATTAAAATCACCACCGACAACCGTCATGATCTTTCCACCTCTTAGTTTGTAAGTGTCCCAGATAGCTACAGAATTGGCACCGGTCGTTTCTTTACCCTGTATAATGGGCAATGTCAGAGGCGGCCTCTTAGAAAATAATCTTGAACGTAATCCACCACTTACAAATACAGCTTCATCTCTGTCGAGCACCCGCACATTAGTGCCACTGGCAGCAAAACAAGCTTCACCACTATCCGCAAGAGGTCTTTTGTCAAAAGGGATTTCCTGCCAGCTGATGCCGCCATCAAAAGTTCTAGCGATAAAGAATTTACCATCTATAGGATCGCCTATTACAATTCCTGCCTGGTCATTCCAGAACTCCATAGCATCCAGGAACATTCCCTTTGTCTTATTCTCGTAAACAATCTTCCAGGATTCGCCACCATTGGTAGTTTTAAGGATATATGCAGGGGCATCTACACTCATAATGATTGCCGTGTTGGCATCAAAAGCCTCAATATCCCTGAAATCGTTTTTCTCAAACCCATTTACCACCATCCATTTCCAATGCTGACCTCCATCGGTTGATTTTCCAATGGTTCCATTACTGCCGCTTACCCATATCACATTATCACTGACCATACTCAATCCGCGGATACTTGTTTTTGTTCCGCTGGTAAGCACTTCCACCTGTGGCGATTGAGCTGCCACCCATCCACTGATGAAAAAAATATATACTATTGAAAAAAAATTACGCATTATTAACCGGATTATAATTAACCATTCTTCTTTTTGAGGTACCATCATTATACAAATCTATAATGGCATAAGCAGGTGCAAACTCCTGAAATGAACCTTTCCACCAATTCCCTGACACAGCACCGTTGCAATAGTATTTAATGCCGAGGTAATCAATTTCGTCCTGCAGATGAATATGCCCGCTGATACAAACCTTAACAGCAGGGTATTTCATAAATACCTTCTTTAGTTGCAAGAAATCTGTATGCATCAGATTTCGCTGTATCTTAAGATCACCGTTGGATTCTGTTTTATCAAAAAACAAACCGGCACAAATAGATAATATTGGAATATGCGAAACAATACAAATGAATTTACCTGCCGGTAGGGAAGCTAATTCCTGTTGCAGCCATTCCAACTGGGCCTCATCAATTTTTGCAATATACCCGCCCGCCGGATTTAATTGTGTACTGTCAAGCACTATAAAATGCCAGTTGCCTTTTGTAAAACTGTAAAACCTGTTTTTCATTGACAGTGTTTCGACTGCCCATACTTTACCATAGAGCCTGTCTGCATCAGGCTTGTTTTCTTTAATAAACCATCCCCATACATCATGATTGCCTATGCAATGATAAACAGGCAAACTGTTTTCTTTTTGCAAAATGCCTTTAAATAAATTCCACTGTATCTCTGTATTTTGCTTGTCAGCGCCAAGTGCATCCATGATGGCATCACCACCATTGATGATAAAATCGATTTCTTTTTTATCCTGCTGAACATGATGCAACGCTTTGGCCATTCCTGATTCGGGAATAATGCCGGGTTTTACATGTATATCAGATAAATGCGCAAAGCGGATAAAAGTTCTTTTATCTTCAGCGGCTGTTGAAAAGGAAGGCAGGAGAGTGCTTCCTATCACAGCAGCTGAGGTCTGCAGGAATTTTTTTCTTTTCATTTTTTAGAAAATTTATTTCAACCGGGCAATCAATTCTTCTTTGCTTACTATTCCCTGTTTACGCCAGGTTTCTTTTCCGTTCTTATAAATGATGAAAACCGGTATGGGTTCAATATTCATTGAATTCATCAGGTTGCTGTGTATTCCCGCATCTATTTTCAGGAAATAAAAATCCAGTGATTTATCTGCCTTTAACTCCGTTAATACAGGCTCCATTTTTACACATGGCGGGCACCAGGATGCACCAAAGTCAACCAGTACTGTTTTATCCACGGGAATACTGGCCAGGTACTCCTCAGTAGTCATTTGCTTTTCATTATTGTTACCTTCTACGGGTTTACCGGATCTTTTCCATGCATTGATGCCCCCGTTTAGTTCTATTACATTTTTAAATCCATTGCTTCGCATCCAATCGGCAGCATAGGCGCTGCGGCTGCCCACCAGGCAATAGATATATACAGGTTTATCTTTATCTACATATTTGAGCCGCTCACTGAACTGTTCTTTATTTGTCCAGTCTGCCTGCAGGGCATTTTTGATATGACCAGACTTAAACTCATTGGCTGTTCTTACATCCAGTACCTGGATGCCTTGTTTTGTCAGCCCTTTTTCAAATTCATCGGCATTCAAACGGGTTTCATTTCCGGGTTGAGATTGGCAGGAAATAACAGTAAATAATAAAAGGTACAGTAATACGTTTTTCATCAAACTCCGATTTTTTCAAAAGTAGCATAATATTTGAGCCAAATCAGCCGCTGTATTATCAGTATTTGCTGCTGACGCTCAGGCTGGAAAGCAAAATAGTCTTATTTTTAGCGATTAAAAGGGTCTTCTGTTTATGAAAAGAAATATTATTTTTTTATTGATTCTTGGAATTGTAGTGATTATCGGGTGTCAGAAGGAGTTGAGCTTCGAAGGCCCCAACACACCGGCGGAAGGAAGCTTGTTGAGCGATGCCACAGGAGATTGTCTGCCTAAAACTGTGAACGGCACCTATGGAGCAGGTGTAGCACTTGTTCCCGCTTCCAATACAATTACGGTGAATGTGAATGTAACCCAGACCGGAACTTATGCTATTACGACAGATACGGTAAATGGTTATTATTTCAGTGCATCAGGCATTTTTACCGTGCCGGGTAATAATACAGTAACGCTCAGGGGTAATGGTACTCCGTTTGCAAATGGGGTAAATAATTTCGTGGTAAGTTTTGACAGTACTTTTTGTGATATACAGGTGACGGTAAGTTCACCCGGTGCCGGTACGCTGGCCGGTGCTCCCAATGCCTGCGCACCCATTACTGTAAACGGAACCTATAGCCCTGGTGTGGCATTAACAACAACCAATACGGCTGTAATACAGGTAAATGTAACAACTGCCGGAGCTTTTAGTATCACAACCGATACTGTTGCCGGTATATGGTTTACCTACTCAAATGTCTTACCGCTTGGAAACGGACAAAATGTTACACTGCAGGCGCAGGGGAACATACCGGCCGCCACAACCACAGGGCCTAAAACTTTTACCGTTAAACTTGGAGCAAGCCAATGCACTTTTGTGGTGAATATGGCCGGACCAGCCGCAGGCACTGTAGACTGCAGCGGAGTTACTTTTGCGGGTACTTTTACGGCAGGCCAGGCTATGACCGCAGCTAATAATGCACAGATATCTGTTACTGTTACTACTCCCGGTGCTTATAGTATTACAACCGATACGGTGAATGGAGTCTGGTTTAATGCCAGCGGCAATTTTGCTACGGCAACCACTACACCTGTTACACTTATTGCTAATGGTACACCTGTTAACTCTGGACCATTTACATTTACTGTAAAATGGGGCACCAGTACCTGCACATTTGTTTGCAATTTCAGCCCGGCACCTCCCAATGATTATTTTCCAAGAACTACTGGTAGTAATTGGAGTTATGAATGGGACGGAGTAGCTGCAGATTCTCTGCTTAAATGGGTAATTGCTCCAACCAATTCTGTTCCGCCCAATATTTACAATATTTTTATGGAAACTGATGGAACGGCACCTCCAACTGGTGATTCATCGGGATATTTCCGAAAAAATGGTGGTGATTATTTTGAATATTTTGATTTAGCCTCTATTGGCGCTGATAATACTGATTGGGTTGAATATACTTTTCTAAAAGATAATCAACCTGCGGGTAGTTCGTGGACATCACCAGGATGGACAAATTCAATTGCAGGTACACCTATTACATTCCGATTTAAGGATAGCATAGATCAAAAAGATATAACTATAACCAATCAAATGACATCAACTGGTTCGGTAGACTATCAGAATGTAATTGTAATAGTAGAACGAATACAAGTTTTTAGTGGCGGTATATGGTTTGATGCAACTCCTATTTTTGGCTATTTCAAAAGTTATTTTGCTAGAGGGATTGGTTTGATAAAAGCAGAAATATTCAATGCCCCAGGCACTGGTGGTACTCCGAGTTTTACACTCAGACTTCGACGATATCAAGTGTTTTAATATAACTAATCAATAGAATAGAAAAAGGCTGTCAATTATTGGCAGCCTTTTTTAAGCATTATTCAGAACCCTTTTTTCTTTCCCGATTCCAGCGCCGGTAATTTAAAATCATCAAGGGCACTTTTCTGAGAAATCATTTTTTCAATGTCTTCAATTTTCCGGGGTGCAAAACGGGAGAGGAGTTCATAGCCGGTTTCTGTTATCAGCAGGTCATCTTCAATACGTACAGCAATGCCCCACCATTTTTTATCACAATTACTGTTGCTGGGTATATATATACCCGGCTCTATAGTGATGACCATATCCTTTTTCATGGTCTCCATCGAGCCACGGTCATGCACATCCAAACCAATATGGTGGCCTAATCCATGAGGAAAGTATTTACCGACTTCGTTTTTGTCATTTATGATACCGAGCTTTACTAAGCCTTCTGCAATTGTTTCCCTTGCGGCATTGCTTGCATCAGCCCATTTGGAGCCATTTTTTAATGTTTTAAAAGCAGCTTCCTGTGCATCATATACCAATTGATAGATTGCTCTTTCTTCTTCAGAGAATTTGCCATCCACCGGTATAGTTCTTGTTACATCAGCGGTATAACCATGGTATTCTGCTCCCACATCCATCAATAGCATGGAGGTTCCTACTTTTGTTTTTGTGTTTTCCATATAGTGGAGCACACAACCATTTTCGCCGGATCCGATAATTGATCCATATCCTACACCCTCAGCCCCATGTTTTTTATGTACAAATTCCTGTAAGCCCTGAATCTCCAGTTCCGACATTCCCGGATGAACGGCTTTCATTACTTCATTATGTCCCTGGCAGGATATTTCCACTGCTTTCCTTAACAAGGATAATTCTTCCGGTGTTTTGATGCGCCGGAGCTGGCCGGTAAGTTCCATATATAACCTTGTGTCAAACTTTGAAGAAGGAGAATTCTTTTCAGGCATCCCTGATTTTTGTTTGAATTGTTGCATCAGGTCATATAAGTCAGCATTGTCGTAACCATTGGGAACATCAACCGGGGTTCTGTCGCAAATGATTTTTTTAAATCTTGAGAAATCAATATTGAATTTTTTGAAATCAGATCCATTGAATACAGTGCTGAAGCCCAGTTTCTCCCTGGCACCTTCGACACCGAGTCTTTTGCCTGTCCATTGTTCTGCCTGTGCATTTCTTTTTTGCACAAAAAGTATTTCGCTATAACTATTGCCTGTGGAATCTGTTTGTGCTTCCTTAAAGATCAGCAATAAAGAATGTGGTTCTTTATACCCGCTGAAATAATACATATCCGGGTTAGCATGATACAGGTATTCCACATCATTGGAGAAGGTACGGGTAGGGTAAGCAAATATTACTACAACCGAACTATCGGGCATATTACTGCGGAGCGCATCCCGCCTGCCCGCATGAAAGGATGAGGACAGGTAATCTTTTGGCAGAAAATCATCGGTTGTGGCAGGCGAAGGCTGTGCTGATAAATAAAGGGATAAAAGCAAGGCTTGCGTAAGAAACATGCCTTTGCGGATCATTTTTATACACATAAAAGGTGATTGAGAAACTAAAATACCTTTTTTCAATCACCAACACCAGTAAATTATATGAACGGGCTATTCATCATCGCCTTCTTCAAAGAAAGCATCCTCATTACTCCTGTAATGTTCTTCCCATGCTTTTACCGCCTCATCGCTCAGGCACTCGATGATATCGAATAGATTATCTTTTTTCAGCTTCCAGGAGGTTTCTATAGGTTCGTCAAACCGCTGAACAAAGACACAATGATCTGTTATCAATGCCACTTTTATCAGGGTCACCGGAGAATCCTCCTTTTCTTTTACCAGGTAATAGCACCCGGTTTCCAACAGGTCATACGAATACATAATCCCAAAATTTTTAAAATTTCAATAATCAACTTTGCAGGTTAAACGATCTTAATTAACCGATATTCAAGGCAGCTAAAATGGAAGGAATTTGATGGGTAAGAAGTCAGTGTAAAATTAAGGGATCGGGAGATTTCCGGCTATTAAATTGTTGTACTTTCCTCTTTTAACAGGCGATTATTTTTTGTAATAATTTGATTATTATTTATTTAAGAGAATTGCCGAATATTTTAATTTCACTTTGTTTTAGAGGGAATAAAACAGGAAATAGTAGCCGGGTATTCATATGTTTTTCTTCTTTCGGCCTCACTAACGCTGATCTGGGACTCACTGTCATCAAAGGATTTTTCAACTATTTTCCGGTTAAAGTCTGCTGTAAAATCAATCAATA
>Ga0209573_1004105_pt1 | contig 14907 bp, 7 predicted proteins | sample TNRBio252014_DNA_FD_185870 | JGI IMG/M metagenome (GOLD analysis project Ga0209573, IMG submission 185870) | Wastewater treatment Type I Accumulibacter community from EBPR Bioreactor in Madison, WI, USA - TNR Reactor_6/25/2014_ DNA (SPAdes)... | ecosystem: Engineered > Bioreactor > EBPR >...
GGGCCCTGTTCGTCGATATCCTGTCCGAGGCGCTGGTCCGCGCGCCGGCCGATGTCGCCTTCTCTCCCGACCGCCTCAGCCGCTATGAGATGATCGTGGCGCAGGGCAAGTCGGTACTCGGCGCGCAGGCCCTCGGCTGGTATCGCTTCGCCCGTCAGAACTATTCCGATGCGGTGCCGTGGTTTCAGGCCAGCCTCGACTGGTCCGAAGCCGACAAGAAGGACATCAAGACCGCCGAAGGGCTGGCAATCTCGCTGCGTCAGGATTCCCGCGCCGACGAGGCCGAGGACATCGCCTATGAGTGGCGCGACAAGAGCAGTGCCATGCGCGCGCTCTACATCGACATCTTCGCCGAAAGCCTGATCCGCCAGAACGCCCCGATCGTCTTTTCCGAGGCGCGGCTGCTGCGCTATGGCGAGATCATCGAACCGGAAAAATCCGGTCAGGGCGCAGAGGGCCTTGCCTGGTACGCCTTCAACCGCCAGCTCTGGGGCGATGCGGCGCGCTGGTTCAAGAACGCCATCGACTGGACCGAGAGCGGCAAGACCAACGAGAAGTTCGCCGAGGGCTATGCCCAGTCGCTGCGCGGCATCGGCAATTACGACGCCGCCGAGGACATCGCCTACGAGTGGCGCGAGACCAGCCGCGTCCTGCGCGCGCTCTACATCGACACCGTGGTCGAGGCGCTCGGCAAGCTGCCGACCAGCGAAGCGCACGATCTCAAGCGCTTCCGCCGCTTTACCGAACTGGTCGCGGCCGACCGCTCCGCCACCGGGGCCGAGGCCATCGGCTGGTATCTCTATTCGCGTCAGTCCTTCACCGACGCCGTGCGCTGGTTCCAGCAGGCGATGGATTACGGCGTGGCCAAGGACCGGCTGGAAAAGGTCGCGGAAGGCTATATCCTCGCCCTGCGCTACATGGGCGATGTCGAAAAGGCCGAGGATCTCGCCTTCCGCGACAGCAGCAAGTCCGAGGCGCTGCGCACCGTCTATGTCGAGATCGCCGCCGAGGCGCTGACCCGGCTCAAGCCGCCGACCGCCGCCCGGCCGGACAAGCTGGAGCGCTTCACCACGCTGGTCAGCCAGACCAGATCGAGCTTCGGCGCCCAGGCCATCGGCTGGTACTACCAGCAGCGCGACAATTCCGCCGCCGCCGCCGACTGGTTCAACCGCTCGCTCGCCTGGGGCGGCAAGATCACCGACGCCAAGACCGCACAGGGCTACCTGCTGGCGCTGATCAGCCAGGACCGCATGGACGAGGCCGACAAGCTGGCCTTCGAATGGCACGAGCGCTCCGAGGAATTCCGCACGCTCTACATCGACGTGTTCGGCGGCGCCATCCTGCGCGCCACCCCGCCGCAGGTCTTCCCCGAGCAGATGCTGACGCGCTTTGCCTACATCACGGCCTATGCGCGCTCGGTCTTCGGCTCGCAGGCGGTGGCCTGGTATTACTACGACCGTCAGGACTGGCCGAACGCCTCGCGCTGGTTCCAGGCCAGCCTTGACTGGTCCGGCACCGGCAATCACGACCAGAAGACGGTCGAAGGCTTTGCCCAGTCGATCCGATATCTCGCCCGCCGCGAGGAGGCCGAGGACATTTTGTATGCCTGGCGCGACAAGGTTCCGCTGCTGCGCCAGCTCTATCTCGAACTGTTCTCCGAAGCGCTGGCCAACACCAATCCGCCGGTGTTCTTCTCCGATGAGCGCATCAACCGCTACGGCAACCTGATCCTGCCGGACAAGAACGCCCACGCCGCGCAGGGGCTCGGCTGGTACCGGCTCGACCGGCGCCACTGGCCGGATGCGGTGCGCTGGTTCAAGTATGCGCGCGAGTGGTCCAAGGATGGCAAGGGCAGCGCCAAGGACGCCGAAGGTCTGGCCTTCGCCCTGCGCAACCTCGACCTGTATGATGAATCCGAATTCGTCTCGGTGGAGTGGAAGGACCGCAGCCCGGTGCTGCGCAAGATCTATTCGGAAACGGTCGGCGAATACCTCGTCCGGCTGAAGCCGGAGCACACCTATCCCAACGAGCGCATGGAACGCTACCTGCGCGTCGTCGCCGAGGACCACAACAACGTCGGCGCCCAGTCGGCGGGCTGGTACTATTTCGCCCGCGACATGTTCGAGCCGGCCGCCGAATGGTTCTATGCCAGCCTCGCCTGGGGCCCGGATCAGGACCGCGACCCCAAGACCGCCGAGGGCTATGTCGAATCGCTGCGCCGCACCGGCCGCCTGCTGGATGCGGAAGCCGCGGCCTATGAGTTGCGCGACCGCTCGCCGGCCATGCGCGAGGTCTATTTCCAGATCGCCACCGAGGTCATCGGCCAGCTGAAGCCGCCGATCGCCTTCCCGGCCGAGCGTCTCGCCTATTTCATGGAAATGGCGGTCGCGGCCCGGTCCGCCCCCGCGGCGCAGGCCATCGCCTGGTATCTCAATGCCCGCGAGGACTGGCAGGAAGCCGTCGCCTGGTTCGAGCGCAGCCTCGACTGGGGCGGCGACACCGCCGATCCGAAGGCGGCGGAGGGCTATCTCGTCTCGCTGATCGGGCTTGGCCGCCTTGATGAGGCGGACGCGCTGATCCGCCACTGGCAGCACCACAATCCCGGCATCGTCAAGATCTACATGGACGTGTTCGGCGCCACCCTGCTGCGCCTCGCCAACACGCAGGAGGTGCCTGCCGGCCGCCTCGAACAGTTCGGCGCCTATGCCGGACTGGAGAAGAACGTCAACGCCGCCGAGGCGCTCGCCTGGTACGCCTACAACCGCCGCAACTGGGACGATGCGGCCCGCTGGTTCCAGGCCTCGCTCACCTGGGCCGGCTCCGGCCAGTACGATGCCAAGTCGATCGAGGGCTTTGCCCAGGCGCTGCGCTATCTCGGCCGCCGCGACGAGGCCGAGGACCTGCTGTTCCAGTGGCGCGATGCCAACGCCGATCTGCATCGGCTCTATGTCGAGAGTTTCGCCGAGGCCCTGGTCAACCAGAGCGCGCCGGTCGCCTTCGACGACGCCCGCATCAACCGCTATGCGCAGGTCGTCCTGTCCGACCGCTCCAGCCTCGGTGCGCAGTCTCTGGCCTGGTATCGCTACAACCGCCGCATCTGGGGCGATGCCGTGCGCTGGTTCAAGCATGCGCGCACCTGGTCCCCGGACGGCAAGGGCGACGCCAAGATGGCCGAGGGCCTCGCCTTCGCCCTGCGCAACATGGACCTTTACGATGAGTCCGAAGCGGTCTCGTGGGAATGGCGCGACCGCGCCCCCGCCGTGCGCACGCTCTACATCGAGACGGTGGCCGAGTTCATCGTCCGCCTGAAGCCGCGCGAGACCTACCCGGTCGACCGCATGTCGCGTTACCAGCAGGTTCTGACCACCGACCGCTCGTCGATCGGCGCGCAGGCCGCCGGCTGGTATTATTTCGCCCGCGACCGCTGGTCCGATGCGATTCCATGGTTCCGCAACGCGCTCGCCTGGGGCCCGGACCACAACCGCGACCCCAAGACCGCCGAGGGCCTCGCCATCGCCCTGATGAATTCCGGTCAGGCCGACGAGGCGGAATCCTTCGCCTATTCCTGGCGCGACCGCTCCGAGCGGCTCGCCGCGATGTATTACGAATTCGCCGCCGATGCGATGGGCCGGCTCGACCCTTCCCGCGCCTACCCGGCCGACCGCATGGCCCGCCTTGTCGCAATGACGCGCGGCAGCCGCAACATCTTCGCCTCGCAAAGCCTCGGCTGGTACTACATCGCCCGCCGGCAGTGGAACGAGGCGGCGGAGTGGTTCAAGACCTCGCTCGACTGGTCGGGCGACGAAAAGGACCTCAAGACCATCGAGGGCTATACGATCGCCCTGCGCAGCCTCGACCGGATCGACGAGGCGGAAGCCTTCGCCTATTCCTGGCGCGACAAGAGCGAGACGCTGGCGGCGATCTACCTCGATACGGTCATCGACACCCTCTCCAGGCTCAAGGCGGATTCGGTCTATTCGCCCGAGCGTCTCGCCGCCTTCGTCAAGCTGGTGGGCGAGCGCAAGTATGTCGCCGGCGCCCGCGCGCTCGGCTGGTACAGGCTGGAGCGCAAGGAAGATTCCGAGGCGGAAACATGGTTCCGCCATGCCAACGCCTGGGCCGGCGAGGACAAGGACCTGAAGAGCTTCGAGGGTCTGGCCATCGCGCTGCGGCGCCAGAACAAGCTCGACGATGCTGCGGCGCTGGCGCTCGAATGGCGCGGCAAGTCCGAGATCATGCGCGACATGTATCGCGACTCGATCGCCGACCTGATGATCCGCACCAAGGCACCGGCCACCCTGCCGGCCGACCGGATGAAGGATTTCGTCGATCTGGCCAAGGCCGGACGCAACGCCGGCGCCGCCCTGTCGCTCGGCTGGTACTTCTACGACCGCAAGGACTGGGCCAACGCCACCGCCTGGTTCCGCTCGGCCATGGAGTGGGAAACCGACCAGAAGAGCACCAAGGGGGCCGAGGGCTATGTCCTGACCCTGCGCAACACCGGCAAGATCGAGGAGGCCGAGACCGCCGCCTACGAGTGGCGCGACCGCTCCGAAGCGATGCGCGCGCTTTACATCGACATGGTTCCCGAGCTTCTCAGCAAGCTCAAGCCCGATGCGACCTTCCCCAACGACCGGCTCAACCGCTTCGCCGCGCAGGTCACCGCGGCAAAATCGGCCTACGGCGCCCAGGCGCTGGCCTGGTATCGCTACGAACGCAAGGATCAGGCTCAGGCCGCCACCTGGTTCAAGTCGGCGCTCGACTGGGCCGGCGACGCCAAGGACCCGAAGATGGCCGAGGGTTACGTGCTGGCGTTGCGGGCCACCGGCCAGCACGATCTGGCCGAGACCATCGCCTATGAATGGCGCGACCGGGCCGATGCGCTGCGCGCGCAGTACATCGAGACCTTTGCCGAATCGCTGACGCGCACCAATCCGCCGCCGCCCTTCCCGGCCGACCGGCTGACGCGCTACACCGCCCTGGTCTCGGCCGACAAGAACGCCATCGGCGCTCAGGCGCTCGGCTGGTATTCCTACAACATCAAGCAGTATCGTCCGGCCCGCGCCTGGTTCGAGAAGGCCCTGCAATGGGCCCCGTCGGAAGGCTCGGCCCTCGGCCTCGCCCTGTCGGCCCGCGCCATGCGCGATGTTGCCCTCTACAACACCGTGCTCGCCACCTATCGCGGCACCTATCCCAAGCTGGTCGACCTGTTGACCCCGCAGGCCGGCGCAACCCCGGCCACCCAGCAGGTCTTCGCCTCCACCCAGCAGCCGCGTCAGGTGATCGAGACCGTCGAGGTGGTCACCACCGCCGGCAGGAAGACGGTGACCCGTCCCGCCGCCAATGCCGCGCCGATTCCCACCACATCAGGCGGCAAGACCAACAACGCCGCCTGCATCGCCAATGTCGAAGCGCGCGAGCGCGCCGGCACGGCCAGCGCCGCCGACATGGTCAACAAGGGCTGGTGCCTGCTCAACGCCGAGCGGCCCGAGGAAGCCGCCGTCGCCTTCGGGCGCGGTCAGGGCGCGCGCGGCCAGAGCGGCGAGGATGCGGCCTATGGCCGGGCGCTGGCGCTGCTGCGCACGGGCGTCACCGACGAGGCCGCCATGGCCGCCTCCGGCGCGCCGATCTCGGAAAAGCGCCGTCAGGACATCGGCACCCAGGTGATGGCCCAGAAGATCATCGCCGCCCAGCGGGCGGGGCAGTATCTCGATGCCCTGCGCCTGCTCGACCAGCGCTCCGCCTACGTGCCCGAAACGCGCGATCTGTCGATGATCAGGGGTTGGGCACTCTACAATCTGGGCAGAAAAGATGCCTCCCGGCGCGTCTTCACCGAGCTTGATCGTCAATTGTCAACCAATGAGACGCAAAATGCTCTCGCTGTGGTGAATCAAATCCGCGGAAACTGATTCGCGGGGAGTTACGTCATGCTGAGATATGCATCCCTGGTTGCTTTGGCCGTCAGCCTCTCCGGCTGCGGCACAATGCCGTTCGACTATGAGGATGGCACCGATCACACCAGGCCGGTTGCCGGCAATCTCGCCACCTCGATCCCGCCCAGCATGGCCATGGCCGCCGTGCCGATGGCTGCCGGACAGGTCGTCTCCGTCATCGAGCGCAAGCGCGGCAACGCCCTCCAGCACGAGATCACGCTCTACGGCGCACCGCCGAATTTCGGCTCCAATCAGGTCATCGTCACCGCCTACCGCTTTGTCGATTCCACGCCCGAAAAGCCGAGCGAGGACGTCCTGCCGATGAGCAAGCCGACGGACGACGAGATCTACAAGGAGATGCAGGAGCGCATCCCCGGCGGGCCGATGGAGACGAGCGCCAACGTGCCCCGCAACGCCATGGGCCCGTTCGGTTATGCCTTCGGCCGCCGCAACGGCGCCAACTGCCTCTATGCCTGGCAGTGGATCGAAGGCGGCTTCCGCCCGTTCAATCCGGTTGCCAACAAGTCAACCGCTCCCGTCTCGGTGCGCGTGCGCATCTGCCGCCCCGGCATGACCGAGGAAGTGATGGTCGATTTCGTCCGTCAGATGTACATCCAGCCGCGCTCGGGCGGCTATCCCGGCGCTGCGCCGATGGTCGCCGCGCCGATGGCCCGTCCCCCGGCCGGCGATGCGCTGGCGGCGGCGCGTGGCGGCGCAATGCCCGCCTATGGCGGCTATGCACCGGGCTATGCCAGCGGCTATGGCGCCAATCCCTATGCCCCGCCCGCCGGCTATGGCGCCGCGCCCTATGGCCAGCCCGCCTACACCGGCGGCTATGGCTACAACCCAGCCTATGCCGCCCAGCAGGCGGCGCCCGAACGCAAGGTCGCCGCAGCACCGGTGAAGAAGGTGGTGCGCCGCATCGTCCGCCGCCGGGTGATCGCGCCGCAGGTCTATTCCTCGGCCCCGGTCGTCGTGCAGCGGGCGGCGCCGGTGGTGGTCCAGCAGACGGCGCCGGGCGGCTATTCCGCCGTGCCGATGCCGCAATAGATCAACCCGAACCGCTGACCAGAAGTTATGAAAAAGCCCCGCAACCGCGGGGCTTTTTATTTCAGCGAAAGGCGACGGCGCTTCGCCCGGTCATTCCGCCGCGCGGTGCACCGTGCGGGGCGCGGGCGCATCGGCCAGCGGCGGCATCACCAGCGCCGGCGGCACATCGTCCTCCGGATCGTCCCTCGGCCCGATCAGCGGCGCGAACAGCCGCCAGATCAGCTTGCCGAGATCGTCCATGATGGTGAACACCGCCGGCACGAAGATCAGGCTGAGCACCGTCGAGACGACAAGGCCGCCGATCACGCCGATCGCCATCGGCGCCCGGAACTCGCCGCCGTCGCCCAGCGCCAGCGCGGAGGGGATCATGCCCGCCACCATGGCGATGGTGGTCATCACGATCGGCCGGGCACGCTTGCGGCCCGCCTCGACGATCGCCTCGAAGCGCGAGGTGCCGCGCGCCATCTCCTCCACCGCGAAATCGACCAGCATGATCGCGTTCTTGGTGACGATGCCCATCAGCATCAGGATGCCGATGACCACCGGCATCGAGATCGGATAGCGCGTGATCAGCAGCGCGATCATCACCCCGCCCACCGAGAACGGCAGCGACGCCAGAATGGTGATCGGCTGCAAGGCCGAGGAGAACAGGAGGATCAGCACCGCCAGAACCAGCATCAGCCCCAGCGTCATCGCCTGCGCGAAGCCCGAGAACACCTCGCCCATCACCTCGGCATCGCCGAATTCCTTGATCGTCACCCCCGGCGGCAGCGCCTTGGCGGCCGGCAGCGCCTTGATTGCGTCCACCGCATCGCCGAGCGCCGTATTGCCTTGCAGATCAGCCTCCACTGCCACACGGCGGGCGCGGTCATAGCGGTCAATGCTGGTCGGCCCCTGGCTGAATTGAATGTCCGTCACCGTCGACAGCGGCACCGAGACGCCCCGCGCCGTCATCACGCGCAAGGATTCCAGCACGGCGAGATTGCCGCGCTCGCGCTCCTCAAGCTGCACGCGGATCGGCACCAGCCGGTCGCCGGCGTTGAATCGGGCGAGGTTGGGGCCGACATCGCCGATGGTGGCGATGCGGATCGCTTCGGACATCGCATCGGTGGTCACGCCCAGATCGGCGGCCACGCCCGGCTTGGGCCGTATCCGGATTTCCGGCCGGTCCAGCGCGGCGGTGGAGACGACGTTGGCGAGCTGCGGCAGGCGCTTCATCTGCGAGGCGATATCGGCAGCGTTGCGCGAAACCAGATCGCCGTCAGCCCCCTGCACCACCATCTGCACGCCGCGCATGCCGTTGTCTTTCATGAACCAGTAGCGGATATCGGGAAATTCCTTCAGCCCCTCGCTGATTTCCTCGCGCATATGGTCATGCGTCTTCTTGCGCTGCGATTTGTGCGTCAGGTTGACCACGATGGTCGCCTTGCGCACTTCCTTGGTGGTCGCGCCCGAGGCGGCCACCTTGCCGCCGTCCACAAAGACGCTCTTCACTTCCGGCCAGGTCTTGATCCTGGCCGCCAGCGCATCGGTCACGCGGATGGTATCCTCCAGCCGCGAGCCGGGCGGCAACTCCGCCCCCAGCAGCAGGCGCGCCGTATCCGGCTCCTGAAAAAAGCCCTTGGGCAGATAATCCGCCGATTTGAGCGACACCGCGAACAGGATGCCGCCGATGACCAGCGTGATCCAGCGATGGCGGACCGAGGCGCGCACCACGCGCACATAGCCGCGCATCACGGCGCCGTCGGTGTGCTCGTGGCCCTTCGGCGCCCGCAGGAAATAGGCGGCGAGCATCGGCGTGATCAGCCGCGCCACCATCAGCGAGAAGAACACCGCCACCGCGACGACAAGGCCGAACTGCTTGAAATACTGCCCGGCGATGCCGCTCATGAACGACACCGGCACGAACACCGCGATGATCGTCAGCGAAATCGCGATCACCGCAAGGCCGATCTCGTCCGCCGCTTCCAGCGCGGCACGATAGGGCGATTTGCCCATGCGCATGTGGCGCACGATGTTCTCGATCTCGACGATGGCGTCATCCACCAGCACGCCGGTGGCCAGCGTCAGCGCCAGCAGCGAGATGAGGTTGAGCGAAAAGCCCACCGTGCTCATCACCCAGAAGGTCGGCATCACCGACAGCGGAATGGCCAGCGCGGAAATCAGTGTCGCGCGCATGTCGCGCAGGAAAAGGAACACCACCAGCACCGCCAGCAGCGCACCTTCCACCAGCGTTTCCATGGCCGAATAGAAGTTGCCGAGCGTATAGCTGACCGAACTGTCGATCACCTTCATCTCGACATCGGGATATTTCTTGCCCAGTTCGTCGATCTTGGCGTTGACCAGCAAGCGGATGTCCGCGTCGCTGGCGCCCTTGGCGCGCGAGATGGCGAAGGCCACCACGGCCTTTCCATCAAGCCGCGCGAAGGTGCGCTGTTCGGCCGTGCTGTCCTCCACCTTTCCCACTTCGTCCAGCCGCACCTTGCGGCCACCCGGCAGCGGGATCATCATCGCCGCCAGATCGGCCACCGAGCGCGCGCCGGCCAGCGTGCGGATCGCCTGCTCCTGCCCCGCCACATCGCTGCGTCCGCCGGAGAGATCGACGTTGGTGGCGCGCACACGGGCCGAGATGTCGCCCGCCGTCACGCCCAGCGCCGCCATCCGGTCCGGGTCCAGTTTGATCCGGATCTCGCGGTCGACACCGCCGACGCGCGACACGCCGCCCACGCCCTTGATGCTTTGCAGGTTGCGGATCACCGTATCGTCGACGAACCAGGAGATTTCCTCCAGCGTCATCTGCGGCGCATAGGCGCCGAAGGTCATGATCGGCAGGCCCTCGATATCGACGCGCTGGATCACCGGCTCGTCGATGGAGCGCGGCAGATCGGAGCGCACGCGGGCGATCGCATCCTTCACGTCGTTGATCGCCCGGTCGGTATTCACCTCAAGGCGGAATTCGATCACCGTCGATGAGGTGCCATCGCCGATCGACGAGGTGATGTGCTTGACGCCGGCGACATTGGCCACCGCATCCTCGATCTTCTTGGTCACCTGCGTTTCAAGCTCGGAGGGCGCCGCGCCGCCCTGCGTCACCACCACGGAGACGAACGGCACGTCGATGTTCGGCATCTTGGTGATCGGCAGCGCCTTGAAGCTGGCCCATCCGACAAGCGTGAGGATCACGAACAGCAGGATCGCCGGAATCGGATGGCGGATCGACCAGGCCGAGACGTTGATGCGCGACACGGAGGGCGAGGACATCACTGCGCTCCGCTCTTGCTCGGCTCGGCCGCAACCGGCGCGACGGCATCGCCATCACGCAGGAAGGCGCCGGCCTTGACGACGAAGCTCTGGCCCACGCTCAGCCCGCGCGTCACCAGCACGGTCTGGTCGGAGACGATGCCGAGATCGACCGGCGTCGAGACGATATGCCGGTCCTTGACAACCTGCACGAACGGGCCGCTGGCGCCATAGAGCACCGCCGACAGCGGCACGAAGGTGCCGGTCGCGGTCTGCGCGTCGATGCTGCCGCGGGCGAAACTGCCGATCCTCAGGCCGGGCCTGGGCTCCAGCGCAATGCGGATGCGCCCCAGCCGCGTCAGCCTGTCGATCTCCGGCGAAACCAGCCGCACCTTGCCGTTCACCTTCATCTCCTCGACGCTGACCGTCGCCGGCACACCCGGCTTCAGGCTGTTGATGCGGGTTTCGATCACCTCCGCCTCAAGCTCCACCTGCCCGTCGGCGATGATGCGGAACAGCGGTTCGGCCGCCATCGCCGCCACCGCGCCAAGCTTGGCCGTGCGCCGCGACACCACGCCCGCCGCCGGCGCCTTCACCTCGGTGCGGGCGACCCGCACCAAAAGTTCCTGACGCTGCGCCAGAATGGTGGCGCGGTCGGCTTCCGAGACGGCCAGCCCCTGCCGGGCGGCTTCGAGCCGGGCAACATTGGCCCGCTCGTCGTTCACCTGGGTGTCGAAATTGGCCTGCGCCGCAAAGCCGTTCTTGCGCAGCATCGTCACCCGCTCCAGCGCCTGCCGCGACTGGGTCAGCGCCACCTCGGTCTGGGCGATCTGGCTTTTCGCCTGCGCGATCGCCGCGTCGGTCCGGGCGATGGCCGCGTCGTTCTGCGCCACCAGCGCATCCAGCGTGTCGCGGTTCAGCCGGGCCAGCACCTGCCCGCGCGCCACCGTATCGCCCTCCTCGGCCAGCAGTTCGACGATGCGAAAACCGTCGATTTCCGGCCCGACGAGAATCTCGTCGCGCGCAACAAGCGTCCCGGTCACGGTCACCCGGTCCACCAGCGCGCCGCTCCTGACCTCGGCCACGGTGACCCGGGGCCCCTCGGCCTTCACCGGCTGCGAGGCCTTGCCGTCCGAGGCGGCCTGCACCGCCGGCGCCGAAACCACCAGCGAGGCCAGCGCCAGACCGGCCACAATTGTACGAACCGGCATCATTCCGCCGCTCCCATCGCGTGAGTGTGGAATCCGGGACGGCCGGCCGGCGGCACCAGCGCGCCATCGCCCAGCATCAAGGCCCGGATCATCTGCATCAGCTCCGGCACCAGCGCCTCGCCGTTAAAACTCGGGTTGACCGCGCGGCGCAGGAACAGCGCATCGCCGATCATCATCATCACGGTCGCCAGCTTGGCCGCATCGGCGCCGGGCGCGACGAGACCGGCCGTCCGCGCCGTATCCACCAACCCGCACAGCAACGTCTTCAGCGTCGAATCGCAGGCGCCCAGCGTCGCCGCGACGCGCGGATTGCGATGTGCCTCGGCGATCATCTCGACATAGAGCGCCGCCTTGTGCGCCGGCCGTTCCAGCACGCAGGAGCGCAACGAGCCTTCCAGCGCCGCGAAAAAATCCGGCGCCGAGCCCATCGCCGCCAGTTGCCCGGCGATCTCCTCGCGATCGCGCCCGACAATGCCGTCGATCAGCGCTTCCTTGGAGTCGAAATAGACATAGAGCGCCCCGGCGCTGATCTTCGCCTCGCGGCAGATGTCGACCATCGTGGTGCGATGAAAGCCGGTCCGCGCGAAGCAGACTTCGGCGGAATCGAGGATATGAGCGCGGCGGCGCTCCTGAGTGTCGTGCGAAAGGCGGGGCATGGCTCTCAAAACGAATGAACGTTCGTTTTTTATAAAACAGGACGCACCCTGTCAATCGGATGCAGTTAGGGCAGAGCACGGGTTCGGCAAGCAGCGCGGCCGGCGCCGCCCGCCATGCCGCGGCGCAAACCCCACGGAACGGCGCGGCAGCGAACACGAGGCGCGAACTCGCCCAAAAACCCCGGCGTTTCGCCCTTTTTCGCCCTGAAAACCCTCTTCACCCTGTATTAACCCTGCAACCACTCTGCCGCGCCTGAATGCGGCGTTCATCGCTCAGCAAGCCCGGTCTGCTAAAACTTGAAAGACTTCCGCAAGGGAAGCAGAGAACATTCAAGGGATACTTGCTGAATACAGTAACGGTGTTCGGCAAGGGTCTACTGGAATGACTGACGAGCGGAAAACGACGGAAATGGTTGATTGTTACTGGTCGCAGGGCTGCAACATGGAGGCGCTCGCCGCCCTCGCCGCCCGCCGCGACAGCCGCCCTCGGGTGGACGAGTTCAAGGACCCGATCACCGGACTGATGCCGCGCGTCGTCCTGCTCGAAAAAGGCGCCGCGCTGATGGCCGCGGCCCGTGACGGCCGCGCCCCGCTCTCGGCGGTGATCGTCGATGTCGACTGCCTGAAGGCAATCAACGAGCAGCACAGCCCCGAGGCCGGCGACATGGTGCTGGCCCACGTCGCCAAGCTGATTCGCCTCAACATCCAGACCCCCAGCGATCTCGCCGCCCGCAACCTCGGCGCCGAATTCGTGCTGCTGCTGCCCGAGGCGGATGCCTCCTGGGCCTCGGCCTTCGCCGAGCGCCTGCGCGGCACGCTGGCCAATCGCCCGGTCGCCCATGCCGAGGCGCTGATCACCGTTTCCGCCAGTTTTGGCGTCGCCGCGCTCGAAGCGGAGGACGAAACCCTCGACGATCTGATCGCCCGTGCCCGCCGCGCCATGCGCACCGCCAAGCTCGGCGGCCGCAACCGCACCCAGGTCGCCGGCCTGCGCCTCGTCCACGCCGCCTGATCAGCCGCCGGTCAGCCCGCGCGCCCGGGCCAGCAGCTTGTCCATGATGCCGGAGAGCGTGGCCCGCTCCTCCGGCGTCAGCGCCGCCAGCAGCGCCGCCTCGCGCTCCTTGACCAGCGGCACGATGCGGCGGAACAGCGCCCGCCCCGCCGCCGTCAGCTTCAGCGTCTTGGTCCGCCGGTCGGCCCGCCCCTCGGCCCGCACGATGCAGCCCTTGGCTTCCAGTTCGGCGATCGCCCGGCTCGCCTGCATCTTGTCCAGCGTCGAATAGTCGGCCACTTCGGTCGCGGTCGCGGTGGTCAGTGCCGCCAGCGCCGCCAGCACCCGCCATTCGTGCCGCGTCAGGCTGAACCGGTCGGCATAAAGCTGCGCCACCGACCGCGACACCGCATCGGCCAGCACCGCAAAGCGGTAGGGAAAGAACACCTGCATATCGAGCAGCGCGCTCACCCCGCCCTGCCCCTCCGCCGTGTCCGTTTCGTCTCGCGCCTCTGTCCGCACCTGCCACCTCACCAGCCGGGCAGAAGTATCATCCGTTACGGCAGGCGCGCAAGCCTATGGCGATACGCCATTTTTCCGCCACTCCCCTTGACGCCATTAGTAACAATCGTTACCGATTGACCAAGATCAAGACCCCGAGGGAGGACAGCATGAAGGTCGAACGGTTCCATCACGTCGCGTTCCGCTGCAAGGACGCCAAGCAGACGGCCGATTTCTACAAGCGCGTGCTCAACATGGAGCTGCTGGGCGCCATCGCCGAGGACAAGGTGCCCTCCACCAAGGCGCCGGACCCCTACATGCACATCTTCCTCGACGCCGGCGCCGGCAACATCCTCGCCTTCTTCGAACTGCCCAATTCCCCGCCCATGGGCCGCGACGAGAACACCCCGGTCTGGACCCAGCACATCGCCTTCGAGGTGAAGGACATGGAGGCGCTGAACGAGGCCAGGACCCGCGCGCTGGCCGAGGGGCTGGAGGTGGTCGGGCCGACCGACCACAACATCTTCCAGTCGATCTATTTCTTCGATCCCTCCGGCCACCGGCTGGAAGTGGCCACCTGGTCGACCACGCCGGACAAGCTCAAGCGCATGAAGGACAACTCCCCGGCGATGCTGGAGGAATGGTCGAAGACCCGCAAGCCGCCCAAGCACAACGCCTGGCTGCACGAAAAGGAATTTGCCAACACCTGAGTTTCGCCCGCACCTTGATGCGCGCGGCGCCTCCGGCTTCACTGCCCGGAGGCGTTTTCGGGAGGACGCATGCTCAAGACCTACGCCTACCCTGAGTTTCCCTATGTCCAGTCCAAGGAACAGCGGACCGGCGTCAGGAAGCGTCACCCGGTCGTCGTCATCGGCGCCGGGCCGATCGGCCTGTCGGCGGGGCTGGATTTTGCCCGCCGCGGCATCCCCACCGTCATTCTCGACGACAACAACACCGTCTCGGTCGGCTCGCGCGCCGTCTGCTATGCCAAGCGGCCGCTCGAATTTCTCGACCGCCTCGGCATCGCCGATCCGCTGGTGAAGAAGGGCATCTCGTGGAAGGTCGGCAAGGTCTTCTACCGCGACGGGCTGGCCTACCAGTTCGACCTGTTGCCCGAGAGCGACCACAAGATGCCGGCGATGATCAACCTCCAGCAATATTATCTGGAGGAAGCGCTGGTGGAGGCGCTGGGCCGCGAGCCGCTGGCCGACCTGAGGTGGAGGCACAGGCTCACCGCCATCGAGCAGAAGCCCGACCACGCCGTGCTGACCGTCGAAACCCCGGATGGCAGTTTCACCCTGGAGGCGACCTGGGTGATCGCCTGC
>Ga0209573_1004106_pt1 | contig 14903 bp, 8 predicted proteins | sample TNRBio252014_DNA_FD_185870 | JGI IMG/M metagenome (GOLD analysis project Ga0209573, IMG submission 185870) | Wastewater treatment Type I Accumulibacter community from EBPR Bioreactor in Madison, WI, USA - TNR Reactor_6/25/2014_ DNA (SPAdes)... | ecosystem: Engineered > Bioreactor > EBPR >...
CCCCCCTCTCGGTGTGCTACATTCAAGCTCTTTGGAGCAGCGGGGCTGTGGGCGATAGTTCGGGCTAATTCCACGGCGACGCACTTCGTCCTTGACACCTTGGTCAGAGACTTTTCTTAGGAGGGTTCGATATGAAACGGGTCTGTGTCGCAATTCTCTTGGCGGTCCTAGTGTTTAGCGCCTGTGGACCGGCGCAGCTTCCAACTGGCGGCGCCACAGCCGAGGATCCTGTCGCTTCATTGCAGATTCATGCTACGCCGCTGGTGGAGGGAGTCTTGCCTCCAGCGCCGCCAGTCGTAACAGATACTTTGGGAGAAGGGCTTGCGCCGCTACCGACAGCGACCTTGCCTTTGACGGATGCAGTGCCGATGTGGGGGGCGGAGCCATATCGAGTGCCGGTGCCAGACTTCGACGTAGTTACCGTTCCGGAACTGGACAACATTCGATTTGTCGACCCCAGACTTCTGCCTTTTCTCTCGAACGAACACCAGTCAATTTCAACTTCTTCAGAAGCGTGGATGCTCGATGATGACACGGTGCTTGTGTCTATGCCTGGAGAGAAGCCATTGAGCGATGGTTCCTATACTCATGATCAATACCGTTGGAACCTGAAAACAAATCAGGTGGATTTGTGGCTCGAAAACGCGCAGAATTTGAGTTGGGGCGCTGATGGTGAAACCCTCTATTACCTGTCAAAGCGGATTAACGAAGACAACGTCCTATTCGATCTTCTTCGCTATGACATCGGACGTGCGCAAAGCGAATTGATTCGAGCGGACGTTGGTACACCCTTCATCAACCAATCACCAATGGCACAGCCAGGACCCGATGGCACATTGGTGGTGGTGGAAAAAGAACAACCTGTATTGCTTCGGAAACAAGGTGACGCAATGGAGGCTACGGTCTTGTTGAGGCTGCCGGACGTTCAGCCAGGCGCGTGGAGGCACTCAGAAGTCTCGACATCTCCCGATAGACAGACGGCGGCGGTGTTATTCTCCTCAAAAGATGTTAAAATGATCTACTTGGTAGAATTGAAGAACCTTGAGGTCATTGCTCAATTCGAGTCGGATGCCGCCTTCTGGACCAACATCGATTGGAGTGCTGATGGTAGAAGGCTTGCTGTTGCCGATAGTTCGGGGGTTTTCGTATACGATCTCGTGATCGGAGACACGCGTTATTTAGTGAGACGAGCGGACCTCGAATTTCCACCCGTGGTCGAATTTGGGGGTTTGCTTGGTAGTGGCGCAGATTTTGTTAACCCGAGATGGTCGCCTGATGGTGGCGTCTTGCTGTTTGTAGCGCGGTGCGGTCTCTGGGCGCCTGGGCCAACAGAACGACCTGGGTGGGAAGCTCTTGACGTTAGCAATGTTTCTCCCACCGAGATTACATTCGCTGTAACCTCCGATGGGTCATTCATCCGGCCATTGTCAAGAAAAGCCATCCCGTTCAATTTGTCGCGAGATCGATCCTCGTCGTGGATAAACTCATGGGATCAGGATATGCCTGTTAGTTACAAAGTGACCATAGAGTGGAAATAAGGAGAGCCAGGACATGAAGGCTTATACTGCAACTTGTACCAGACGAATTTTGGTCGCTGTGGTGATGGGCTTGTCGCTGGTTCTTACTGGTTCTGTCCGATCGACGGCGGAGTCTGAGAATTTGGAAGTCAACCAAACCATCAATGATCGTTCGCCAACAGGCACTCTCATCGTCAAATCGGGTCGCTTCTGCCCATCGCCGAATAGCTTACTTCCTACGTATGGAGCGGTTGATGACGCCGTCAGAGACACTATCCCGAACGAGTGGGAGAATGGATACTCAAACCCATATGGACAATACATTACTACCAACTACCCTGCCCTGAAGTCTGCGGCCATTATCTTCCGTACAGCGATCAGGCATTTCGAGACCTATTCCGATCCCGATCCTGACTCAGGCTCCAACTATCGCACGTACAATGTGGACGTGAGAGCGGGTCAACCGGCGCCGCCCGGCTGTGTGGGACGGATGAATACCGTATACAACTCATCGGGGAGATATGGCGGATCTCCGTCGTTCAATTCCAACCAAGCCACGACGGATACCGCCAATCAATATATTGTCTGCGCGGCTTTGAGCTTCGGAGATCGTTGCCTGGTTGAAACATCTCCGCCCATCGAAGCCAGCACGGTGTTCTGCAACGAACAAAGCAACGGATCGGACGTTGGGTTCTGCGCGCTACAGGCCTTATACTACGGCATCGTTGATACATTTGTGAACGGCGCTGGCAACAAGCTCGTTCGCCGTTTGAATGTCCAGAGCTCAACCTCACTGACTTTCGAGGTGGAGTCTTTCGATCGCCGGTTCGATAATGTTCCGCCAGTCCGTCACGTGGGCGTCGATGTAGTCCTCGCCCAGGGCCCGGGCCACCGAGATGCGGTGGTGGCCGTCGCGCACGGCGTAGGCGTCGCCGACCTTGATCAGGTCTACCGCTGGCGGAGCATGGTGCGGGCCTGCTGTAGCGGGACTTTGACGCGGAGCACGTTTCCGGGTAAGATATCTGTGTATGACCGAATGCGTTGCAGGACCTAGACCGTAGGAGCCATAGAATATGTTGACTGCTGTGCAAGGTGTATACCGTCGAGGTAGAGTCGAGTTAGTCAAAGCTCCGAGCAATCTCCGTGAGGAAACGCCGGTTCTGGTGACATTCCTCGAACCTGGCAGCATTGACTTGCAGGCCCAGGGCATTGGTGAGGCACAAGCCGCCGATCTCCGCTCGCGCCTTGCAACCTTCGTCGAGGATTGGTCTAACCCTGAGATGGATGTCTATGACAACTACGACCTCGTCAAGGTTGGTTTACAAGCGCGGTGACATCGTTCTGGTGATGTTTCCAGACTCCAACCTGCGCACGGGCAAACTTCGCCCCGCGCTCGTGGTTCAGGCCGATAACTTGCAAACGGGTCTGTCGCAGATAATCGTGGCGATGATCACCAGCAACCTGGCGCGAGCCAATCATCCCAGTCGAGTCGCAATCTCACTTTCATCGACTGAGGGCAGTCGATCAGGTTTGCTTACCGATTCGGTTGTCATGACTGATAATCTTGCTACGATTGCCTCTTCTGAGATTGGCCGGGTGATCGGATCTCTTTCCATGCGCGACATCGACATGGCTTTGCGCCATACACTGAGCCTCTAACCCCCTTGCACCAGGAGTCCATAGTTGACTTTGCGTTCGCTGCCCTTAACAGGGAAATCGCTTGGCTCGGGTACCGGGCCGCAGACGCCAGCACACCACCGGGCGGCGTCCTGCGGCCACGATGCATATGCGTCTCACCAGGGCCATCTGCTGCCGCGGGCGACTATCCTGCCCGCGCTGGCTGCCTGACATCGTCCAGGCAGCGCAGCTACGACCAGTGTTGGCCGGCCCCTGGGCCGGCTTTTGAGTCTGTAGAACGTTAGGCGCCGGGCACTGCCGCAGTGCCCGGCGCCTAAACACGAGGTTCTATCATGTCAACCCACCGTCCCCCCTCCTTTCAAGAGATCATCATGCGCCTGGAGCGCTATTGGGCCGAGCGTGGCTGTCTGATCTGGCAGCCCTACAGCGAGAAGGTCGGCGCCGGCACCATGAACCCGGCCACCGTGCTGCGCGTGCTGGGGCCTGAGCCGTGGAACGTGGCCTATGCCGAGCCCAGCTTCCGCGCCGACGACGGCCGCTACGGCGAGAACCCCAACCGCATGCAGATGCATACCCAGTACCAGGTCATCCTCAAGCCCGACCCCGGCAATCCGCAGGAGCTCTACCTGGACAGCCTGGACGCGATCGGCATCGACCGCCGTAAACACGACATCCGCTTCGTCGAGGACAACTGGGCCAGCCCCGCGCTGGGCGCCTGGGGCCTGGGCTGGGAGGTCTGGCTGGACGGCATGGAGATCACCCAGTTCACCTACTTCCAGCAGGCCGGCGGCATGACGTTGGAGCCGGTCAGCGTCGAGCTGACCTACGGCTTGGAGCGCATCGCCATGTTCCTGCAAGGGGTGCGCGAGGTCTGGCAGCTCACTTGGGACGGCCGGCGCAGCTACGGCGATATCTACCTGCAGCAGGAGATCGAGTACTGCAAATACAACTTCGAACTGGCCGATGTGGAACGGCTCAAGCAGATGTACAACCTGTACGAGGCCGAGGGCAAGAGCGCTATCGCGGCTGGCCTGGTCATCCCAGCCCACGACTATATCCTGCGCTGCTCGCAGACCTTCAACCTGCTGGACGCGCGCGGCGCGATCGGCGTCACCGAGCGCGCCGCCTACTTCGGCCGCATGCGCGACATGGCGCGGCTGGTCAGCGATCTGTACGCGCAGCAGCGGATGCGGATGGAGTATCCGTTCTTGGAGGAGGAGCAGGTGGCAGGTGGCACGTTGCAGGTGGCAGGTGGCAGGTTGCAGGTTGCAGGTGGAGAAGCAGTGGATGCACCATACGAGGTGGCTGAAGCAGATCTAGTGTTGGAGATCGGCTGTGAGGAGCTGCCGGTGGACGATGTGGTGGCGGGGATCGAGCAGCTGCGCAGCCTGGCTGGGAAGCTGCTGGACGAGGCGCGGCTGGGCCATGGCGCGCTGCGGGTGACGGGCACGCCGCGGCGGCTGGTGGTCTATGTGGAGAAGCTGGCCGGCCGGCAGGCCGACGAGGAACTTGTCTTCCGCGGCCCTCCGGCCAATCGGGCGCAGGACGCCGACGGCCAGTGGACCCAGGCTGCCATCGGCTTTGCCCGCAGCCGCGGGGTTGCGGTGGAGAGTCTGGAGCTGCGCGAGGCCGACGGCGGCCGCTACGTCTTCGCCGTGCAGCAGGTGGCCGGCAAATCAGCCGCCGAGCTCCTGCCTGAGCTGCTGGTCAAGCTGGTGGCCAGCATCCGCTTCGGCAAGTCCATGCGCTGGGCCTCGGACGGCATCGCCTTCAGCCGGCCGATCCGCTGGTTCGTGGCGCTGTTGGGCGAGCAAGTGGTGCCCTTCAGCTATGCCAGGGCGCACAGTGGGCGCATCAGCCGCGGGCTGCGCTCGCTCAACTCCCCTGACATCGTTATCAGCAGCGCGGCCGGCTACTTCGACGCCATGGCCGCCAATGGCATCGTGGTCGACCGCACACAGCGCCAGCAGTTTATCCGCCAGCAGATCGCCGAAGTTGCAGCCAGCGTGGGCGGCGTTGTGTCGGACGACCCGGCGCTGCTGGACGAGGTCACCGACCTGGTCGAGCAGCCGGCCGCGATCCTGGGCAGCTTCGAGCAGCGCTACCTGAGCCTGCCGGCCGACGTGCTGATCAAGGTCATGCAGAAGCATCAGCGCTATTTTCCGGTGGTTGGAAAATTGGTAGATTGGGAGACTGGTAAATTGGTACGAGGTGAGGCTTCCCCGCGCGCCGACGACTCCACCAATCTACCAATTTACCAATCTACCAATCTCCTCCCCCACTTCATCACTGTCGCCAACGGCCAGCCCAGCGATCCAGCCGTGGTGCGGGCGGGCAACGAGGGGGTGATTCGGGCCAGATATGCCGACGCGGCCTTCTTTGTGGAGCGCGACCGGCAGCAGCCGCTGGATGCGTTCACACCCCGACTGGCGACGCTGACTTTCCAGGAGCAGTTGGGCTCGATGTTGGACAAGGTGCGGCGGCTGGAGCAGTTGACGCCCTGGGTGGCGGCGCGCTTAGGACTGTCCCTCGAGGAGACGGCAACGGCTCTGCGCGCGGCCGGGCTGTGCAAGTCCGACCTGGCCACGTCCATGGTGGTGGAGATGACCTCGCTGCAAGGCATCATGGGCCGCGAGTATGCCCTCAGCAGCGGCGAGTCGCCGGCCGTGGCTCAGGCCATCTTCGAGCACTACCTGCCCCGCTCCAGCGGCGACAAAAGGCCTGCCTCGCTCCCTGGCCTGGCTGTGGGCCTGGCCAACCGGCTGGACAGCATCGCTGGCCTGTTCGCGGTGGGCCTGGAGCCCAGCGGCTCGGCCGACCCCTTCGGCCTGCGTCGCGACGCGTTGGGCATCGTGCAGAACCTGGCCGAGGCTGGGCTGAGTTTCTCGGTGCGCGACGGGGTGCGTGAGGCAGCGCGGCTGTTGCCGGAGCTGGCTCGGTCAGAGACCGGCCAGAGCATGGCGCAGGACAAAGCGGTCGCCTTCATCGCCGGCCGGCTGGAGAACTGGTTGCGCGACCTGGGCTACCCCTACGACGTGGTGCAGGCCGTGCTGGCCGAACGCGGCGATGACCCGTTCCTGGCCCGCCAGACGGTGGCCGCGCTGGCCGATGTCGTGGCGCAGCCCGACTGGCCGGCCGTGTTGACCGCTTATGCCCGCTGCAAGCGCATCGTCAGGAAGCTGCCGGAGCAGTACCCGCTGGACGTGGCAGCCGATCCGGAGCCAGCCACGCGGGCGCTGCTGGCTGCGTATCAGGCTGCGGCGCCGTCAGTGCAGACGGCCGGCGACGTGGCCGCGCTGGACGCGGCCCTGCGCGCGCTGGCTGGGCCGATCAACGCCTTCTTCGACAAAGTGTTGGTCATGGCCGAAGACGAAGCCCTGCGCCGCGCGCGCCTGGGCCTCTTGCAGCACATCGCCGCGCTGCCGGACGGGATTGCGGAACTGGCGTTGTTGCAGGGGTTTTAGCGAATGGGATGTGTTCAAGTTGGGCTGGCCGCGTCATTGCGAGAAGGCCGCCGACGAAGCAATCTCGCCATGCCACGCTGGGATACCTGCACTTGCGTCAGGTGCAAGTGTTGCTTCGCCGCGTCGGCTACCTGGAACTCCGACGCCGGGATGCTTCGCTGGTGTCTCGCCGCGGTGCAAGTTGCGTGGTAGACCCGCTCAGCATGACACGCCAGGAGTTCGTCGCTATGGCGCATTCTGCTGCCGCGGCATGGAGCACTTGCAATGACAAGGCCATCAACCAGTTTTGAACGCATCTGTTTCATTTGTGCTCATTTCCTTGAAGCAGGCTATAATTTACAAGCTGTGACTACTTTAGCGTCGGGCGCTTACGGCTAATTTGCGTTGCTACTCAAGCGCCAGACACTTGCTGTCGATTTACCGCCCGATTCGACCTTACAAAGGGCATTGCAAGCGTCGATTCAAGTCCTTGCGCAGCACCCCGGAGGGATGCTGCACAACGCTGGTTCCCAATGCCCGGTGTCTATGGCTGAGTAGTTACGCTGTATGAACTGAATTCAGCGCGAAGCGCGAACAGTGATCGCCCTCTGGAACCGCAATGCATGAGATTTCCCTGCTCGTCGATATCACCGTGGCCTTGCTCGTCGCCTTCGTGGGCGGGCTGCTCGCCCGCCGTGTTGGCCTACCTGCCATCACCGGCTACCTCCTGGCTGGCATCGTCATCGGTCCCTTCACGCCAGGCCTCGGCGCGGACACTGACACGATCAGCCAGCTGGCCGAGCTTGGCGTCATTTTCCTCATGTTCGGCGTAGGTCTCCATTTCTCTTTTAAGGATCTTTGGCGGGTGCGCGACATCGCGATCCCAGGCGCGCTTGGGCAGACATTCCTGGCCACCCTTGTGGGTGTGGGGCTCACCCAACTATGGGGCTGGCCGTTGTCGGCGAGCGTCGTCTTTGGTCTCGCCATTTCAGTCGCAAGCACCGTGGTCCTCTTGCGCGGGCTGATGGACAAATCACTCCTGAACACCTCGGCTGGCCAGGCTGCTGTGGGCTGGCTGGTCATGGAGGACGTGTTGACGGTGTTCATCCTGGTTCTGATGCCTGCGTTGGCGCCGACAGAGGGCGGCTTCGACCTGACGAACCTGGTTGTGACCTTGCTCAAGGCTGCCGCATTCATCGCTTTGATCGCGTTTGTGGGGCGCTGGTTGATTCCCTTGCTGTTGTTGCGCATTGCCTACACGCGAGCGCGTGACTTGTTTATCCTTGCAGTTCTGGCTATCTCGCTGGGCACGGCCATTGGCGCGGCCGAGTTGTTTGGTGTTTCGCTCGCCCTCGGCGCGTTCATGGCTGGAGTGGTTGTTAGCGAGTCGCCGTTGAGCCACCAGGTGGGTGCGGATATTATGCCCTTTCGTGAGGCGTTTTCCGTGCTCTTCTTTGTCTCCGTCGGCATGCTGGTCAATCCCTTGTTCCTGGCCCAAAACATCGGCCATGTGGCGGCCATCACCGCCTTGGTTGTGATTGGCAAGTCGCTCATCGTGCTGCTGATGGGCTTCTTCTTCTCACGCTCCGCCTTCACCATGCTGGTCGTCGCGGCGGGGTTAAGTCAGATCGGCGAGTTTTCGTTCATCCTGGGGCAGGCGGGGTTGGCGCTTGGTTTGATGGATGCAGAGCATTACTCGTTGATCCTGGCCGGCGCCCTGGTATCGATTACGCTGAACCCCATGATGTTTCGCCTGATCGATCCGGCGCAAAACGCGCTACAGCGCTTTCCTCGACTCTGGCGCCTGCTTGACCGGCATGGCCCAGCGCCAAGGCTGCCTGAGGAGACCATGTCCGATCACCTGGTGATTGTTGGCTATGGTCGTGTGGGTGAACAGATGGTGGCTGTAGCACGGGCGCTGGATATCCCACATCTCGTTGTCGAATCAGACGTCGATCACGTCAACGAGCTCAACGAAATGGGGACGACCACACTGTACGGAGATGCAGCAAACTCGGAGGTGCTGACGCACGCCGGCCTCGCGCGCGCGCGCTTGCTGGTATCGACCGTTCCTGAGGATGCGACCGGGGAGCTGATCGTCGCGACCGCGCGCGATTTGGCGTCCCAATTGCCAATCATTTCCCGCGCAGCTACGGAAACTGGCGTCCGGGCGCTTGCCGATTTGGGGGCTGAAGTTGTGATTCATCCGGAGCTTGAAGGCAGCCTGGAAATGGTGCGGCACACACTGTTGAAGTTCGGCTTCCCCCTGAGAGAAGTCTACGAATACACGGACGCTGTGCGACATGCCCACTATGACATCGCGTTGAACGCCGATTCGGAGCACCGGCTGCTGCATAGCTTGCTGGATGCCGCGGACAACATTGAAATCAGTTGGCAACGACTTGATGCCGGCAGCATACTGATCGGTCGCAGCCTGGCCGATACCCAGGTGAGAGCACGCACCGGAGCGTCAGTGGTGGCTCTCATCCGGGATGGCCGCCTGGTTGCCAACCCCAAATCCACGAGCCTCTTTCGACAGGATGACCGTGTCGGCTTCGTGGGAGAGCCACAGCAGCTCGCGGCCGCGGCCGCGCTGGTCAGGACTCGAGAGACAGAGATGCCTGAATAGCGGCGGATGTTGCGGATAGGATAACAGCGTGCCTGTTTGCCCGCTGGCTGGCTGGCGTGCAATAATTCAGTCACGATCGATGCGCAACAGTGCGCAGGCGAACTATGACGAGGTGATGACCATGACGGCGTTGGAACTGGAGCTGGAAGACAATCTCAACGGCTCAACGGCGCGGTCGTAGCTCGGTGGCTGCGCACAGACCGGCCCCAGCAACGAGGAGACCACCATGAGCGAACAAAAGCTTTGGCTAAACTTGAGCAACGAAGATGCCCAAGCGCTGGCTGCACTACAGGCAGAGATGGGCCTTAGCAGCCCGGACGAGGTGATGCATGCCCTGATCCGTCAGGCGCACACGCGCGCGGCTATTTCCTGCCCGGCCTGTGGGCATTCGGCGCACCTGACAGCCGAGGACAGCGCGCGCTGTGATGGCTGCATGTCGATCCTGCAACTGAGCGACCAAATCTGGACGGTGGCGGCGACGAGGCCGGCGACAGCGTAGCCTGGAACCGCCAGCAAGCTGAGCCCTTCTGAGCACAGAAGGGCTTTTTGGGTCGGCGCGTGTTGTCTGAGCCGCCGATTGCTGGTATAATAGCAATCCTTGCAAGCAGCTAACAGGAAGGATCAGGCAGTCCTGGGACAAGCCGTTTTGATCCTTGAGATTCGACACTGAGAGAGCATAAAGATGTTTCGTAATCTGTATAAGAAAGCGTTTGGTGATGTGAGCAGCAGGACTGTCAAGCAGGCCCAGAAGGTCGTGCAGCAGATCAACGATCTGGAGCCGGAGATGCAGCGGCTGCCTGACGAAGAGTTCAGCCGCCGCACCGCGGCCTTCAAGGCGCAGATTCAAACCGCCACCGAGCAAGCCAAGGCTGAACTGGCTGAGCTGCGCAGCGAGTGGGAGCACGAGACCGATACGACCGTTCGCGCCCAGATGGCCCAGCAGATCAAACGGCAGGACAAGGCCATCCGTGAGATCGAAGAAGAGATCATGGGGGAGATTCTGCCCTCAGCCTTCGCCCTGGTGCGGGAGGCCAGCCGGCGCACTACTGGTATGCGCCACTTCGACGTGCAGTTGATCGGCGGCATGGTGCTGCACCAGGGCATGATCGCCGAGATGAAGACCGGTGAAGGTAAGACGTTGGTGGCCACGCTGCCGCTGTATCTCAACGCGCTGACCGGCCGCGGCGTCCACCTGGTCACGCCCAACGACTATCTGTCCAAGTTTGGCGTGCAGTGGATGGGGCCGGTCTATCACCTGCTGGGGCTGAGCACGGCGGTCATCCAGTCCGGCGCCGGCGATCCCAACAGCGGGTCATACTTGTTTGATCCCACCTACCAGTCCGAGGACGACCGTTTCCAGGGGCTGCGGCCCATCACCCGGCGCCAGGCCTATTACGCCGACATCACCTATGGCACCAACAACGAGTACGGCTTCGACTACCTGCGCGACAATATGGTTGGCGACCTGAGCCAGTGTGTGCAGCGTTCGCTGTACTTTGCCATCGTGGACGAGGTGGACAACATCCTGATCGACGAAGCGCGTACGCCGTTGATCATTTCCAGCGCCGCGCAGGAGTCTAGCAATTACTACAGCCGCTTTGCTGAGCTGATGCCGCGCCTGCGGCCGTCCAGCAGCAAGGAGGCCCAGGACGGCGACTATCTGGTGGACGAAAAAGACCGGGTAGTCACGCTGACCGAGGCTGGCATTGAGAAAATGCAGAGCCTGTTGGGCATCAGCAACCTCTATTCGCCAGAAAACTTCGAGCTCGCGCCTTACCTGGACAATGCGCTGCGCGCCTATGTGCTCTACAAACTGGATCGCGATTACGTGGTGCGTGATGGAGAGGTGGTGATCGTCGACGAGTTTACCGGGCGCCTGATGGAGGGCCGGCGTTACTCCGAGGGCTTGCATCAGGCCATCGAGGCCAAGGAAGGGCTGAAGGTGCAGCGCGAGTCGCTGACCATGGCCACCATCACCTTCCAGAACTTCTTTCGCATGTACAGCAAGCTGGCTGGCATGACCGGCACGGCTGAGACCGAGGCTGAAGAGTTCGCCAAGATTTACAACCTGGAAGTGGTCGCCATCCCGACTCACGTGCCGGTGCGGCGCACGGATTATGCCGACGTCGTATTTCGTAACACCCCGGCCAAGTTCAAATCGGTGGTGGCCGAGATCGAAGATTGCCAGCGGCGTCAACAACCCGTGTTGGTGGGTACCGTGGCCATCGAGACCAGTGAATATCTGGCCAACTTGCTTAAGCGGCGCGGTATCGTCCACAACGTGCTCAACGCCAAGAACCACGAGCGAGAGGCGTTGGTGATCGCCCAGGCTGGCCGGCCGGGCACCGTGACCATCGCCACCAACATGGCTGGCCGCGGCGTGGACATTCTGCTGGGCGGCAACCCTGAAGGTATTGCCCGCGACAACCTGCGGCGGGCAGGGCACGATCTGACCATGCTGGAGCCGGGCGTGTGGGAGCAGGCCATGGCCGAAGCCAAGGCGCAGTGCGCACGCGACCGGGAGGTCGTGCTGGCAGCCGGCGGGCTGCACGTGCTGGGCACCGAACGCCACGAGGCGCGGCGCATCGACAACCAGTTGCGCGGCCGTGCAGGGCGCCAGGGCGACCCCGGTTCCAGCCGTTTCTACGTGGCGCTGGACGACGACCTGATGCGCCGTTTCGGCGGCGAGCGGGTGGCTGGGCTGATGGAGCGCCTGGGGGTCGAGGACGACGTGCCCATCGAGCATAACCTGGTCAGCAAGTCGCTGGAGAGCGCGCAGACCCGGGTTGAGGGCTACAACTTCGATATCCGCAAGCATGTGCTGGAGTTCGATGACGTAGTCAACAAGCAGCGCGAGGTGATCTACGACCAGCGGCGCCGTATTCTGGGCGAACCGACCTTGCGACCGACCGTGTTGGACATGGTGGCATCGCAGATCAGCCGCCTGGTGGCCAACTTCGCTCCGGACGGCTACGACGCCACGCGCGATCTGCCTGCTTTGTATGCCGCTCTGAACGCCATCCTGCCCATGCCGTCCGAGATCGACCCCGATGCCTGGCAGCAGATGACGGCAGCCGAGATCACCGAGCAGGTGGAGGCTTACGCTGAAGCCTACTACGACCAGCGCGCCCAGGCCAATGGACAGGAGATCCTGCGCCAGTTGGCCAGCGAGGGGCTGACGCTGGAAACGCTGGCGCAACGTCCCGATCCCTTCAACGCGACCCTCTACGGCCGCGTGCTGGAGGCGCTAGGCGGCGCGATCGACGACAGTATACTGCGATTGCCGCTGCGCCAGCTTCCAGCCGAAGCGCAGGCGGCGGTGCTGAACGGTATGGTGGAAGGCGCGGCGCTCTACCGTGACCGCATGGTCATGCTGCGGGCGGTGGACGAGCGCTGGGTACGCCATCTGACTGACCTGGATGCGCTGCGCGAAGGCATCGGCCTGCGGGCCATTGCCCAGGTTCAGCCGATTGTGGCCTATAAGAAAGAGGCCCACGGTATGTACGTCGAGCTGCTGGAGTCGATCGAGAACGACATCGTCCATGCCATCTACAAGGTCGATGTGGTGCGCCAGCAGCAGCCTGCCCGCCGCGTGGTGCAGACCAACCGCAGCGACAACGGCGCCAGCCAACAGCCTGTCAAGCGCGCGACTGCCACGGTGGGGCGCAACGATCCCTGTTGGTGCGGCAGCGGCAAGAAATATAAGCACTGCCATATGCGCACGGATTTGGCCGGCGCCGGGGCGCCGGCCGGCGCTGCTGCCCCGCAACCGGCTGGCGCTGCGCCAGCCGGTCACAATCAGGCAGCCTCCAAGCGCAGACGGTCCCGGCGTTGAGACTCAGCTTACCAAAAGTCCACACGTGAGCAAGCCGCCCTCCGGTCGTCCGCTGCAGTTGCCAGCAGGTTTCGCTGAGCTCGAGTCCTTCTCGCGCCAGTTGAACGGTTCGCTGCAGCTTGACACCGTTTGCCAGGTGCTGGCAGATGGCGTGCAAGCCTTGTTCGGGGCTGAGCGGTGCGCGATCTTCCTGCGGGACTCGCGCACTGAAGTCGTCCGTTGTGTATTGGCCCGTGGGCTTTCGTCGGACTACATCGCGACGATAGAAGGCGAGTATCGTCAGTTGCCCGGCGGCCAGTTGCTGGAGCAGCGCTTTCTGGTCATCGAGGATGCCCGCAGCGACGAGCGGATGGCGTCTGTGCGCGCGTTGGTGGAGCGCAATGGCTTTGTCTCGATGCTGCTGGTGGCGTTGCGCCATCAGGACGTGTCTTTGGGGGCTGTCGCAGCGTACTTCGATGCGCCGCAGCGCTTCGATGGCCCTCTGCTTTCCCTGGCCCAGACGCTCTCCAACCAGGCTGCCATCGCTCTTGCCAACGCTCAATCTTATCAGCTTGCCCAACAGCGTGTGGCTGAGCTGGAGAAGCTGCGCCAGGCGGCTGTGGAGATCAACGGCCAGCCCGACCTGCAGGCGTCGCTGGATGCCATCACTCGTCGAGCTGCCGATCTGCTCAACGCCGAGGGGGCGTACGTCTATCTGCACGATGCCGAGCACAACGAGCTGGTTGTGCGCAGCGCCCGCAACGCGCCCAAGACGCATCTGGGGAGGCGGATCAAGGTGGGAGAGGGCCTGGCGGGGCGCGTGTTTCAATCACGCCAACCGCAGTTGGTTGGTGATTACCGCTCTTGGAAGCTGGCGTCGCGGGTATGGGAGGATGTTACCTTCGGCACTGTGATGGCGGTGCCGCTGCTGTATGGCGATGATGATCCCGTTGGCGTGTTGACCTTCTTCGACAACGCCAAGAATCGTATGTGGGAGGAGGATGCCATCCGTGTCGCCAGCCTGTTTGCCTATCAGGCGGCTGCCGCGCTGACCAGCGCGCTGTTGTTGGCTGAGAGCCACCGGCGAGCCGACCGTCTGTTGGCGGTCCAGCGTGTGACGGCTTCGGTGACCGCGGCCTTGGACCTGCGCGCTGTGTTACAGTTGGTGGTTGAAGACTTACGCAGAACTTTTGGCTATGCCTTGACCAGCATTCATCGCCTGGAGGGTGATGTGCTTGTACTGGAGACCATGGCTGGCCAGCCACTGGAGGGCACACCGCAGCTCGATATCAAGGGGCTCAGTGGGATCGTCGGGCGTGCTGCCCTCACTGCCCAGTCACAGCATGTGTTCGACGTGGCCGCAGATCCCGATTATGTGCCCGTCCTGGCAGCGACCCGGGCCGAGGCGGCTATTCCCATCTTCTTGGGCGGCCAGGTGTGGGGAGTGCTGAATGTGGAGGCTGTCGATCAAGAAGCGCTGTCTGCTTCAGATATACCGCTGTTGGAGTTGTTCAGCCAACAGGTCGCTATTGCGCTGGAGAATGCCCGGCTGTACCAGGTGGAGGGGCAGCGCCGCGAGCTGGCCGACACCCTGCGCCAGCTTGCCAGCGCCGTCAGTTCGATCATGAACTTTGAGCAGGCAGCAACGACGATCCTGGAATATCTGGCGCGCGTCGTGGCGCTCGACAGCGCCTCAGTCCTGGTGATGGAGGAGGACGCATTTCGCATTGCTGCGTTTCTGACGCGTGAGGGGGTGGCTTGGACAGCGACGAGGATGTTCCCACGAGGCGAGCTGCTATCGTCTGAGCTTGTGTTCGATAGTGGAGAGCCGTTGATGATTTCCGACACGCTCAAGAGCGATA
>Ga0209573_1004107_pt1 | contig 14900 bp, 12 predicted proteins | sample TNRBio252014_DNA_FD_185870 | JGI IMG/M metagenome (GOLD analysis project Ga0209573, IMG submission 185870) | Wastewater treatment Type I Accumulibacter community from EBPR Bioreactor in Madison, WI, USA - TNR Reactor_6/25/2014_ DNA (SPAdes)... | ecosystem: Engineered > Bioreactor > EBPR >...
AAGGCCAAACTATCGATAAGCCATTTTAAACCCCATGTCGGTAGTTATTCCGCCAAAATTCGCCACCTTTGGTTCCTGCTTACCCAAGCCGTGGCATGACGTGCAGGAAAAGTAGTAAAGTCAAACTAAGATTTGTGTCGTAATCAATTGTTAAGACAATGAAAAATAATTGGACATCTTTCCTGATCATGGCGCTGTTACTTGCAAGCGTCGGCGTACAGGCTCAGTACGAGATCAAGGACAAACAAATGTCGATTTTAGGTTCTTCGAACCTGCACGACTGGGAATCAAAAGTTAACACGATTAAGGCCGGCGGCGACATCCAGGTGGAAGCCGGTGTGCTGAAAGGCATCAAGAGCCTCAGCGTAGACATTCCCGTGACCTCCATCAAGAGCCCCAAGGGTTCGATCATGGACAAGAAGACGTACGACGCACTGAAATCAGACAAACATCCGAATATCAGTTTTAAACTCACCAAAGTGAATTCGCTGAATAAAACCGGCGAGAGCTACGCAATAAACGCTACAGGCAACCTCACCATTGCAGGGGTTACCAAGAGCACGGAGATCACAGTTACCGGCAAAGTAGCCGGCGACGGCAGCGTGAAGTTTGAAGGCAGCAAAAAAATGAAGATGACCGACTTCGGCATCCAGCCGCCTACCGCCCTCATGGGCACCATGAAAACCGGCGATGATATAACCATCAAGTTCGCCGTAACGCTGGGCAAAACCAGCGGCAGCTAATAAGCACAATACACTCACTTTTTTTCATAACGAAACTTAATTTTTCACCTAAATACTAGTGGTATGAGAACGGCTTTACTGAAAGTGTTTGCAGGATTTATATTTGTAATCCTCTTCACGCAAGCTTTCGCACAGCAACCTGAACTCCAATATTTCCGTGGATGGGATAAAGACGCCATCAATGTTTTTGAACCTTCCAAATCTGCAGATCAACCGGAATATACAGGTTTCAAAATTCGTATCGGTGGTAGCTTTACGCAAGATTATCAGTCGCTTACGCACTCTAACAAACCGACTTACGTGCCTCTTTCAGCGACTAACGCAACCAACAAAAACCTCCTTTATGGCGTAGTTACAAAAGAGGACTCCACTTCTGCACCATTGAGCGGTTTCAACCTGGCCATGGCCAACCTGAACCTCGACTTCCAGATCGAAGACGGCATCCGGGTTTGCCTTGAAAACTACATGTCTTCGCGCCACCACTCTGAATTCTGGGTAAAAGGCGGCTACATCCAAATCGACAAGTTGCCGATGTTTGGCAACCCCGATTGGTTCACTAAGTATCTGCGCGTGAAGATCGGCCACTTCCAGCCCAACTTCGGCGACATGCAGTTCCGTCGCACCGACGGCGGCAACGCAATCTTCAACCCGTTTGTGGAAAATTACGTCCTCGACGCATTCTCTACTGAAATCGGCGGCGAAGTATACGTATTCCCGGTTAACGGTTTGATGTTGATGGCTGGTATGACCTCTGGCTTTATCAATGGCAACGTGGAAAACTACCCGGAAGATCCGGTTGCCCCTAACAAAGAAGCCACCAAGAAAAATCCGTCTATCGTTTTGAAAGCGGCTTACGACAAATCGTTTGAAAGCGGTCTACGCTTCCGCCTGTCGGCTTCTATGTACAACAACGGCAGCATTCAAAGAAATACGATGTATGCAGGCGACCGCACGGGCTCGCACTATTTCCTGGCAATGGAACCTGCATTCCAGTCAAACGGTACGGCAACCGCTCAAGGCTCTCAGTTCACTTCCGGCCGCTTCAACCCGGGTTTGACCAACAAGATCAACGCCATTATGATCAACCCGTTTGTAAAGTTTAAAGGCCTCGAATTTTTCGGCTCATACGAAATTGCCAAAGGAAAAGACTACACAGAAGACGCCGATCGCGATTTCACGCAAATGTCTGCTGAGTTGATCTACCGTTTCTTCAAAAACGAACAGGTATACGTTGGCGGCCGCTACGTGAAAATGACGGGTACGCCTAAAGGTTTCGCCAATGAGATCTCGATCAACCGCCTGGCTATTGCCGCCGGCTGGTTCCCCACCAAAAACCTCTTGCTGAAACTGGAATACGTACAACAAGCATTTGAAGATTTTCCGATTACAGACTATCGTTATGAAGGCGAGTTTAACGGTTTCGTAGTAGAAGCAGTAGTTGGATTCTAATTATAATTCTTACGTCGAGACGCAAGAAGGTGCGTCTCTACAAAGGAAATCGCTTCTGGCATTAATTTTAACCGGTCATCCCGAATCTTTGGTTCGGGATGACTTGTTTTCATTATAGGAGAGTGTTGCTATTTTTAAAGCGACAACTATTTTTTTGAAAGCAAAACATAATTCCATATCATCACCATTATTTTTGCAATGAAACGCTTAACCAAACGAGTCTTGCCCGGTATTCTTTTGTACTGCTCCGCCGCCAGCCTGGCATTTGTACACACAAAAAGCAACTCCACGAAAACCGTAACGATACGCATAGAGGAGTCGAGCCGATTGGCTATCGACGGCTCCAGTAATATTAATACGTTTAAGTGCATTTGTAAAGAAACTTTCCCCGAGCGCAAAGCCTCTATGGTGCTGGATCCCGAGAGCGCTAAAGCCCAGTTTCTGCGCACCTCGCTCATGCTTACCACCAGAAGTCTCGACTGCGGGAAAAAGCCGATAAACACGGATATGTACAATACGCTGCGTGCCGACGAATTCCCCCAGATTCGCATCGACCTCGAAGAAGTGAACCGCCTGGCCTCTCTTCAAATCGAAGAGGGAAAAGGCGCCATGAATATGCAGGCTCGAACTACGATTACTATTGCCGGGGTAGGGCGCGCGGTGATGCTGGATGTAGCGGCTCAGAAAACAGGCGACCAGCGCTTCCGCTTCCGCAGTTCGAAAAAATTAAAAATGACCGACTTCGGCCTCACGCCGCCTCAGCCACTTTTTGGTATGATTAAAGTAAATAATGAGATCACGATCCACCTCGACCTGGCGGTTGCCGTCAAGGAATAGTTGTGGGTTGTAGGTTGTAGGTTGTAGGTTGTGGGTTTGTTCTGTTCACAGTTCACTGTTCACTCTCATCGCAAATTCAACGAAGAAGTCGAGCGAAGCGGGGTTGCGCATAGAACCCGTGTTGGCTGCTTTGGATACGGGCATACCCATCAATATTTTCTTCACCGGCGCTTCCAATTTTTTACCACTGATCGTATACGGAATATCGGGTACGGCGATGATCTCGTCGGGTACGTGGCGCGGGGAGTATTCGCTGCGCAGGCATTGATTGATCTGTTGTTTGAGCGCTTTGGTCAGCTCCACACCTTCTTCCAATATCACAAAAAGTGGCATATAGTGCCGCCCGCCGCTTAATTCGAGATTAACTACGAGGCTGTCTTTTACTTCTGCCACCTTGTGCACGGCACTATATACTTCTGCCGTACCGATTCGCACGCCTTGTCTGTTGAGCGTGGCGTCGGAGCGCCCGTAGATGACCAGGCTATGCCGGGCTGTGATTTTTACCCAGTCGCCGTGACGCCATACGCCGGGGTACATATCAAAATAACTTTCGTGGTAACGCAGCCCATCCGGATCATTCCAAAAATATATGGGCATAGAAGGCATAGGCTTAGTGATCACCATTTCGCCTACTTCGTCCTCAAGAGGTTTGCCTTGTTCATCCCAGGCATAGAGTGCGCAGCCCAGTCCCCGGCATTGTATTTCGCCTTCATAGAGGGGTTCGATTGGGCAGCCGCCCACAAAAGCCGTGCAGACATCGGTGCCGCCGCTCATAGAACACAGCCACACATCGGCTTTTACGTGTTCGTACACCCAGTCGAAAGCCTCGGGAGGCAGCGGCGAACCTGTAGAGCCTATGGATCGCAGGGCTGAAAGGTCGTACTTGCTGCCGGGGCTCAACCCTCCGCGCATGCAAGCCACGAGGTAGGGCGCGCTGGTGCCGAAATGCTGAATGCCGGCTTCCTGTGCAAACAGCCACAATACGTCGAGGTCGGGATAGCCCGGGCCGCCGTCGTATAATACGATCGTAGCCCCCAGCAATAGGGCGGCCTGCACAAAATTCCACATCATCCAACCGGTGGTGGAAAACCAGAAGAAGCGCTCGCCGGCGTGTACGTCGTTGTGAAAAGCCAGGTATTTGTAGTGTTCGAGCAGTACGCCTCCATGCGAGTGGGTAATGGCTTTGGGCAGCCCAGTCGTGCCGGATGAGTACAGTATCCAAATGGGATGGTCAAACGGCACCGGCGTAAATACGAGCGCTTGCGATGTATCGGTGGTGGCGGTTTGCCACGAGGCGGCCTTGGGCAGGCTGTCTACCGGAGCGCCCGCATCGAGGTAAGGGACGAGAATGAGCCTCGTAAGCGTGGGCAATTCATCGCATAATTGGCGCACTACATCCAGCCGATCAAAAGCCTTGCCGTTGTATTGGTAACCGTCGACGGCCAGCAGCACTTTGGGTTCTATTTGGCGAAAACGGTCGAGCACGCTATTGGCGCCAAAATCGGGCGAGCAACTCGACCAGACGGCGCCGATAGCGCAGGTAGCCATAAAAGCTATCGTCGCTTCGGGGATGTTGGGCAGGTAGGCCGCCACCCGGTCGCCCGGCTCTACGCCTTGCGCCCGCAGATAGGCGGCCAATGCGGCCACCTGAGCGCGCAGAGAAGCCCAGCTAATGGCCGTAAGCGGTTGGCGCTCGGACTGAAAAAGGATAGCAGGCCTATCCTCGTTAGCATGCCGGAACAGGTGCTCCGCGTAGTTGAGCATACTGCCTTCAAACCAGCGGGTATGCGGCATAGGGTCGTCGGACATGACCTGGCTGTAAGGCGTATGGGATTTTACTTCAAAAAACTGCCATACCGATTCCCAAAAATCCGCAGGAAAAGCCACCGACCACTCCCAGGCGGCGTTATAGTCTTCAAAATGAAGCCCTTTGTGCAGCGACAGCCAGTCGAAATAGTGCTGCAATTGCGATTGCTGCCGGAAATCGGAGGAGGGTTGCCACAAAAGCCGGGGTATATGTGCGCCGTTATCCATGCGTGTTTATTCAATAGTTACTTTGCCGGCTACTGCCTTCAGGTTGAGTAGTTGGTCGCTTGCGTTGATGATTTCTATCGCGGTGGGTTGGTCGGTAATCTTAATAGTACTCGCCTGCCCCGGGTTGCCTTTGGCTACAAAACACAATTCGAAAAGCGTTTCGCCGTCTTTTAGGGTAGCGCCTTTCAGCATCTCGTCGAGCCACAAGGTGGTAAGAATACCCTCGCTGGTTCGGTTGGCGCCGAAATTAGAAGCGCTCATTTTGGGCAGGTTGAAATTTTTTACTTCCTGAAAATTCAGCAGTTGTTTGTCCCAGTGTATAGAAAACTGCATGCCGATGATCGCATTAAAATTGGCGACGGTAATGGGTAGGCAGAAACTCGCGCCTTTGGCGGCTGTTACTTCTGCTGCGCGCACTACTACTTCGAGCGGCGAATAAGCCACAATATCGGCTTTGACGGGTTGTGCCTGCGAGGCGGGCAGCGCCTGTGCCGATTCTTGTTGTGGGGGTTGGGCAGACTGGTCAGTAGGGCGGTCAGCGTTGCATGAGAGGAAAGCTATCCACACGGGCAATAACAAGATGACAGACTTCATTTTTTCAATTTTGGGCAAAGATAGGAATTAAAAAAACAGGGCGCTACCCTGTAATAGGGCAGCGCCTGTTGTTATCAAGTAATCACCCGACTGTTAATATCTTACATAGCCCGGCGGCGCGGGTTGCAGTTGAGGCGTCGAATCTGGTTGCCTGCTGCTTGTTGGCGCATGTGCAGGCGTGCGCGTTCGCCGCGGTTGATATAGCCGTCGGCCTTCATTCGTTGTTTGGCGCCTGCAATTTGCCTTTGTTGAAGGCGCAAATGCCGGGCTTCCGGGCGGGTGAGTTGCCCGTTGCGGATACCCCGGTTGATCATTTTGTGCTGTCGCATCTGGCGGGCAGCGATGTGCGGCGGCGGTGGCGGCGTTTGTGATTGCGCGGCAAAAGCAGCCGCAAAGAGCAGCAGGAAAAACAGAATCTTGATTCGCATATGGCTTATTTTTTGTATTTTAAATGTTGGATTACTACCTTTAGTAATCTTTACCTTTTTGACGAAAAGGTTGACAACGGGTTTAAAGCCCATCGTGTTAAAAAAGGCTTAAATTTGTGAGTGAACAGTGAACTGTGAACTGAGCATAGAATCCAAAGGAAAGCGTATTTACATAACAAACAAATTAGCTATGAGATCAGCATTTATGACCCTTTTTATGGCCGCGCTGCTGTATAGTTGTGTGCCGCAAAAACAGTATACCGATTTGCAGGAATCGCTCGAATATTACAAACGGCAATCGCTGGCATCCGATTCTGTAGAAATTAGCAACCGTATGCTTGCCGAAGAAAACCGGCAAACGGAGGCCGACCTCAAAGAAACCATGCACGAGTTAGAGCAACTCACTGCCACGAATATCAGCTTGAACAAAAGCTACCAGGAGATACTCCAAAAATACAATGCGATTGTCAATCAAAACAGGGAAGTACTTGCCACTTCCTCTTACGAAACGCTCAGCCTGCAAGAAGAACTAGCCCAGCAGCAAGCCCAGCTCGATGAACGCAACCGGGCCCTGGAGCTCGCCGAGCGCGATTTATACCAGAAAGAAACCAAGCTTAGCGTGATGGAATACAGCATGACGGAGAAAGGAGCTACGCAAGACGCGGAAGCTAGCTGGCGCTGCGAAAAAATGTCGCAGGTGATCACCCGGCATAAGCAACAACTCGGCGATCTGCATAGCCAACTGAGCGAGGCGCTGGCGGGTTTTTCGAATAATGATGTGTCGGTGGTTGCAGCGAGCGGCAAGTTGTATGTCACTTTCAGTCAGCCTTTCCTCTTCGGGGTCACTGCCGATCAGATTACCTGGAACGGCTCTGAAGCCCTTCGCGAGGTGGCCGGCGTTTTCAAAAAATATAATAATCTGTATCTCACCGTAGAGGGGCACACTACAACAGATGGTACGGCTGCCCGCAACTGGGACGTAAGCGTGTTGAAAGCAACGACGGTTGTGAAATTACTATCGGAATTAGGCGTGACCCCCGAACAACTTACTGCATCCGGGCGTGGTTATTTCGCCCCGGTAGTATCTAACGGCTCCCAACAGGGCAAGGTGCAAAATATGCGCACGGTGCTTATCTTTTCACCCAATGTAGATGAGCTATTGATTTGGTCGCGCTAATAAAACGTTTGGTAGTTGCTATCGGCGTACTGTTGTCGCTTCCTGGCGTCGGCAGTACCCAACACTGCTTATCGCAACGCGTGCCTGCTTACAAGCCGGCTGCTGATGCCGTTGTGGCCAGTCCCGGTTACGAAATGCGCGAAACGGCAACAATTGAAGTTGTCGTGCACGTAGTATGGCGGACACCGTCCGAAAATATTACTACCGAGCAGGTGTTGTCGCAAATCGCCGTACTCAATGAAGACTTTCGGCTCTTAAACAGTAACCAAACCGACATCCTTCCAATTTTTCAGCAGGTCAAGGCCGATACCGAAATCGAGTTTGCCCTGGCCTCGGTCGACCCTGCCGGCAACCCATCGGATGGAATTGTGCGCGTGCAAACGGCATACGATCTGATAGGAATTGCCCGAGATGATAACGACCGGCGGCGCATTTGTTATTCGGCATTGGGGGGGAGCGACGCGTGGTGTCCCGACCGCTATCTCAACATATGGATTGGGCAATTCCCTGACGGTGTTGGCGGCGAGGCTAGTTTTCCGGGGCAGGATACGCTGACGGAAGACGGCATACGCATAGACCCCGAGCATTTTGGTCGCACCGGCACTGCTACGCCTCCATACCACTTGGGGCGTACCACTACCCACGAGATCGGGCATTATTTAAACCTGTACCATCTTTGGGGCGGCGACGGCGACGAAGACCTGCTTTGTCAATTCGACGATGAGGTGGCCGATACCCCCGAGCAGGCGTTTAATTACCGCGATTTGTGCCCAAGTGGTATCCAGCAATCCTGTGGCACGCCCGACATGTACCAGAACTACCTCAATTATACGAACGACGCTTGTATGGCTCTTTTTACCACAGGCCAGAAAACGCGCATGTGGGCTACACTTAACGGACCCAGATCGGGGTTGCTCGGAGGGCAGGCTTGCAGCGTAGCCACTAGCGCCCCGCGCGCGCAGGTACCGCTTACCGTTTTTCCCAACCCGGCCAAAATGGATGAGATGTGCTATGTGCGTTCTGCTAGCCCGGCTTTTACGCTTTTTCTTTTCGATTGCCAGGGCAAATTGTGGTATAGACAGTACAGTACAAGCGCCGAAACTTCCTTTTCGCTTTCCGCTATTCCACCAGGCCCCTACGTACTGCAAATAGTGGCCGCCGGCCGGTGGGCTGCCCATAAACTAGTGATTACCCGGTAAACCCAATACATATGACAACATTATCGAACAACCCTTTGAAGAAAAACCTCTGTTGGATCGGCGCCCTTGCTGTAATCCTTGCCGCCGGCGCATGCAAATTGCCGCAGACCACCGCCAACCTCGACAATGCGCCCAAACTTATTGAGATAAGCAAAGGCCCGTGTTACGGCCCTTGCCCGGTATACAAACTAACCGTATACCGGGGCGGACTGGCTATCTACGAAGGCGAGCGCTTTACCGAAAAGGAAGGGTTGCACACCAAAACGCTGACAACCGACCAACTCGACAAGCTGCAGGCCGAATGCCAACGCGCCAACCTTTGGCAATACCCCGATGCATTCAGGAGCCGTCAACCCGATCTGCCTACCATTACCATTGTGTATTACGAAGAGGACAACAACAATTATAAGTCGATATTGGGCAAAGAAGGCCGCCCCGAAGCCGTGATGGCCATCGAGGCCATGCTCGATAAAATAGCAGATTCAGGCGGCTGGATTTCAAAAAATAAAACGCCTGCCGGCGGCAACGGTAGCGAAAATACCACTTCAGAAAAGAAAAACGAAATCATCGTACAATTGATGGAAGGCGTTGATGGAGCTGTGTGGGCCAGACAATACAACAAATACAATTTGCAGGTAATCAAACGCCTGTCGCCTCGCAGTTTTTACTGGCTGGTGACTTTTGATGATAAAAAAATCGCTCCGCAGGCTATGTTAGAAGCTATTCAGAAAGACGATTATGTGGTAGCTGCGGAATTCAACCGCTCGGTGGAGTGGCGGAAGTAGGGGGACTTTGCGACTGTAGGACTGTACGACTTTGCGACTGTACGACTGTTAGCCATAAACCTATAAACCTATAAACCTCCCGACTTCCCTCTGGTCAGTACGGGACTCACTTCGTTCGCTTTCAGTCGCATAAACCTTTTTGATCTCAATTTTTAAAACGGATAGTATAAGTTATCCAGGTGGAGGTATTTGCAAAGCGCCATTTGGGCCCTTCCCTGAGGAGGCGCTTGGCCTCTTCGTCGCAGCCGTAGCCTATACCTGAGACCACTTCCAGTTGGCTCGGGCTGCCGTCGGCTGATATCTGGAATCGCACCGTGACATCCCCGCTGATGCCGTTGACTGTTGCTTCAGTTGGGTATCGCAGGTTTTTGCGTACGTACCTTTCCATTTTAGCAAAACCGCCTTCCGGTTCTGGGGCTTTCAGTGCGGGGGGAGCGCCTGGGGCGGCTGCTTTCTTTTTTGCAGCGGCGCGGTTGAGTTGAATAGTCTCGTTAGCCGTCTGTTCAAACGGGGCGTCATCGCTATCCGGGGTGGGTTTTGCTTCTTGGGTAACTTCCTTTGCGAGGTCCTTTTCCATCTTTTGCAAGGCCATGTCCGCAGTTGCTGGAGCTTCAATACGAACCTCCTCGCCTTCGGCGGCAAACTCAGTGGCATCGGCTATGGCTTTGTCCAGGGGGTCGGCGGGCGCCGACGCTATTTCTTTAACGGGGGTGCGGCGGGCAGGTTTGACCGGCGCTGAGGGTTGTGTGGCAATAGTGGTCTCCTCAGTCTGTACAAAGGTTTCGTGCTCATCGGGAGTAGTGGGGGCTTCTGCGGCGGGCGCCGGTTTGCTCTCGCTCAATGTGGCGGGAGTCGGGTCAATTTGCCTGTCGAGAATCTGCCAAAGTACAATGGCCAGCACTATGCTAGCTGCAATCGCGGCATAACGGCGCAAATATAACAGTGCGGGTTTGCTATTTCGTTTTTGATGGTAGCGTTCGTGCATACGCTTTAGCGAGCCGGCGTGGTCGGCATCAGCATGGATGCGGTAGCCTTTCAGGGCGTCGGTGAGAAAAGGATCTTCTCCTGCGGCCTGATCCAGGCGGCGTTCGTCTGCCCAACGCGCCTCTCCGCTAATCCAGCGGCGCAGCAATTCGGCAGTTGTGAGAGAAGGTTTTTCCTTTTTCATGAAGCGATTGCTTTTTCTCTGTAGATGCTTTTGTTAGGCGAAATTACACAAGCCCTCAGATAAAATCACAAATTTCCTAACTTTGCACCTCGATAACATTCTTTCACATAAAACAACCATACCGATGGGAAGAGGAGATAAGCGTTCCAAGCGCGGAAAAATTTGGAGGGGTTCTCATGGCAACACCCGTCCGAAGGCAAAGAAGAAGCAAACAACTACTACAACAACAACTGCGACTTCCGGCAACTAATGAAAAAGCGGATACCTCTGAAAATAGGGCATCCGCTTTTTTGATTTAGAAGAGTAATGGTATCAAATTTACAAACCGTTCTTTTCATCGGGATTTGAATCCAGGATATGCCGCACAAATGCCGGGTCAACTTCCAATACCCGGGCGATAGTTGTGTCGTCAAACCCTTCTTTGTGCATATTTGTAATAGTTTTTAGTTCCACCGACGAGCGTCGCCATTGCATAGCCGTTTTTTGTCATGCTGGACAAAGTGCGACAACCCCTGCCTTTTTCCTTCAAACCCGGGCTTCAGCCCGGGGACTGGGCCAAAACTAACTGCTTAATTCTCTTAATTTTGCACCCCCGCATAAACAACCGCCCCTTCATTCGTGTTAACATATATTCGAGAAAATTACGTCATCCATAATGATAGCATTAAAACCCTTCACGGGAAACTTCCAAGCGATCGCCAACGATCCCCTCCAGGTTAAGATATACACATTGCAAAATGGGTTGAAATTATATCTCAGCGTAAACCGCCACGAACCCCGAATCTTTACCAACATAGCCGTGAGATCGGGTTCTAAGCAAGACCCCTCAGAAACTACCGGCCTTGCCCACTACATGGAGCATATGTTGTTTAAAGGAACCAGCCGGATCGGCGCCCTCGACTGGGAAACTGAAAAGGTATTGCTGCAAAAAATCTCCGACCTTTACGAACAGCATCGCAAAACCACCGATGAAGAAACCCGCAGGGCCATTTACGCAGAAATAGACCGCGTATCCGGGGAGGCTGCCCAGCTGGTTGCCGCCAATGAATACGACAAACTGGTAAGCGCCATCGGCGCCAAAGACACCAATGCCTATACCTGGGTTGACCAAACGGTTTACGTCAACGATATCCCGGCCAACGAACTGGAGCGCTGGATGCAACTCGAATCAGAGCGCTTCAGCATGATGGCTTTGCGCCTGTTTCATACCGAGCTGGAGACGGTATACGAGGAATTTAATATCAGCCAGGACCGCGACTTTAGGAAGGTATACAATGCGCTTCGCGAGTCGCTATTCCCTTCACATCCATACGGTACCCAAACGACGATCGGCAAGAGCGAACACCTCAAAAACCCCTCCCACGTCAATATTCAGTGGTATTTCAATACGTATTACGTGCCCAACAATATGGCCATCGTATTGGCCGGCGATTTTGACCCTGAAGAAGTAGTGGCATTGGCCGAGCGCTATTGGGGTACCTACGAGCCCAAACCATTGCCCCCGTTTAATTGTGAAGAGCAACCTTCTTTTTCGCAGCCCGTACGCCGCGAAGTATTGGGCCAGGAAGCTCCGCATGTCGAGTTAGCCTGGCGGCTTGCCGGCAGCGCCACCGACGAACCGCTTATGTTGTCGCTTATCAAAGGCTTGCTGTATAACGATCAGGCCGGTTTGCTCGATACCGACCTCAACCAGCAGCAACTCGTATTGGAATCGGAGGCCTGGGGTTGGTTTTACGCCGATTATTCGGTGCTGGGCCTTTTTGGCAAACCCCGCGAAGGCCAGACGCTCGAAGAAGTTGAGCAGTTGATGCTTCAGGTAGTTACGCGGCTTCAAAAAGGCGATTTTGACAACTGGCTTATTGAAGCCGTGATCAACAATATGCACCTGTCGCAAACCAAAGCCTGGGAGCAAAACCGCCATCGCGCGGAAGCCATGACCACTGCGTTCATACTTGATATCAACTGGCAACGATATGTAGACCGCCTGCAGTGGATGCGCAACGTCACCAAACAGCAAATCGTCGATTTTGCGATTGAACGCCTGCGTGCTGACAATTACGCCGTAGTATACAAACGCCAGGGGACGGATCCCACTGTAGTCAAAGTAGATAAACCTCCTATTACGCCGGTGGCTCTGCAGCGCGACACAGAGTCGGACTTTGCCCGCAATTTCCTGCAATTTACCTCTCCCCGTCTGCAGCCGCATTTTGTGGACTTCGACACCCGTATCCAGACACTGAAACTGGCCAACGGTATTACGTTCGACTACGTGCAAAATGAAGACAATGATTTGTTTCGCCTCGATTTTGTCTTTGAAATGGGCAAGTCGAGCGATCTGCTGATGAGCCTGGCATTGCAGTACCTGCCTTATCTGGGCACTTCGCGTTATTCGGCCACCGAGCTGCAAAAAGAATTTTTCCGCCTGGGTCTTGCCTTCGACGTATTCACCCACGAGCATCGCACCTACATTTCGCTAAATGGACTGGAAAGCTCCTTTGAAGAAGGTTTGCAACTGGTAGAGCACGTTTTGTCGGATGTGCGCCCCGATGAGCAGGCGCTGCGCAACGTGGTAGCCGATATTTTGACAACAAGAGAAAACAACAAACGCGACCGCAATGTCGTATTGCGCGATGCCCTGGGGAGTTATGCCCGCTACGGAGCCAATTCTCCGTTTACTTACCGTTTATCTGAAGAAGCGTTAAAAACAATTAATCCGGTAGAGTTGGTCAGGATTATTCAGTCGCTGATCACCTTCGAACACAATATTTATTTTTACGGAAATCGCCCGGCACAAGAAGCGGCTACCCTATTGGAGCGACATCATCAGGCTCCGGCTGTTCGCCGGCCCGTATTGCCCAATAAACATTTCCCGCAACTGCCAACGGAATCAGACAAAGTGTATTTCCTCGATTTTCCCATTGTACAAACCGATGTGATGCTCTTGTCAAGGGGTACGCCCTTCTTTAACCTCGAAGAGCACCTCATGCGCGAGTTGTACAACGAATATTTCGGCTATGGGCTTTCTTCCATTGTCTTCCAGGAGATCCGTGAATCCAAGGCCCTGGCTTATGCTACTTATGCCTACTATAGCTCGCCGCGCCGCAAGGACCATTCCCACTATCTCCAGGCTTATGTGGGTACACAACCCGATAAGCTGAGCGATGCCTTGCCGGCCATGTTTAATATTATCGAACAAATGCCGGTAGTAGAGGCGCAAATTGAACACGCCAGGCAATCACTCATCAAGCAGATCGAAAGCGAGCGTATCCCCCCTGCTAATATATACTGGGAGGCCTTGTCAAACTGGGATCTGGGCCACGACGGCGACCTTCGCCGCCCGCTTTATCATCGCATGAAAGAAACCACGGTGAGCGATTTCCTGCAATTCCACCAGAATTACGTAAAAGGCCGCTCTTTCCACCTCATTTTGATGGGCAGCAGGGAGCATATCGATCTTACTTATCTCGAAAAATTTGGCGCGCTGGAGGAACTCACGCTTGACGATGTGTTCGGGTATTGATGGGGATTATCGTATGTCGGGACTATTTCAGGTTTTTTTGTTTGTTAAATAATTGATATTCATTTTATTAAAAAATAAATGAATTATGCTTTTATCTGACAAACGCGTTAAAATGTAATTACCATTCCCTTAGCAATAGCTCATTTTTGTAAGGTCAAAAAGTATCATTGCAAAAATGAAGCATATGAAAACGCTAAGATCCAATGCCACTGATTTCCTTCGCAATCTTCCCTTGTTTCAAACGTTGAACGAAAACGAGTTGAAGCAGGTCGAAGAGATGTCTACGCTGAAGCACTGCATTAAGCAGGAGGTGATATTTGAGGCCGGCGCGGCTTCCCATGCAGTATATTTTTTGATTAAGGGTATTGTGAAAATCGGCGCGGTGTATGATGACGGCCGCGAGGTAATCAAGCACGTGCTGTACCCAATGGCTATGTTTGGCGAACTCAGCCTGGTAGGAGAAGAACGCCGTCAGGATACCGCCATTGCGATGGAAGATACACAGTTATATATTATCAAGGCAGAGGCGTTCAGGAAGCTTATGCAGACAAATCCAGATTTGTCGATGCGTCTGCTCACTTTAATCGGCAACCGGCTTCGCCGCACCGAATCGAGGCTGGAGTCGCTTATTTTGAAAGACGCCCGCGAACGCATCATCGACTTTCTACGCGATTCCGCGCTCAAGCAGGGCAAACGCATCGGCTACGAGATGCTGATAAAACATTGTCTTACCCAACAGGATATAGCCAATATAACGGGCACTTCCCGCCAAACGGTGACTTCAGTGCTCAATGACCTGAAAAAATCTAACCTCATTTATTTCAACCGGCGGAGTATTCTCATCAGGGACCTGGCGAAGCTAAGCTAGACTGTGCGACTGTACGACTGTACGACTGTACGACTGTACGACTGTACGACTGTACGACTGTACGACTGTACGACTGTACGACTGTACGACTGTACGAC
>Ga0209573_1004108_pt1 | contig 14897 bp, 11 predicted proteins | sample TNRBio252014_DNA_FD_185870 | JGI IMG/M metagenome (GOLD analysis project Ga0209573, IMG submission 185870) | Wastewater treatment Type I Accumulibacter community from EBPR Bioreactor in Madison, WI, USA - TNR Reactor_6/25/2014_ DNA (SPAdes)... | ecosystem: Engineered > Bioreactor > EBPR >...
AGTACTAGATGCAATAAGCGGAGAAGTGCTGGCTTTAGCCAACTGGCCAAGCTACAACCCCAATAACCGTATGAAGCCCGATCCCCAGCTACTACGCAATCATGCCGTAACCGACTTGTTCGAACCAGGTTCCACACTTAAACCTTTTGCTATAGCGACCGGACTCGACGAAGGGAATATTACTCCACAAACCGTTATTAATACTGAAAACGGTGTCATGCTAGTCGGTAAACGCAAAATTCATGACACCCATCCCGAAGCAGCGCTCACTGTGGCACAGGTTATCCAGAAATCAAGTAATGTAGGTGCAGCCAAGATTGCACTGTCGTTACCACCGGAAACTTTCTGGCATAGCCTGAATCAAAGCGGCTTCGGCACGCTCGCTGGAAGCGGTTTCCCGGGTGAAGCGACAGGCATGCTGCGCAATTACAAAAAATGGCGGCCTATTGAACAGGCTACGATTTCCTATGGCCACGGTATTTCCGTCAGTCTGCTGCAACTGGCACGCGCCTATACCATATTTGCCAACAACGGCGAATTGAAGCCTGTTTCCTGGGTAAAGCTGGACGCACCGGCAAGCGGCAATAAAGTATATTCAGAAAACACCGCGCGTGCGGTACTAAACATGCTGGAATTGGCGGTACTTCCGGGCGGCACAGCACCTTTGGCCCAGATCAGTGGCTTTCGCGTAGCCGGCAAGACAGGTACTGCGCACAAGCTTGATGACGGACGTTACATCAACCGTTACATTTCCTCATTTGTAGGATTGGCACCAGTATCCAATCCAAAATTGATCATAGCGGTAATGGTCAATGAACCTAACAATGGCCAATATTATGGCGGCTTGGTCGCTGCTCCTGTATTTAGCAATGTCATGAGTGCAGCACTCCGCCAACTCAATGTACCCAATGATGCACCGCTTGAACCCACTGGGGAAAAACTTCCAGTTTACATGGTTAAAGAAGAAACATGAGCTATTACTCCGACCTTGTGAACTCTCTTGGCGTACCGGTCAGACAACTCGCCACAGACAGCCGCGCTGTTACCCCAGGCGATACTTTCGTTGCCTACCCAGGCAACAGGGCTGATGGACGGCAACTCATCAATCAAGCCATTAAGAATGGGGCCAATGCAGTTATCTGGGAAGCACAAGGGTTTAACTGGAATGAGTCATGGAATATTCCCAATCGGGCAGTCGCCAACCTGCGACAGCAAGCCGGGGAAATTGCAAACCATGTATATGGCAGCCCTTCTCGCAAAATGTGGGTAATCGGCATCACCGGCACCAATGGCAAGACTTCTTGCAGTCACTGGATTTCCCAAGCCCTATGCGCGCTAGGGAAAAAAACTGCACTGATCGGAACACTGGGGAATGGCTTCCATCCGGATTTACAGCCTACCCAGAATACCACACCCGATGCTGTCCAACTGCACCAATTATTAGCCGATTATCTTTCCAGGGGTGCCGAAGCCGTTGCGATGGAAGTATCTTCTCACGCTTTGGAACAAGGGCGTGTAAGCGGGATAAATTTTGATGTGGCTCTCCTTACCAATCTAAGCCGAGACCATCTTGATTATCACGGCAACATGCACAGTTATGCTGCGGCCAAACAGCGCCTGTTCCATTGGCAACAACTTAAATACATTGTCCTCAATCTGGATGATGCATTTGGTGCCGAACTTGCCGAACAAATGCAGGATAAAAACGTGGAGGTGATTGGGTATGGCTTGAACCATACCGCCCTTTCCCTAGCTGAACGTCTCGGCTTGCGCATGGTTTATGCCAGATCAGTACGCATGGATGCACAAGGGCTTAGCCTGCAAATTCATTCCAGCTGGGGAGGTGGTGAGCTACACAACACCTTGATTGGACGCTTCAATGCTTCCAACTTATTGGGGGTAATGGCCGTATTACTAGCGAGCGGTATGTCTTTACAAAGGGCATTGGACGAACTATCTCTTGTCAAAGCGGTGCCCGGGCGCATGCAAACTTTAAGCATTAACGGTCGACCCACTGTAATAGTGGACTATGCACATACCCCGGACGCTCTGGAAAAAGTATTGCTTTCCGTGCGCGAAGTAATAGGAGATAAAAATACAGATGCCCGCCGAGGAAAACTGATTTGCGTTTTCGGTTGTGGTGGTGACCGCGACCGCGGCAAGCGCCCGATGATGGGATATATCGCTACGAAATTTGCGGACATTTCCATTATTACCAGTGATAACCCTCGCAGCGAAACGCCCCATGAAATTATTGCAGCCATTGTGGCTGGCATTCAATCTGGAAAAACAGAAATAACCAGCACATATCAGGTCATCGAAGATCGCGCATCAGCCATCACAGAAGCAATACTTCGCGCAAAGGCAACCGATATTGTTTTGATTGCAGGCAAAGGGCACGAAGCATTCCAAGAGATTAACGGCGTTCGATACCCATTCAGCGATACTGAAATTGCCCAGCGCGCATTGCTGGCCTGGCGTGAGGAGGCATGGGAATGATGATGCTATCCCAAGCAGCCCATATTTTGGGAGGTAAGCTTATCGGAAAGGATGTGCTATTTCTTGCCGTATCCACTGATAGTCGTACGACCAATACTGGCGATCTATTTGTTGCATTACAAGGTGAATTTTTTAATGGGGCCACATATATTGCCGCTGCTGTAGAAAAAGGGGCAGTAGCTGCATTAACAAATACGGCCAGCTACTCACACTGCAACCCATCACCATGCTCACTGATTCTGGTTGAAAACACGCGGGTAGCATTAGGTGTTCTTGCAGCATATTGGCGCACGCAATTCAAGATTCCATTGGTAGCAGTAACCGGAAGCAACGGCAAAACTACAGTAAAGGAAATGCTGGCAAGTATATTACGTACGGCAACAAACAATGATCAAAGCGTACTGGCCACACATGGAAATCTAAACAATGACATCGGCGTGCCACTTACTTTGCTTCAATTGCGGAACAGACATCGCTATGCAGTGATTGAAATGGGAATGAACCATTCTGGAGAAATTGAATATTTGTCGAGAATGGCACGTCCGGATGTCGCCATCATCAATAATGCAGGGAATGCGCATCTAGCCGGTCTGGGTTCTGTAAATGCGGTTGCCCAAGCCAAAGGAGAAATTTTTACCGGGTTGACCAAACAAGGTACAGCTATCATCAATGCCGATGACGCACACGCTCCCCTGTGGCGCGAATTGTCCGGTGACAAGAATATCATTGAATTCAGCCTGAATAATAAGAAAGCTGTGCATGCCATTCAGTGGCAGACAAAAACTTATAGCGCCTCTATGAGCGTAAGCTCACCTCATGGAGTCTTGCATGTGCAGCTACAAGTACCCGGGATGCACAATATCTACAACGCCTTAGCCGCCACAGCGGCAGCACTGGCTTTGAACATACCAACTCAAGCAATTACCGCAGGATTGGAAAAATTTCCTGGCGTACCTGGACGGTTGCAGCGCAAAGCTGCGCTACATGGCGCCATATTAATAGATGACAGTTACAACGCAAATCCTGCTTCGTTGCTGGCAGCGCTGAAAGTACTGGCCCAATTCACAGGCAAGAAGATCTTGGTATTGGGAGACATGGGGGAGCTGGGAGAAGACGCTGTACAACTACATGAAGAAATTGGCATGGAAGCGCTTCTCTCAGGAGTAGATCAGCTACTGACTATTGGCAAGCTTTCGTTTTATGCAGCAAAAAAATTTGGAATGAATGCACGTCACTTTGAAAAAATTGAAGATTTGCTCGACGCACTCGACACAACACTGAATGCTGACACCATGCTGCTAGTGAAGGGATCGCGCTTCATGCGCATGGAACGTGTAGTTCATCATTGCACTGCGGAAAACGATAAAAACAAAAAAGCGGCTAGCCAGGAAATCCCACAGCCCGTCATAACCATCCCCACTGATTCGACTAAAGACTAAAAAAACAATAATGTTACTAAAATTTTCACAGTGGCTATCGCAATATATTCATCTATTCAGTGTATTCAATTACATTACACTGCGGGCCGTGCTGGCAGCAATAACAGCGCTATTCATTTCCTTTCTGGTTGGCCCACTGATGATACGTAAACTGACTGCATATAAAATAGGTCAGGCTGTACGGGATGACGGGCCACAAACACACCTGATAAAAGCCGGCACGCCAACAATGGGGGGAGCGTTAATCCTCATCTCGATTGCCATAACCACTCTACTGTGGGCTGATCTAAGCAATAAATACGTATGGGTGGCTCTGATCACCACCTTGAGTTATGGCGCAATCGGCTGGGTGGATGACTACCGCAAGGTTGTACACCGCAATCCCAAGGGACTGTCCGCAAAAGCAAAAATGTTCTGGCAATCAATTATCGCACTTGTCGTGGCCGCATACCTGTGGCAAGACGCAAGTCTACCCGCACATACAGATCTGATCATGCCTTTTTTCAAACATCTTGTATTCCCTCTGGCTGCATCCTCTTTCATTCTATTAACCTATTTGGTTATCGTTGGCACGAGTAACGCCGTGAATTTAACCGATGGATTAGATGGTCTGGCAATTATGCCTACAGTAATGGTCAGCAGTGCTCTGGCGATATTTGCTTATGTTGCAGGTCATGCAGTATTCGCAAAATATCTTGGAATACCGCACATCCCAGGTGCAAGTGAATTGGCAGTATTCTGCAGTGCAATTGCCGGTGCAGGATTGGCATTTTTATGGTTTAACGCATACCCAGCAGAAGTTTTCATGGGAGATGTGGGCGCACTGGCATTGGGAGCAGCACTCGGCACAGTAGCCGTGATCGTGCGTCAGGAAATTGTGCTGCTTATCATGGGTGGCGTATTCGTACTGGAAACTTTATCCGTAATCATCCAGGTAACTTCGTTCAAACTTACTGGCAAGCGGATTTTTCGCATGGCCCCTCTCCATCACCATTATGAACTGAAAGGCTGGAAAGAAAATCAAGTAGTGGTACGGTTTTGGATTATTTCGATGGTGTTGGTATTAATCGGACTAACAACGCTGAAATTACGATGATCCATTTAAAAAACAAGACAATTTTGGTGCTTGGTCTCGGCGAAACCGGGTTATCTCTTGTGCGCTGGCTTAGTGCCCAGGGTGCCCGGGTACTGGGGGCAGACAGTCGCGATTTCCCACCATCCCTAGATACGCTGCGCACACAGTTCCCTGGAATTAAATTGTACTGTGGGACGTTTTACAATGAATTGCTCGATGATATAGACTTGATTGCCATCAGCCCGGGAATCCCATTACGAGACCTACTACTAGTGCAGGCAATCTCCCGCGGAATTCAAATAGTGGGAGACATTGAGTTATTTTCCCAGTCATTACCTAAAAACCGCCCTCCTAAAATCATTGCCATCACTGGAGCCAATGGAAAAACGACCGTAACCAGCATGGTAGGGGCAATGTGTCGTGCAGCAGGCCTGATTACAGAAATGGCTGGCAACATTTCCCCGGCTGTACTGGATGTGCTGCTGACACGCCATGGACAACACCCGGATATCTGGGTGCTTGAGCTTTCCAGTTTCCAGTTGGAGGTCACCTCCTCGCTCAATGCAGATGCTGCAACAGTACTCAACATTAGCGAAGACCATCTTGATCGTTATTCTGACATCAAGGAATATGCAGCCGCCAAAGCACGTATTTTTCAAGATACTCGTAATAACAACGCCCAGCGCGGTATACAGGTACTTAATCGCGACGATAAAAACAGTGCTGGCATGGCCTTACCCGACAGGGTACAGATTACCTTCGGGTTGCAAACCCCGCCGCCAACCGAACATGACTGGGGCATAAATACCTCTGGACAGGACATTTGGTTGCTGCATGGCCAAAAGCGTGTAATGAACGCCAATGAACTACAGGTTGCCGGGATGCACAATGTAGCAAATGCTTTGGCCGCACTAGCCTTATGCCATGCTGTGGGTTTGCCATTGGCTCCCCTATTGAGCGCATTGCGATCTTTTAGAGGTTTGCCACATCGGGTACAGCCGATTGCAAAAATCGGCGAAATTATTTTTTACGACGACTCAAAAGGAACAAATGTCGGTGCCACCATAGCTGCAATGCAGGGATTAAATCGCCCGATTGTTCTAATCGCTGGCGGCGAAGGCAAAGGACAGGATTTTACCCCACTTCGTGCTGCAGTCATGCAACATGCACGCGCAGTTGTACTTATTGGGCGTGACGCAAACAAAATCGCGGCCGTACTGCAAGATTGCGGTGTAACTATTGTTCATGCAAAGAATATGGTCGATGCAGTTCATCAAGGCGCATCCCTAGCCCTGCCGGGGGACGCTGTGCTGCTATCCCCTGCCTGCGCAAGTTTCGACATGTTCCGCGATTACAGTCATCGTGCCGAAGTATTTAGCGCTGCCGTATCTTCATTACAAGGAGAGATAGCATGTTCCTCTCCAGCATGACCAACCACCCGAAAATGTCAGTGGAATATGACGAAGCGCTTGTATGGATCACCATCGCGCTGCTGGCTCTCGGGCTAGTCATGGTGTATTCCGCTTCCATCGCAACTGCTGAAGCAAGCAGATTCACCGGTTTTCAACCTGCATATTACCTGATACGGCATGGACTTTATATCTTTCTTGGGGTCATTGCAGGCGCCATCGTATTCCAGTTTTCGCTTCAGACATGGCAGGCAATGGCACCCTACCTCTTTCTGGTTGGTGTAACACTATTAATTCTGGTGCTGATTCCTGGCATCGGACATGAAGTGAATGGTAGCCGCCGCTGGCTGCCTTTATTCATAATCAATTTGCAACCATCCGAATTAATTAAATTATTTTCTCTACTCTATGCGGCTGATTACACAGTGCGCAAAGGATTAGTCAAAGATCACCCGGGTCGGGCTTTTTTGCCAATGCTTACCGTAATGGTAATCGTCGGAAGCTTGTTATTGATGGAACCGGACATGGGCGCTTTCGCGGTTATTTGTATTGTTTCGATGTCAATACTGTTTCTTGGCGGATTTAATATCAAAATGTTCGCTTGGCTGCTGATCGCTCTTCCCGTTGCATTTACCGCCCTGATTTTCGCCTCCCCATACCGCATGCAGCGCCTGGTGGGTTTTATGGATCCGTGGTCCGATCCTTTCGGAAAAGGGTATCAGCTAAGCCACGCCCTGATTGCGTTCGGCCGCGGAGAATGGTTTGGCGTAGGTCTTGGCGGAAGTTTGCAAAAACTATTTTACTTACCGGAAGCCCATACCGATTTTCTGCTCGCAGTAATTGCAGAAGAGCTTGGTTTTATTGGCGTATTTCTGGTTATCCTACTATTTTCCGGCCTGATCATCCGCGCTTTCATCATCGGCCGTCAGGCCGCAAATCTGGATCGCCAGTTCTCTGCTTTGGTCGCACAGGGCATTGCTGTATGGCTTGGTGTCCAGGCGATAATCAACATTGGCGTTAACATGGGGATATTACCCACGAAAGGACTAACCCTCCCGTTCCTCAGTTATGGCGGAAGCAGCGTGGTGGTCAGTTGCGCTGCTGCAGCTCTGTTACTCCGAATCGACTGGGAAACCAGAAGAATCGTGAAAGGACTGCCCATATGAAACATAAGATCCTGATCATGGCTGGAGGAACGGGAGGACATATCTTTCCAGCTTTGGCTGTGGCTGACCATCTTCATGCAAGAGATTGGGACATCATCTGGCTCGGCGCCCCCAATAGCATGGAGGCCGAACTGGTGCCCCAGCACGGTTATCCAGTTGCACCTGTGCAATTTTCAGGACTTCGCGGAAAAGGAATGCTGCGCAAGCTATTATTACCTCTAAATCTTCTGCTTGCATTATGCCAAAGCGCTGCTGTACTACTGCGCCACCGTCCTGATGTTGTTCTGGGAATGGGAGGTTATATCACCTTCCCTGGCGGAATCATGGCTGTTTTAATGCGTCGCCCATTATTGATTCACGAACAGAATTCCATTGCAGGGCTGAGTAACAAAATTCTGGCTAGATTAGCTACAAGAGTACTGAGCGGTTTTCCGCACGTATTGCCAGCTGCTGAATGGTGTGGCAATCCGGTGCGCGACAACATTTCCTCACTACCTGAACCACTAGCACGTTATTCTGCACGAAGCGGGGTTCTGAATCTGCTTGTGCTGGGAGGGAGCCTCGGTGCACAAGCAATCAATGAATGCGTACCCCAGGCTTTAGCATTATTGCCACAGAAATTACGCCATAATGTACTGCATCAAACTGGCAAGCAACATTTAGAAACCGTGCAGACTGCCTACCAGCAAGCGGCAGTAAAAGCCGAATCCCGTGCGTTTCTTAATGATATGGCGCAGCACTATGGATGGGCAGATTTGGTAATTTGTCGTGCAGGCGCATTAACGATTGCCGAACTGGCAGCAACGGGGGTTGCAAGCATACTGGTGCCCTATCCATTCGCGGTAGATGACCATCAGACCAGCAATGCCCATTTTCTAAGCGACCAAGGTGCAGCCATCCTGATGCAACAAACCGAATTAAATCCACAGTCAATGGCAAATCTGCTTCAGGGAATAACCAGGGAACGCGCTCTAATCATGGCGCAAGCTGCTCGCAAACTGGCAAAACCAGAAGCAACAAGGTGTGTCGCGCAAATATGCATGGAGCAGGCTGGATGAAACACAAGATTAAACATATTCATTTCGTCGGTATTGGTGGCTCCGGCATGAGCGGCATAGCCGAAGTGTTGCTCAATCTGGGTTATCAGATAAGTGGTTCCGATGTGACTGAGAGCGCAATCACCCAGCGTTTGCAGCGACTCGGCGCACAGGTTTTTTTGGGACATGACCAAAATTATTCGGCAAATGCAGATGCAGTAGTTGTGTCTTCTGCAGTCAGCCCGGACAATCCCGAGATTATGGCTGCACGCGCACGCAACATCCCCATAGTGCCACGAGCAATGATGCTGGCAGAGCTAATGCGCTTACGCCATGGAATTGCAATAGCCGGTACGCATGGCAAGACCACCACTACTAGTCTGATCGCAAGCATTTTAGCCAAGGGAGGATTTGACCCGACATTTGTAATTGGCGGGAAACTGAACAGCATAGGCACGAATGCCAAATTGGGAACGGGCGAGTACTTTGTTGTGGAAGCCGATGAATCAGATGCATCCTTTCTGTATCTGCAACCTATCCTGGCCGTGATTACCAATATTGATGCAGATCACATGGAAACATACGGGCATGATTTCTTAAGGCTGAAGCAGGCATTTGCAGATTTTGTTGAACACTTGCCATTCTACGGCATGGTCATGCTGTGCATAGACGATGCCAATGTACGTGACATTTTGCCAGGTATCAGTAAGCCGGTTACAACCTATGGCTTTGCAGAAGATGCGCAGATCCGCGCGGTAAATGTTTGCCACCAGGACGGCAAGATGATCTTCACTGCACTTTGCAGACAAAATGACTCTTCTCGCAACCTGGACATCACACTCAACCTTCCCGGTCGACATAACGTGCAAAATGCCTTGGCAGCCATCGCGGTTGGACTGGAAATTGGCGTAACAGATACCGCAATCATTAGCGCGTTAGCTGAATTCGAGGGCGTTGGACGTCGTTTTCAGCGCTATGGTGAACTTCAACTTGCAAACGGCGGCACGGTTACTCTGATTGATGATTATGGTCACCATCCATTTGAAATCCGGGCAACAGTAAATGCCGTGCGTGGGGCGTTCCCGGGAAAGCGTTTACTGCTGGTATTTCAGCCCCACCGCTACACACGTACTAGCAACTTGTTTGAAGATTTCGTCAAGGTATTAAGCGAAGTGGACGCCGTGATACTTACCGAAGTATATGCCGCAGGCGAAGCTCCCATAGTAGCTGCAGACGGGCGGGCTCTGATGCGCGCATTACGCCTGGCCGGACAGAACACACTTCTATTCATAGAACAGATACAGGATTTACCCCAGGCCATTTTACATATGGCAAAACCCGGTGATGTGGTAGTTACCATGGGTGCAGGTTCAATTGGTGGTGTAGCGGGCATGCTGAAAACCCTGGCTGCCAAAACCAATTCTTTCAATCTATGAACATGAACGAACCGATCAAATTTAACCATACAGGATTGCGCGGATCCTTATTCAGCAATGTCGCCATGAAAAACCACACCAGCTGGCGGGCTGGCGGTATTGCCGAAAGAGTCTACCGCCCTGCGGATCTGGCAGATCTCGCCTTTTTTCTGCACACCCTGCCACCCCATGAACCGGTTGTTGCATTGGGATTAGGCAGCAATCTGCTGGTACGTGATGGCGGGCTGCGCGGCACTGTACTGCTTTTGCATGCAGCGCTCACCGAAATGCATATGGAAACTTCTGAATCGGTCTATGTACAGGCAGGAATATCCGGCGCCAAAATCGCCCGTTTTACTGCCAAGCATAATCTGCTGGGCGCAGAATTTTTCGCTGGAATACCCGGAACTCTGGGCGGAATGCTGGCAATGAACGCTGGTTGCTATGGGAACGAAACCTGGAAGGTAGTAAAAAATGTGCAAACAATCACGCGTAGCGGAAAATTATTAGAACATACACCTGCCGATTATGAAATCGGTTACCGGCATGTTGCATTGAAAAATAAAAACACTTATTCCAGCGACCACAGTCTTCCTGTCCAAAACTTCTTGTCCCAGGAAGAATTCTTCGTCGGGGCAACACTCCACTTTATTTCCGGAGATGGTACAAAGGTTCGCAATGAAATCAAATCCCTGCTTTCCCGGCGCATTGCTACCCAGCCATTGAACCTTCCCAATGCTGGCTCAGTATTCCGCAATCCGCCGGGAGATTATGCGGCACGATTAATCGAACAATGCGGATTAAAAGGATACCAGGTCGGCAACGCGCAGGTTTCAGAAAAACACGCCAACTTTATTGTGAATACAGGCGGCGCAACTGCAACAGACATTGAAACACTCATTAACAGAGTACAGACAATCGTTCAAAACAAGACCGGAATTACCTTGCTCCCTGAAGTACGCATCATTGGCGATTACAAAAACAATCATGGTTAACCGAGCGCTTCCCTCACAATATTTACTCCCTGCACAATATGGGAAAATCGCCGTTCTCTATGGCGGGCGTTCCGCCGAGCGTGAAATTTCTCTCAAAAGCGGTAGGGCGGTATGGACTGCCCTAAAAAAATGTGGAGTGGATGCCTATCTGTTCGACCCCGCAGAACAAGATTTGCATCGACTCCATGAAGATGGTTTCCAAAAAGCCTTCATCGCGTTGCATGGACGTTTCGGAGAAGATGGAACCGTCCAAGGCTCACTGGAAATGATGAACATCCCCTATACCGGAAGCGGGGTTCTGGCTTCGGCACTGGCCATGGACAAGTGGCGCAGCAAACTGATATGGCAAGCTGCAGGATTACCTGTACCAGCCTATGTCATGCTTGATGCTACCAGTGATCCGGCCGCGGTAGTAAAACAACTGGGATTACCCCTATTCATCAAGCCAGCCAATGAAGGTTCCAGTGTGGGTATCAGCAAGGTAAAAAAGGTCGAAGAGCTACCCTCTGCATACTCGGAAGCCGCTACATACGACAAACTTGTCATGGCAGAAGAGTCTATATGCGGAGGAGAATATACAGTTGCCATTCTTGATGAAAAAGCACTCCCTGTCATAAAGATAGAACCTGCCAACGAATTTTATGACTATGAAGCCAAATATTTCCGCAATGATACACGCTATCTGTGCCCTTCCGGTTTGCCACAGGAAAAAGAATCCGAAATGCAAAACCTGGCGCTACAGGGTTTCAAGCTGCTGGGAGGAGCCGGTTGGGGTCGCGTCGATTTTCTTATGGACGCGGCCGGTCGCCCTTATTTACTTGAAATGAATACCGTACCCGGTATGACTGACCATAGCCTGGTACCTATGGCAGCAAGGCAAGCCGGGATCAGTTTTGAACAACTGGTATTAACCATACTGGAATTAACACATGTGGGATAAACCAGAATTACTGCGAATGATATCGAACTTCCTGTTCGGTATAAGCTTCGCCCTTCTTTCATATGCAATATTACATTATGTATTGCACTTGCCAGTACTTGCAATGCGATTTGTTTCGATTAATTCTCCACTGGTCCGGGTAGATCCTGCTCACCTTAAGAACATAGTACAAAATAAATTACACGGTAATTTTTTCACTCTTGACCTGAAGGACACGCAAAAAAACTTTGAAAGCATCCCATGGGTGCGAAAAGTAAACATACGTCGCAGTTTCCCCTGGCACCTCGAAATCACCCTGGAAGAACATGTCGCGCTTGCATATTGGAATAATGCAGATTTAGTAAACACCCACGGCGAAATTTTCTCGGCCAGCACCAATCAAATGCTGCCAAATTTTATGGGACAACCCAATGATGCAACCGAAATAACTGAAATGTATGCCACATTGAACAAACAATTCACAAAACTTGGGCGGGGAATTGCAGAAATTAGCTTATCTCCGCGCCGCTCTTGGCGGTTGAGCCTGGACAACGGCCTTCTGCTGGAATTAGGCCGCGAACAATCAACTCAGCGCATTGCACAATTTATATCGTTATACCCCTACACTTTGATGCAGGTACAACAGGAAACCGGGCACCCAACCAAAAACCAGAATGTGCAGCCCCGCAAAATAACGTACGTGGATTTGCGGTACCGGAATGGCTTCGCCATTCACCTCGCAGAAGCAACAGACAGTCTCTATGTAGGTAATAAAAAAGTGAAAAAAAAGACAAAAGATTCCATAGGAAATATTTCATAACAGGAACCGGACTATTCATTTTGCACCGTTTCCGCAATATGGAAAAGTTACAGCAGTGGAGAAATTTAATGAGTAATAACAAGGACAATAAAAACTTGATCATCGGCCTCGACATCGGCACTTCCAAAATTGTCGCTGTCGTAGCTGAAATACAATCAGAAGGAGCAATAGAGGTAATCGGCATAGGCATACACGAAGCTTCAGGCATGAAAAAAGGAATGGTTGTCAATATCGATGCAACAGTCTCAGCAATCGAGCGGGCACTAGGCGATGCAGAGTTGATGGCCGATTGCAAGATTCAGGAGGTTTACACCGGAATTGCAGGCAGTCATATCAAAAGCTCGAATGCGAATGGCATGGTTAAAATTAAGGACAGAGAAGTTGCACAAGCTGACATTGACCGTGCAATTGAAACAGCCAGTTCCCTGAGCCTGCCTGGAGACCAGCAGATATTACACATTCTTGAACAAGAGTTCAGCATTGATGGACAGAGGAATATCAAAAAACCTCTCGGGATGAGCGGCATGAGGCTCGAAGTCGAAGTACATATTGTTACCGGCGCAGTAGCTGCGGTACAGAACATCATGAAATGTCTCCATCGCTGCGGACTGGAGGTTAAAGAGATTATTCTGCAACCTCTGGCATCCAGTAAAGCGGTACTTCTGGACGACGAAAGGGAATTGGGTGTTTGTCTTGTAGATATCGGTGGAGGTACTACCGATGTAGCGATCTTTACTGATGGCTCCATTCGCCATACTGCCGTCATTCCGATTGCAGGCGACCAAATCACGAACGACATCGCCATGGCCTTGCGTACCCCGACTGCAGACGCTGAAGACATCAAGATCAAATATGGCTGTGCCTTGCGCCAGCTTGCCGACGACGGCTCAATCAGTGTACCCGGGGTCGGCGAGCGTGAAGCACGCATGTTGTCACGGCAAACTTTGGCAGAAGTGATTGAACCTCGAGTAGAGGAATTATACATGCTGGTCCAGGCCGAGTTACGCCGGAGTGGATTCGAAAATTTACTATCCTCGGGTATTGTTATCACAGGGGGAAGTAGCACTATGCAAGGCATGGTTGAACTGGGCGAGGAAATTTTCCACATGCCGGTACGCCTGGGGTTGCCACGTTACGTAGGGGGATTATCTGACATAGTGAAGACCCCCCGTTTTTCAACCGGAGTCGGATTACTGCTATATGGCTTAGAGCAGCACCAGCGCTATCAGGCCGCTCGCCTAAGTTCAAATTCCTTCAGTGATGTACTAGGCAGGATGAAAGACTGGTTCAAAGGAAACTTCTAGCAGAGCAGTTCAATCTGCAAAGAAAATCATAAAAATATATGCATCCAATTGATTTTTAAATTAATATTTACACAATAAGGAGAAAAAAATGTTTGAAATTGAAGACGTGCAAAATCAGGAAGCGGTAATCAAGGTATTGGGAGTAGGCGGTTGCGGCTGCAACGCAATCGATCATATGATTGGGAAAAATGTACAAGGCGTGGATTTCATCGCCATCAATACAGATGTCCAATCACTTAACCGTAGCAAGGCCCTTACCCAGCTTCAGATCGGTACCACGATTACCAAAGGTTTGGGAGCGGGCGCAATTCCGGATGTTGGACGAGCCGCTGCAGAAGAAGACCGCGAACGCATCGCCGAATTGATCCAGGGATCGAATATGATATTTATTACAGCCGGCATGGGGGGAGGGACAGGCACTGGCGCGGCTCCAGTAGTAGCCAAGATTGCCAAAGAAATGGGCATCCTCACGGTGGCAGTGGTTACCAAACCGTTTCTTCATGAAGGTAAACGCATGCGCCTGGCTCAAGTCGGAATCGAAGAGCTCTCCAAATTTGTAGACTCGCTTATCATCGTGCCAAATGAAAAATTGATGACAGTACTTGGCGAAGAAACCAGCCTGCTTGATGCATTCAGCGTTTCTAATGGTGTTTTGCAGGGTGCAGTTGCAGGCATAGCCGAAGTAATCAATGTGCCTGGCCTAATGAACGTTGACTTTGCCGACGTACGTACCCTCATGTCGGAAAATGGCATGGCAATGATGGGGTCGGCTACTGCTTCCGGGAAAGACCGCGCAAAGTGTGCTGCAGAAAGAGCCAT
>Ga0209573_1004109_pt1 | contig 14888 bp, 17 predicted proteins | sample TNRBio252014_DNA_FD_185870 | JGI IMG/M metagenome (GOLD analysis project Ga0209573, IMG submission 185870) | Wastewater treatment Type I Accumulibacter community from EBPR Bioreactor in Madison, WI, USA - TNR Reactor_6/25/2014_ DNA (SPAdes)... | ecosystem: Engineered > Bioreactor > EBPR >...
GGCCGGCCTGTCGTCGTTTCGGACATGAAGTCCCCCTCCGTTAGCCCGCCTCATTGAGCGCGCCATTTACAATGCCGGGGACGTTAGTGAGGCGATGGGCGCTACGCAAACCCTTTTCCGAAGGGAAGGATTGCCGCAACAAGGCTTCGCGCGCCGACCCGGGTGGGCTAGATCGGGGCCATGACCTCCGGCCTGCCGATCGACGAGGCGCTTCCAGCCCTGATGTCGGCCCTGGCCGAGGCAAGCCGTGCGGTCCTCGTCGCGCCGCCTGGCGCGGGCAAGACCACCGTGGTCCCGTTGGCGCTGAAAGGTGAGGCCTGGCTGGGTGACGGCAAGATTGTCGTGCTGGAGCCGCGCCGGCTGGCGGCGCGGGCGGCCGCGCGTCGCATGGCGGCGATGCTGGGGGAGCCGGTTGGCGAGACGGTCGGCTATCGCGTGCGGATGGAGAGCCGCGTCAGCGCTCGCACCCGCATCGAGGTCGTCACCGAAGGCGTATTCACGCGGATGGTTCTGGACGACCCGGGGTTGGAAGGCATCGGCGCAGTCCTGTTCGACGAGTTCCACGAGCGCAGCCTGGACGCCGATCTGGGCCTGGCGCTGAGCGTTGAAGCGCAGAACCTGTTGCGACCCGACCTCCGGCTGGTGGTCATGTCGGCGACCCTGGATGGAGCGGTCGTCTCGGGGCGGCTCGACGCGCCGGTGATCGAGAGCCTCGGGCGGACCTATCCCATCGAGACTCGCTACCTGGGCCGACCCGATCGACTCGAAGACGGCATCGTTCGGGCCGTGCTGGCGGCCCTCTCCGGCGAGACGGGATCGATTCTGGTCTTCCTGCCCGGACAGGGCGAGATCCGGCGGGTCGAGGCCTTGCTGGCCGAGCGGATCAGGGACCCGGCGGTCATCGTTGCGCCCCTGTATGGCGCACTCGACTTCAAGGCCCAGGATCTGGCGATCAGTCCGGCTCCGGTGGGCCGCCGCAAGGTGGTGCTGGCAACCTCCATCGCCCAGACCAGCTTGACCATCGAGGGCGTGCGGGTGGTCATCGACAGTGGCCTGGCGCGCGTGCCCCGGTTCGATCCGGGGTCGGGTCTGACGCGGCTGAAAACCGAGCGGGTGTCGCGGGCCTCGGCGGACCAGCGGCGCGGGCGCGCAGGCCGCACCGAGCCCGGGGTCTGCTATCGGCTATGGGACGAGGAGGCGACGCGGGGCCTGGTCGCCTTCGACCGACCTGAAATCCTCGAGGCCGACCTGAGCGGTCTGGTCCTGGATCTGGCACGGTGGGGCGCGCGCTCGCCAGATGGGCTGCTCTTCCTGGACCCGCCACCCAAGGGGGCCTGGGACCAGGCGGTCGCCCAACTTCAGGGGATCGGGGCGCTGGAGCCGGACGGGCGTTTGACCGCTCACGGTCAGGCGGTCAGCACCCTGCCGTTGCCGGCGGCCCTGGCCCACATGCTGATCCGGGCTGGCGAGCGCGGCGAGGCGGAATTGGCCGGTCAGGTGGCTGTCCTGCTGACCGAGCGGGGGCTGGGTGGTTCGGATGTGGACCTCGTACATCGGCTGGAACGCTTGCGACGCGACGACTCTCCCCGCGCCCGTGAGGCCAGGGCCCTGGCGGGGCGCTGGGCGCGACTTGCCGGGACGACAGGCAAACGGTCTGCCGACGAGGGGGACGCTGGCCATCTGCTGGCCGAAGCCTTTCCGGACCGGATCGCAAAGGCGCGCGGCAAGCCCGGGGATTTCCGACTGGCCTCCGGGCGTGGAGTATTTCTGGAGCCGACGGACGCCCTGGCGCGTCAGACATGGTTGGCGGTGGGAGAACTCGGCGGCGGGGCCGACCGCGACCGTATCCTGCTGGCCGCGGCCCTGGACGAAGACGACATCATGGCCCGGTTTGCGGATCGTCTGTCGGTCGAGGATCGGCTCGATCTGGACGCCCCCGGTGGGGCCACCGCGCGCAGGCTGACCCGGCTGGGCGCGATCGTCGTGAATGAGCAGCGGATCGACCGGCCCGATCCCCAGATGATCGCGGCAGCCTTGCTGGCCGAGGTCAGAGGCAAGGGGCTGGGCCTGTTGCCGATGGGGGAGGGGGCCGAGGCCCTGCGCGCTCGCGTCGGCTTCGTTCGAACCACCGATGGCACCTGGCCGGACCTGTCTGATGCGGCCTTGATCGCAAGTCTGGACGCTTGGCTGGCTCCGCTCTTGCGGGAGCGTCGCCGGTTGAGTGACCTGACGGATGGCGAGATCGCGGCGGCGATCCGCACCCTGATCCCGTGGGACATGATGCGGCGGCTGGACGCCGAGGCCCCGGAACGGTTCGAGGCCCCGACCGGATCAAGACTGAGGATTGACTATGGTGCCGAAGCCGGGCCGACGGTTTCGGTTCGGGTGCAGGAGCTGTTCGGTCTGGCGACCCATCCCGCCGTGGGGCCGACCCGGACGCCGCTTTTGTTCGAACTGCTGAGTCCGGCCCAGCGTCCGATCCAGCTCACCCGCGATCTGCCGGGGTTCTGGAAGGGATCATGGAGCGGCGTTCGCAGCGATATGCGCGGCCGCTATCCCAAGCATGTCTGGCCTGAAGACCCGGCCTCGGCGGTCCCGACGACGCGAGCCAAGCCGCGCGGATCCTAGTCGGCACCGGACTTCCAGTCCGCGAAGCTGGCCTCCAGCGGCGGCACCCGATCCGGGCGGCACAGATCGACCATCAGCGGACCGATTTCGGCCGGCTCGGGGTGCTGTATCGGATCCTCGCCGGGATAGGCCTGGGCGCGCAGGCGCGTCCGCATCCGGCCGGGATCGACGACAGCCAGACGGATCGGTGTGTTCTCGATCTCATCGGCCCAGCATTTCATCATCACCTCGGCCCCGGCCTTGGTCGCGGCATAGGCCCCCCAGAAGGCCTTGGGCGCATGCGCGACCGAACTGGTGACATAGACGACGCGCCCGGCGTCCGAGGCTCGCAGCAAGGGCTCGAACGAACGGATCAGACGATAGACGCTCGTGAAGTTGATCTTCTCGATCTTGGCGAACTCACGCGGCTCGGCGTGGCTGACGGGGGTCAGGCCGCTGGTGCCGAGCATGGCGGCGGTGTGGACCCAGGCGTCGATGCGGCCAAACCGCTCGAATATGGCACCGCCCAGGCGGTCAATGGCACCTCCATCGACCAGATCGAAGGGCACCAGGGTGGCGCGCTGGCCGGTGGCGGCGAGAATTTCGTCGTCCAGCTCTTCCAGGCCGCCTTGGGTGCGGGCGCAGGCGACGACGTGGGCCCCGGCGCGCGCCAGATCGAGCGCCGTCGCATAGCCGATGCCGCGTGACGCGCCGGTGACGACCGCGATGCGGTCCTTGAGGGGGAGATCGTCAGACATGGCGCGCTCTTGCGCGCCGATGCTTCGAAGGTCAATATGAAGGACGTATACATTGTGATACGAGAGATGACATGGGCAAGTCGGCGGTAATCACGGTTCGCGTTTCATCCGAACTCAAGGATCGCCTCGTTGCGCTTGCGAACCAGACGCGGCGGACCAGCTCCTTTCTCGCAGCCGAAGCAATTGCGGGGTTTGTCGAATCCGAGAGCGAGATCCTCGCATCTATCGAGCGCGCGCGAGACGATGTCCGCGAAGGCCGGACACTGTCGCACGATGACGCCATGGCACGGTTCCGATCGACTATTGAGAAAAACGGACGCGAGAAATGAGGCGTGTTCGCTGGTCCATCGAGGCCATCGAGCAGGTCGACGCCGTCTTTGCCTATGTGGCAGCTGACAGCAAAAGGAACGCGGAAGGTCTCTTGGAGCGGATCGATGAGTCCGCGCGACTATTGGGAGAGTTCGCAACCGGGCGACCGAGCTATGCGCCGGGAGTATATGAGAAACCAGTGAGGGGCTCGCCCTACATCCTCGTTTACCAGCTTGACGTTACACCCCTGGGGGAGGCGGTCACTCTCCTGAGAGTGGTTCATGGTGCCCGCAACTGGCGACCGTCAGCGCCGCGAACCTAGATCGCCTGCTGAGATAACCGGTTCGTTCCAGTAGAACGCCCTTCAGGCACTCACCAACAGGGAAAGCTGTTTGGCGATGGTCTCATTGCCGCCGGCGGCGATTTCGCGGTCGAGCAGGCGGGTCGGATAGTCGCCGGTGAAATAGTGGTCGGTAAACTGGGGGTTGGCGTTGTCACGGCCCGGCTCGCCGACGGCGCGATAGAGGCCGTCGATGGACAGGAAGCCCAGGGTATCGACCTCCAGCGCCCGGCGCATCTCCTCGTGGGTCATGCGGGCAGCCATCAGTTGGTCGCGGTCAGGCATGTCGATGCCGTAGAAGTCCGGGTATTTCAGCTCGGGGCTGGCAGACCGCAGGTGGACTTCCCGGGCCCCGGCCTCACGCACGGCCCGCACCAGCTTGAGCGAGGTCGTGCCGCGCACAATGGAATCGTCGATCAGCACCACCCGCTTGCCGGCCAGGGCCGCGCGATTTGGGCTGTGCTTCATCCGCACGCCGCGCTGGCGGGCACCCTGGCTGGGCTGGATGAAGGTGCGGCCAAGATAGTGGCTGCGAATGATCCCCATCTCGAAGGGAATGCCGCTCTCCTGGGCATAACCCAGGGCGGCCGGTACGCCGGAATCCGGAACCGGCACCACGATGTCGGCCTCGACGGCGTGTTCGATGGCCAGACCCCGGCCCATGGCCTTGCGGACCTCATAGACCGAGCGACCGTTCACAACGGAGTCCGGCCGGGAGAAATAGACATATTCGAACAGGCAGGGGCGAGGCTCCCTGGCCTGAAGCGGCTTGAGCGACCGCAGGCCGTCGCGGTCGATGACGACCACCTCGCCATGTTCGATGTCGCGCACGAAGGTGGCCCCCATCATGTCCAGGGCGCAGGTCTCTGACGCCAGCACCCAGGCGTCACCGAGACGCCCGAGCACGAGCGGACGGATGCCCAGCGGATCGCGCGCGCCGATCATCTTGTGCCGGGTCTGGGCGACCAGGGCATAGCCACCCTCGATGGCTCCGAGCGCGTCGATGAAGCGGTCGACGATCTTGGCTTTGCGGCTGCGTGCGATCAGATGCAGGATGACTTCAGAATCCGAGGTCGACTGGAAGATCGAACCCTCGCTGACCAGCCGGTTCCTGAGAAACAGGAAGTTGGTCAGGTTGCCGTTGTGGGCGATGGCGATGCCGCCGGAATCGAGATCGGCGTACATCGGCTGGATGTTGCGGTCCGACGATCCGCCGGCCGTCGAATAGCGGGTGTGGCCGACCGCCGCCTCGCCCGGCATCCGGGTCGACAGGTCAGCGCCGCCGAAGACATCCCCGACCAGGCCGCGCTGGCGCTCGGTGTGGAACATCTCGGATTTGACGCTGGCGATGCCGCAGGCCTCCTGGCCGCGATGCTGGAGCGCATGCAGGCCGAGCGCCACGATGGAAGACGCCTCGTCCTCGGGGGCTCCCCAGACGCCGCAGACGCCGCATTCGAGGCGCAGGGTGTCATCGTCGGGATCGCGATGCAGAGGGGCGTTGCCGCTGGGGAGGGCGGTCATGGCTGGCGTCCAGTTTCGGAGGGCGGCTCGTTAGCCGGAGATTGCGGCTGGTCCGTGGCACCGCGCCGCGCGGAATCGATGACGACCGGGGCCACCTGATCGGCGGCCCGCCCGATGTTGGGCAGGATGGTCTGGATCAGGCGGGCGGCTCGGGCACTGAGCGGATAGACCGCCGCATTGGTCAGCCACCCGGGCGGCGGGTTGGGGGTGCTCGAGGCGAAGACGATCAGGTGAACCACGCCCAGCAGGATCAACGCGCGAAGCGAGCCGAAGGCAACCCCGAGGGCTCGATCAAATCCGGACAGGGTGCTGTCGCGCAAGGACCGACCAAGCATCGCGCCGACCAGCCGGACGCCGAAATAGACGGCCAGGAAGCTGACCAGCGCCGCCAGCCCCGTCCCGATCCAGTCGGGGTCGAAGATGCCTCTGAACACCGGTCCGGTGATCGGCAGCGCGATCAGCGCGATCAGGGCCGCCAGGATGAAGGACAGGAAGGTGATGATTTCGCGGGCACCGCCACGCACCCAGCCGGCCATGGCAGAAAAGACGATGACGACGAGAGCGAACAGGTCGTAGCCGGTCATGCGCGCGGGGCCTGTGAACTGAAGGCCCTATCATCAATGCGCTGCACGGCTTCGGCAAGGCGCGACACCGAATTGACCTCCAGGATGCCGCTCTCGGCGGCCTGGGCCGGAGCAAGGGCGGCGTCAAAACCCAGCTTTCGCGCTTCTTTCATGCGCGATTCCATGCGGTTGACCGGGCGAACCTCACCCGAAAGGCTAATCTCGCCAAAGACAACCATACCGTCGGGCAGGGGCCGGTCCAGGGCCGAGGACACCAGGGCGACAGCGGCGGCAAGGTCGGCGGCCGGCTCGGAGATTCGCAAGCCTCCAGCCACGTTCAGATAGACGTCCTTGTCGCCGAACCCGACCCCGCAGCGCGCCTCCAGCACCGCCAGGACCATGGCGAGGCGCCCATTGTCCCAGCCGACGACCGCGCGCCGGGGCGTACCATAGGCCGAGGGAGCCACCAGGGCCTGGACCTCGACCAGAACAGGACGCGAGCCCTCGATGCCGGCGAAGACCACCGAACCGGCCGCCCGTTCGCCGCCCTCGCCCAGAAACAGGGCAGACGGATTGGGCACCTCGATCAGGCCACGGTCGCCCATTTCGAAGACGCCGATCTCGTCGGTAGCCCCAAAGCGGTTCTTGCCGGCGCGCAGGATACGGAACGGATAGCCGCGCTCGCCCTCGAAGGAGAGGACGGCATCGACCATGTGTTCGACCACGCGCGGCCCGGCGACCTGGCCGTCCTTGGTGACATGGCCGACCAGGACTATGGCGACGCCCCGCTTCTTGGCAAAGCGGACCAACTCGCCGGCGCAGGCGCGGACCTGGGTGACCGAACCCGGGCCGGCCTCATGCGAATCCGACCACAGGGTCTGGACGGAATCGACGATGACCAGATCAAAACTGTCGCGCTTGAGGCCGTCGAGGATTTCACGCAGCGAGGTCTCTGCCGCCAGATTCACGGGCGCGTCGGCCAGCCCCATGCGGGCGGCGCGAGACCGGATCTGTTCGATCGCCTCCTCGCCCGAGATATAGGCCACGCGGGCCCCGCGCGCGGCGGCCTGGGCCGTGACCTGAAGCAGCAGCGTCGACTTGCCGACGCCGGGATCGCCCGACAGCAGGATGGCCGAGCCGGGCACGACGCCGCCGCCGCAAACCCGGTCAAATTCGGTGACGCCGGTGGCCAGGCGCGGCGGCTCCGGATTGTCCGAGCGCAGGTCTTCGAAGGCCAGGCCGCGCGCGCGGCTGGGCTTGAGGGTGCCGGGCGGACGGCTCTGGGTTTCTTCGACAAGGGTATTCCAGGCCTGACAGGCCCCGCACTGGCCGGACCACTTGGGGTGGACCGCACCGCAAGACTGACAAACATAGATTGCACCGTCGCGGGCCATGATCAGCTCTCTAGCAGAGACGGATCGATTCCGCCGCGCCCCGATTGGCGCAGCGCTGCGTCAGCCGCGGTCGGAGCGAGTGCTAGTTTTCGAGCGTGACCTGGCGCGTGTTGCCCTGGTCGCTGGTTGCGGTGACGGTGACGCCGGGGCGCAGGGAGCCGTCCCAGGGCCAGCACTCTCGCGCACGGCCCGGCCAGTCGAAGCACAGCTGGTTGTTTTGAAGCGACCAGGCCCCGGTGATGTGCTGGTTGCCTACCATCAGATGGGCGACGCCGTTGGCTTCGAACGAGACGATGGTCGTGGTGCCGTCCTCAGCGACGGAGCGGACCGAGTGCCCGACCAGGCTGTCGGCGGTCGGTTGGGCCAGAGCGCCCGACGCGGCAAACAGGCCGACGACGGCGGCCAGAATGAGCTTCTTCATGGTTTCCTCCCGTTTTCGCCAATCCGGCGAAACCCCTCCGACGACCCTGTAAGGCCGCTTCGGGCCTGTCAATCCGCAGCGGTCAGCCGACATAGACGCGCGGTACGCGCGGATTGACCGAGGTGAGGAGCTCATAGGCGATGGTGCCGCAGTCGGCGGCCGCGTCATCGATCGGGCGGTTCGGCCCGAAAAGTTCAATGGGGTCGCCGGCCCGGACCGCCAGGTCGGTCACATCGACCGCCAGCAGGTCCATCGAAACGCGCCCGAGGATCGGACGCAGTTCATCAGCGACCCAGACCTTGCCGTCCGGGCTGTTTGAACGCAGCACGCCGTCCGCATAGCCGACGGCCGCAATGGCGACGGTACGGGGCTGGGCGGCGGTAAAACCGCGGGCATAGCCGACCGTCTCGCCCTCGGGCACTTCACGGACCTGGATCACCTCGGCGCGAAAGGCGGCGACGGGTTTCAGGCGCAGGTCCGGGCGACCCTCCGGGCCACCCCCATACAGGCTGATGCCGGGGCGCAAGGCGTCAAAGGCATAGTCAGGTCCCAGGAAGACACCGCCCGAGTTGGCGAAGGAGCGGATCGTGCCGGGATAGCGCCGACTGACCAGTTCAAAGGCGGCGCGCTGGGCGGCGTTCATCGCGTCATAGGGATCGTCGGCACAGGCAAGGTGGCTCAGGACCATTTCGAGACCGGCAAAGGGGTCCGGCGCGTCCTCCGGGCGCACACCCAGGCGGTTCATGCCGGTGTCGATGTGCAGGGCGCAGGCCCCTCCGTCCGACCCGAGCCAGCGGCGGATCTGTTCGGGCGTATTCAGGACCGGACGCAGCTGGGCCGCCTGCAGCCGCAGGATGTCGTGCGGCCCGCACCCGTCCATGACGTAGATGGTCGGCCGCGAGCCGAGTGTCTGGCGCAGGGCCTCGCCCTCGGTCAGGCGCGCGACGAAGAAGGTGCCCGCGCCCTCCAGCATCAGCTTGCGCGCGACGGCGGCGGCCCCCAGGCCATAGGCGTCGGCCTTGACCACAGGATGTACCGGGGCACCGCCCAGCTGCTCAAGCGTGTGGAAATTGGCCGTAAGGGCGCTGAGGTCGACGGTGAGCTTGGCCGGGGAGGGCATTCAGGCCTTATGCCTCAAGGGTTGCGCGGCACAAGCCTAGCGATTGAACCACATCTTCATCGAGGCCATCAGTTGCGGCACATCATCGACCACTTCGAAGGTTTCCAGGAACCACTCCGGGGTCATGCCGGTCGAGACGTTGTTGTGGAACAGCTCGATCAGGGCGTCCCAGAAGCCCTCGGTATTGACGAACCAGATCGGCTTGAGGTGCAGGTTCAGGCGCCGCCAGGACATCAGCTCGATGGCTTCCTCCAGGGTGCCGATCCCGCCGGGCAGGACGACAAAGGCCTCCGAGGCGTCGTACATCATGGCCTTGCGCTCATGCATCGTCTCGACAACCACCGTCTCGACCTCGTCGAGCAGGCGTTCCTTGGCGCGCAGGAAATCCGGCATGATCCCCAAGACCCGTCCCCCGGCCTCATGGGCGGCGCGGGCCGTGGTCCCCATCAGGCCGACGCCACCGCCACCATAGACCAGTCGGAGTTGCTCGAGCGCCAGGGCTGTGCCCAGTTCGCGCGCGACCCGTTCAAAGACGGGCTTGCCGCCCATGGACGAGCCACAGAAAACGCAGACGGAGTCGAGTTGGGTCGGGGGCTGGGCCAAGCGAGGTCCTTTGCGGTGGGCGGATGTTTCCATCCGGGGGCGAAAGCCTCTAGCAAAGGTCGCAGACTTCACCTAGCGGGACGAGCACAATGCACAGACGAATGGTGATGGTCGGCCTGGTCCTGGCCGGTTGTGCGCCGGACGCGGCCCCGACCGACGTTTCCTCCGATGCGCCGGCCTATACCGCTCCCCCTGTGGCCGACAACGTCGCGGTCGCGGCACCTGGGCAACTCACCGTGTCCGGCCGGGCGGGTCCGGACGAGCGGGTTCGGGTCATCCAGATGGACGGCACCGCGCATGGCGGTACCGCCGACGCCAACGGCACCTTCTCGATTGCGATGCCTGCCGGCAGCGGCGGCGATCTGTTGTTCAACCTGAGCGTCGAGCGCGCCGGCCAGTCCGTCTCCAGCGATGGATGGCTGTTTTCGCCGGCGAATGTGCCCAGCCGGTCTGTGATGTTGAGAATCGGTGGTGCGTCGTTGCCGGTCGGGCCGGCACCGTTGCTGGCTGTCGTCGACATGGATGCCGGGGGCGGGGTTGCTCTGGCGGGCCGTTCGACTCCGGGGGCCAGGGTCCGTGTCAGCCTCGACGGCCAGGATCGCGGGGCGGCCCAGGCCGACGAAAGCGGGCTGTGGTTCACGGTGCTGAGTTCGACGGTCAGCGCCGGCCCGCATCAGATCACGGTCAATGACGGAGGGGATCGCGTCGATCGCCGTGTCGACCTGCAGCCGCAGCGCGCTTCAGGCCCACTCGAAGTGGCGCATCTCGAGGATGCGGTTCGCATCGCCTGGGTCCTGCCGGGCGGGGGCAACCAGACGACCTGGATCCTGTTGCCGTGAGCCGAGATGAACGATCTGCCGCTAGAGGTGGTCGGCGATCCGCCTGGCCGTGACTTTCAGATCTTCCACATCGGCCATCTGGCCCGAGCCGTGATTGCCCAGCGGCCGGTCTGACCAGCGCGGAATGGCATGGAAATGCAGGTGGAAGACCGTCTGGCCCGCGGCTGATCCATTGAACTGCATGATCGAGACGCCCTCGCAGCCAAGGGCCGTCGGCATGGCTGCGGCGATCCGCTGGGCGGCCCCGGCCAGCTCGGCGACCACCTCGGGTTCGGCCTCGATCAGGTTGCGCGCCTGCGATACCTTGGAAATGATCAGGACATGGCCTTCGGACTGGGGAAAGACGTCCATCAAGGCCAGCACGCGGTCATCCTCGAAGACTTTGATCGCCGGCAGTTCCCCGCGCAGAATCCTGGCGAAGACATTTTGCAGGTCGTAGGCACCGGTCAGGCTCATGATAGGGTCCAAAAGCTGAAGTTTGGGGCAGGTTACACCGATGGGCGCAGGCGCTGACAAGGCCATGGCGGGAATGACTGAACGCCAGAAGAAGTGGTTCGCGTCCGTACAGGCCAATTTCGAGGCCCAGACCGGCAAGCCGATGGCCGAATGGCTCGAGATCCTCAAGACCTGCCCCGAGACGACACCGGGCAAGCGGGCGACCTGGCTGAGGTCCGAGCACGGCGTCGGCGTGAACCATGCCGCCTATATTCTGTCGTGCGCCGATTCGTCGGGGGAGCCGGGGTGGGATGACCCCGAGGGCTTGCGCGCTCAGCTGTGGAAGGACCCGGCCAGCGCCGCGATCCTGGCGGCACTCGAAGCCGTGGCGGCCCGGGTCGACGGTGTCGTCATCGGCCAGAGAAAGAGCTTCACCAGCTTCTCCCGGTCCGTCCAGTTTGCGGCGGCCCGTCCCCTCAAGGGGGGCAAGGTGCTGATCGGCTTCAAGCTGGAGCCGGAGACGTCGGAGCGGCTGTCGGCCCCGACCCGCCGGGAGGCCTGGTCCGAGCGACTGACCGCGGTGCTGGAGATAGACCAGCCATGCCGGATCGACGCCGAGGTGGAACGTCTGTTCAGGGCCGCTTTTCTCCGGGGCTGAACGGCTGGCCCAGCCGGTGCGAAATGCGATAAGGGGGCACAATGAACATGCGTATCGACTGGCCCGAACTGTTCTTCTCGTCGTCCGGACGGGTCGGTCGGCTGCCGTTCCTGCTGGCGGCAGTCAGTCTGATCGTGATGCTGGCGCTCTATCAGTCGGCGCTGGGCGGCAATGTCTTCACCGGCGTGTTCGCTTATCCGCTCCTGTTTTTCTCGGGCGCGTGCGTGCTGTCCAAGCGGTTGCATGACCGGGGCCGGTCAGGCTGGTGGACGGCCGTGATCCTGTTCGCCTTCATCATGATCTGGCCGCATCCTGAGGGATTGCTGGATTTTCTCGGCCTGGCGGTGATCGGCTGGGCCTTCGTCGAACTGGCCCTGATGTCGTCGGAGCAGGGGGCCAATCGCTTCGGGCCCAACCCCATGCGGGCGACCATCTAGAGCGGCGGGTCGGCCGGAATCACAGGTCCGAAAACACCCTCGAAGCCGGCCCGCAGGGCCGTGTCTGCCTCGTCCATGGTGACCGGACGGCCCAGATCGACCAGGCTGGTGACCCCGTGCTCGCGAATGCCGCACGGCACGATGCCGTCAAAGTGGCCAAGATCGGGTTCGACGTTCAGGCTGATGCCATGAAAGCTGACCCAGCGGCGGATCTTGACGCCGATGGCGGCAATCTTGTCTTCGTGCACAATGCCGCCGTCTCGCCGCTCGACCCAGACGCCGACCCGACCTTCGCGCGGGCCGGCCTCGACGTTGAAGGCATCCAGAGACTCGATGATCCAGGCCTCCAGGCCGCGTACGAACCGGCGGACGTCACGGCCCCGCTGGTTCAGGTCGAGCATGACATAGGCCACGCGTTGGCCCGGTCCATGATAGGTGAACTGCCCCCCACGACCGGTCTGGAATACCGGGATCGAGCCCGGTGTGAGCAGGTCTTCGGGCCTCGCCGAAACACCGGCAGTGTACAGCGGCGGGTGTTCCAGCAGCCAGATCAGTTCACCCGCCGTGCCGTCAGCGATGGCGGCGGCCCGGGCCTCCATGGCGGCGACTGCCTCCGGATAGGGCACCGGCGAGGTTGAAACCGCCCAGCCGACCGGCCGGGCGTCGTCGCGCTGCAGAACTTCGAGGCCGGTATCCATTCGACGGATGTGGACGCGGATCACGCCGATCGCAAGCGGCGGCTTAACTCGCCGTCAAGCTTGATGGGTCACGGTGTCTGTTCAGTCGCGTGTCGAGGGGTCCGGGTGTCCAACACACTCCCATTTCCAAAGGGGGTCAGTCCGCAGGTTGCGGCCGTCAAGGTCGAGATTTCCGTGGTTCTGGGCCGGTCCAACATCCCCATGCAGCAACTCCTGCGGATGGGGCGCGGTGCCGTCATTCCGCTCGACGTCGGCGAGAACGACGAGGTCTGGATCCTGGCCAACAATCACCCGGTGGCGCGCGGAGAAATCTCAATTTCCGAGGACCGGATCGCCATCATCGTGACGGGACCGGCCGACGTCTATGAGTTCATGGCAGGTGCGGCCTGATCTCGGCCAACTGGCTATTGCCCCGGCCCGCCGCCTCCGCTATTCCCCCGCGCTCCGATGCGAGCGGTCGTGGCGGAATTGGTAGACGCGCAGCGTTGAGGTCGCTGTTCCCTAACCGGAGTGGAAGTTCGAGTCTTCTCGACCGCACCATCGAGAATCGGCGACAAGACGTCGCCGCGCCTTAACGGCTGAAAAGGGGAGGCGAGCATGATCAGCGACGCCGCCCACCTGTCCGAGGCTGAAAAAGCCGCCCTGCTGGAAGATCTCGCCCTGGGCGAGGACTACGCGCTGACCTCCGAATATGTGGAGATGGTCGTCGATGCGGCAGATCGCGGCGACGGCATGCGTCTGCGCGAACTGGTCGCGGCCCTGCACCCGGCGGATGTGGCCGACCTGCTGGGCTTTCTGTCGGCTGAGCACCGCGACGAGGTCGTGCCCTGGCTGCCGCCGGATGTCCTGGCCGAGACCCTTCCTGAGCTGGATGACGGGGTCCGCGAGGACGTCCTTGAGAATATCGCCCCCGGTGCCCTGGCCGAGGCCCTGCAGGAACTCGACTCCGACGACGCCACCGGCATCGTCGAGGATCTCGAGGAAGACCAGCGCCGCGCCGTTCTGGCCGCCATGCCGGACGCCGAGCGGGCCAGTCTGGAAACGGCGCTGGCCTACGAGGAAGATACCGCCGGTCGTCTGATGCAGCGCGAGGTCATGGCGGCCCCGCAGTTCTGGACCGTCGGCCACGCCATCGACCATATGCGGGGGCAGGGCGACGATCTGCCCGAGTTGTTCTTCGACATCTATGTCGTGGACCCCGGCCAGCGGCCGGTCGGGGCGATTCCGGTGTCAGGGCTGTTGCGCGCCCAGCGCGACGTCCGCCTGACCGACCTGATGGAGCCGATCACCGAGATCGCGGTCGATCTGGAACAGGAAGAGGTCGCCTATATCTTCGAGAAGTACCACCTGATCTCGGCCCCCGTGATCGATTCCGGCGGGCGGCTGGTCGGCCAGATCACCGTCGATGACATCGTCAACATCATCCAGGAAGAAAACCAGGAAGACATGTTGGCCCTGGCCGGTGTGACGGACGCCGGCCGCGATGCCGATGTCGGCGAGGTGGTGCGGTCGCGCATTCCCTGGCTCGTCATCAACCTGGGGACCGCCCTGGTCGCCTCGATGGTGATTGGTCTGTTCCAGGCCCAGATCGAACAGTTGGTGGCCCTGGCGGTTCTGATGCCCGTTGTGGCGTCCATCGGTGGCAACGCCGGCACTCAGGCCCTGACCGTGTCGGTGCGGGCCCTGGCCATGCGCGAGTTGTCGGCCGCCAACGCCTGGCGAATCCTGCGGCGTGAGATTGCGGTGGGGCTGCTGAACGGGGCGGCGATTGCCTTGCTGCTGGCGGCGGTCACCTGGCTGTGGTTCCGGGATTCGTCGCTGTCGCTGGTCATCGGCCTGGCCGTGATGATCAATCTGTGCGCGGCGGCCCTGGCAGGGACCCTGGCTCCGTTGGCCCTGGATCGGCTGGGCCGCGACCCGGCGGTGGCTTCGCCCGTATTCGTGAGCTGGGTGACCGATACGATCGGGTTCCTGGCCTTCCTGGGCCTGGCGACCCTGATCCTGCTTTAGGTTTCTGATTCCTGAATATTCGGCCCGATCCTTGCGGGTTCGCTTGCAGGGCGAGCCTGCTTGTCCCGGTTTGAACCAGCCGCGTACGGATTCGAGATGCAAACGCGCCTAAAGATGTCTCGTGAAGGCCTTGACCTCCTGAAGGAGTTTGAGGGCCTGCGCCTGACGGCGGTGC
>Ga0209573_1004110_pt1 | contig 14887 bp, 5 predicted proteins | sample TNRBio252014_DNA_FD_185870 | JGI IMG/M metagenome (GOLD analysis project Ga0209573, IMG submission 185870) | Wastewater treatment Type I Accumulibacter community from EBPR Bioreactor in Madison, WI, USA - TNR Reactor_6/25/2014_ DNA (SPAdes)... | ecosystem: Engineered > Bioreactor > EBPR >...
TGACACGGTCTTTGTTTCGGGCGGGACGACCGTCTCGGCTCTGGGCACCGGCTCGGTGACCCTGGCGGGCGGCGAGAACTACACGGACGAGACGCTCGACCGTGACGGCGACGCGGATGGCGAGGTCCAGATGGACGCTGCCGGAGCGGTGACGTCCGAGGACGGCAATATCCTGATCGATGCCCGCGGCAACGCGGCCATCAGCACCGTGAACGCCAACAGCGACGCGGACGGGGTCCTCGGCAATGTGGTGGTCAACGCGGTCGCCGGCAGGGTGACCGACTCCAACGGTGCGGCGATGAACGTGACCGGCGCGAGCCTTCTGGCGCGCGGCGGACAGGGTGTCGGCACGGCGGCGGACCTGATCGAATCGACCGTTTCCAACTTTGAAGCTGACGGCGGCACCGGCGGCGTTCACCTTATCAATACGGGCGCTCTCGTGATCGGCGGCGTGGACGCGGGTGTGACCGGCGTCACCGCTTCCGGTAACTCCATCGAAGTCTACGCACAGAGCCCGCTCACCGTGAACGAAGCGGTGACCAACACCGGCGGAGGTAACATCACCCTCGCGTCCTTCGGCGCGACGGCGGCCGATGATCTGACCTTGAACGCCAATGTCGCGGCCACGGGCGGCAACGGGGCGGTCCTGCTTGTTTCGGGCGACTCGACGATCTTCAACGCGGGTGTGACCGCGAGCGCGGTCGGCACCGGCTCGGTGACCGTCGCCGCGGGTGAGGACTATGTGGACCTGACGCTGGACCAGGACGGTAACATCGGCGCGGGCGGAGGCAGCATCCAGATGGACGCGACCTCGTCGATCCTGTCCGAGGACGGCAACATCAACCTTGATGCTGCGGACGCCGCGAACATCTCGGTCCTGAACGCGGAGAGCGACGTTGACAGCTCGCTCGGTAACGTGACCGTCATTGCCCGCGCGGGCGCGATCACGGACGTCAACGGCGCGACCTTGAACATCACGGGTGACAAGCTGCTGCTCAATGGTCAGACCGGTGTCGCGACAGGGGCCGATATGATGGAAACGAACGTCAACATACTCGAAGCGGCCGGTAACACCGGCGGCGTTTTTGTCGCTGATCAAAGCGACCTCACTATCGGCGGATTCACGGCAACGACCGGCGTCAGTGCGGCCGGTGGCACGATCCATATCACTTCACAGGGCGCCATGACCGTGAACGAGGCGGTGACGAACACGAGCAACAACCTCATCCAGCTGTCCGCGCTCGGGAATGACGCCACGCGCGACCTCACGCTGAACGCTGACGTTTCTTCAGCGGGCGGGATCGTCGTGCTGGCCTCTGGCGACACGACGCAGATCAGCAACGGCGTAACCGTCTCTGTGACGGGTGCCGGCGGCGGTGTGCTGGTGTTCGCCGGCGAAGACGCGACCGACCTGGTGCAGAACCAGGATGGCAACGCGGGTGGATCGATCCTCATGGGCTCGAACGCCGCGATCCGTACCGATAACGGGGACATCCGTCTGGACGCCCGGAACAACGTGCAGGTCGCGGTCCTGAACGCGGACGCCAATGCCGATACGACCCGCGGGAACGTGGACATCACCGCTCGCTCTGGTTCTATCACCGACATGAACGCGGACACGCTCAACGTCACGGCGAACGGTCTCGCGATGCAGGCCGCGGCCGGGATCGCGGCCAACGCGGACCGTCTCGAAACCTCGGCTTCCAACCTCGATGCTTCCGGCGGGTCCGGCGGCGTGTTCGTCCGCAATGACCGCGATCTCGCGATCGGCGGCGGCACCTCGACGCTTGGCACGTCCGTGACCGGCGTTTCAGCGACCGGTTCCGATATCAAGGTCACGGCGGCCGGTGCGCTCTCGGCTTCTGAAACGGTGGCGAACTCCGGCGGCGGGAACATTTTCCTGCACGCCAACGGTGCGACGGCTGCTTCGGATCTTTCCTTTAATAGCGGTGCGGACATCACCGCGACCGGCGGCAACGGCTCGATCCTCATGACGGCGGGCGATACCGTGGCCATGGGCGCCGGTTCGATCGCGAGCGTCCAAGGGGCGGGTACCGTGACCATCGCCGCGGGCGAGGACTATTCGGACGAAGTGCTTGATCAGGACGGTTCCGTGACCGGCGACATCATGATGACCGCGGGATCCGCGGTCCAGACGCAGGTCGGCAACGCCCTGCTCGACGCAGCGCGCAACATCCAGGTCGCCCAGATCAATGTGAACAGCGATGCCAATGGCACGATCGGCGACGTGGCGATGCTTGCCCGCGCGGGTGCCGTTACGGACGCCGATGGCGCGACCCTCAACATCACGGCGGACGACCTGACCATTCAGGCTGCGTCCGGCGTGGCCGTTGACGGCGACCGTCTCGAAACGCAGGTCGCCAAGTTCGAGTCCAACGCCGGCACCGGCGGGCTCTTTGTGTCGAACACCGGCAACCTTGAGATCGGGAGTGCCTCCGCCGGCTTCTCAGGTCTTACCGCGACCGGTTCGGACATCAAGGTCACCGCGACCGGTTCGATGAACATCACCGAGAACGTCGCCAACTCCGGCGGCGGCAGCATCCTGCTGGCGTCCAATGGCAACGCGGCATCGAATGACGTGACCGTGAACGCGGACGTGACCGCCACCGGCGGCAACGGAAATATCCTGATCTCCGCGGGCGATACCCTGGATGTCGAAGCGGGCCGTACGATCAGCGCCTCCGGTACGGGCGACATCTCGCTCCTGGCGGGCGAGAACCTGACCGACTCCGAAGCCGTCTTTAATCAGGATGGTTCGGCGACAGGCGATGTGAATCTCAAGGTGAACAACATTCTTCTTACGGAATCCGTCGTGAAGTCGGATGACGGTGACATCCTGGTCGACGCGGCCCGGAACGTCCTTGTTTCGACGGTGAACGCCGACGGCAACGCGGACGACACGCGCGGCAACGTCACGATGCGCGGCCGTTCAGGTTCGATCACCGATAACAATGACGGTATTTCCGCGAACAGGCTCAATGTCACGGCGAACCTTCTTGGAATGGAAGCTGCGACGGGCATCGCGACCAATGCCAACCGTCTTGAGACCCGGGCGGTCAATCTGGAAGCGGCTGGCGGCACAGGCGGCATCTTTGTCGAGAACCAGCAGAGCCTGAGGATCGGCGGCGTTTCAGGCGCCTTGAACGGCCTGAGCGCAACGGGCAGCGACATCAAGGTCTTTACGACCGGAGCGATGTTCGTTGATGAGCAGATCGTGAACACCGGCGGCGGCAACATCCAGATCGCGGCCAAGGGCGCGACTGCCGCGGAAGACCTGACCATCGGGGCGAACATCGCCGCGACCGGCGGTAACGGCAGCATCATTCTCGCCGCGGGCGACACGATCGTTCAGAACGCGGGAACGGAAGTTTCGGCCGCGGGCACCGGATCGATCAACATGGCCGCGGGTGAAGATTTTACGGACGAAACGCTCGATCAGGACGGATCCGCGACCGGTGATATCCTTCAGGCTTCCGGCGCGACCGTTTCTTCACAGGACGGGAACATCACGATGGACGCCGCGCGTCACGTGAACCTCTCCCTGGCGGACGCGGACCGGAACGCCGACGCGACGCTGGGCAACGTGCGGGTGCTGGCCCGGTCCGGTGCGATCACGGACTCGAACGCCGGCGCGCTCAATGTGCTGGCGAACACGCTCGAACTTCAGTCCGCTCAAGGCGTCGCCGCGGATGCGGACCGTCTTGAAACGACAGTGAACAATGTCGAAGCCACAGGCGGCACGGGTGGTGTCTTCATCCAGGAATCCGACGCCCTGACCATCGGCGGCGTGACCGCGTCCTTGAACGGTGTCACCGCTTCGGGCAACGCGATCAAGATCACGTCCGAAGGCGATATGACGATCAACGAAGGCGTTTCTCAGACCGTTTCCGGATCTGACATCCTCCTCGCGGCGCGCGGCGCCGGCGCGAACGTCAACGTGAACGCGGCCGTGGCCGCGTCCGGCGGTAACGGCAGCATCACCGTGGCGGCCAATGAGAGCGTCGCGATGAACGCCTCCGGATCGATCAGCGCGGCGGGCACGGGCGCGGTGAACGTCCTGGCCGGTGAGAACCTGACCGACTCCGAGACCGTCTTCAATCGGGACGGCGGAGCGACCGGTGATGTCACCATGAACAGCGCTTCCTCGATCAGCTCGCAGGACGGCAATATCCGCGTGGACGCCCAGGACTCCTTGAGCTTGAGCACGGTGAACGCCAATTCGAACGCGGATGCAACGACCGGCAACGTGGCGCTTCGCGCCCGCACCGGCAGCATCACTGACACGAACGGCGCGACCCTCAACATCACGGCCCAGGACCTGCTCATGCAGGCCGGCACGAGCATCGCGACCAACGCGGACCGCCTCGAAACGTCGGCGACCAATCTCGCGGCCGTTGCGGATGCGGGCGGGCTGTTCGTTTCGAACACAGGTGCTTTGACCGTCACCCAGCTGACCGAGATCGCCATGGCCGACGGCCGTGTGATCACGGGCCTCTCCAGCACGGCGGGCGGGGACCTCATCGCCACCGCGACCGGCGCGATGACCGTGGACCAGGCGGTGACCGCGGCGGGCGGCGGACAGGTGCTCTTGGCCTCCAACGGTACGGCCGCGACGAACGACCTTAATTTGAACGCGAGCGTGGCCGCGACTGGCGGCAACGGCATCATCACCCTGGCGGCAGGGGACACCGTGACGTTCGCTCCCGGTATCTCGGCCTCGGCGGCCGGAACGGGCAATGTTAACGTGTTGGCGGGTGAGAACTTGTCGGATTCCGAAACGGTGTTCAACCAGGACGGCAATGCCGGCGGCGACATCACCATGGGTCTCGGCAGCTCGATCAACTCACAGGACGGCAGCATTCTGGCTGACGCCCGCGACACCGCCGCGATCGACACGCTCAACGCGAACAGCAATGCGGACGCGACCTCGGGCGACGTGACGGTGCGGGCGCGTGCCGGAGCGATCACTGACGTGAACGCCGCGACGATGAACATCACCGGCCGGAATCTTTCGATGACCGCCGCGACCGGCATCGCCTCCGCCGCGGATGAGCTCGAAACGGCCGTGAGCCGTATGGAAGCCCAGAACGGCACCGGCGGTATCTTCACGAACAACACCGGTGCGCTCGAGATCGGCAACGCCGACGCGGCCCTGACCGGCATCCAGAACGCCGGCGGCGACGTCCGCATCATCGGCGATTCCTCGATCACCGTGAATGAGGCGATGGCCAACACGGGCGGCGGGAACACCTCGATCACCGGGAACGGCGTGGTGGCGGGCGACAGCATCATCGTCAACGCGAACATCGCGAACACCGGCGGCAACGGCAACATGACCTTGAGCGCCGGTGACGAGATCCTCGTCAACGGCGGTTCGGTGGTCTCCGCGGCCGGCACCGGCGCCATCACGGCGACTTCCGGTACGGGAGTGGCGGGTGCCGATATCACCATGGCGTCCGGGTCCGCCTTCCGTTCCGAGGACGGCAACATCCTGATGACCGCCGACGGTGACGCGAACATCGCCGAGGTCAACGCGGACGCCGACGGCGATTCCGCGCGCGGCAATGTCACGGTCAACACCAACGGTAACGGCGGCGCGAACGGCGATATCCTCGACACCAACGACGCGCCGCTCGTGACGAACAACATCACCGCGGCCACCTTTGCGGCGACCGCGGCGGGGAACATCGGCGCTCCGGCCGATCCTATCGAGGTCAATGCGGCCACGATCGGACCTTTGACGTCGGGCGGTTCCACCAACTTGAACCTGACCGGTACTGACACGCTGCTGCAGAACGCGAACATCGCCGGCGCCCTGAACCTGACCGGCATTGGTAACCTGACCATCGAAAACAACACGGTCGGCGGCAACGCGTCCATGGACATGGGTGGCTCGATCTTCGGCGGGGCACTCCCTTCCGACGATATGAAGGCCCATAACTTCTTCCTCTTCGCGAGGACGGGGATCTTGGGAACTCCGGACCTGCCGCTGCATCTCATCTCCAACGGCGGCGCGATCTCGGTCTTCGCCGGTGGCGAGCTCCAAGGCAATTCGGTGAACATCCACAGTAATATCACTCGCGATGGTCTGCAGTTCATGAATGTTCCGCCCGGTCTTGTGCAGGTGAACCATGGCATCGCCGGCGGCGGCAACATCCAGTCGTTCACCAAGTCCATCTCCGGCAACTACGAGCTGTTCCTGACGGAATCCCAGTCCTTCGGTTCCTACGGCCAGATCCGTCCCAATGAGACGGAGGTGCTGCCCATGTTGACCGCGGACCAGAGCCAGAACACCAGGGCGATGTCCGTGCCCATGGTCGAGACGGATGTCGTGTCCGAACTCGAAGTCGTGCTCAAGCCGGTCGCTATGGTCGACGATGCGGAAGCTCGCAGGAAGGCCGAAGAGGCTGCCCGTCTTCAGGCTGCCGCTCAGGCCGAAGCCGCCCGTCTTGCGGCTGCCCGGGTCGAAGCGGAGCGCTTGGAAGCCGCGCGTCAGGCCGCTGCTCAAGCGGAAGCCGCCAGGCTTGCAGCCGCTCAGGCCGAAGCCGCCCGTTTGGCCGCCGCTCAGGCCGAAGCCGCGAGACTGGAAGCTCTCCGTCTCGAGGCCGCCCGCCAGGCCGCTCAGCAGGTGCCGGTCCAGCCGGTCACGCCGGCCTCCGGGACCACGGCTCCGACGGTCACTCCGAACATCCAGCAACCTGTGCAGCCCCAGGGCGGCTTCACGAACCTGCCCTTGAGGAACGCGTTCCAGAACCTGTTCCGTCCGGGCGGATTGCGCCAGGTCCAGGTCGAAGAAGCCCCGGCCCCCGCGGGAGCTTCGGACAACGCGGTCGCTGCCGAGGGATCCTCGTCCAACAACCAGTAATTCTCAGACCCGGTCTGATATCAAACTCCCCGGCCGAAACGCCGGGGAGTTTTTTATTTGGGAAGGAATGTCAGGTGTTCAAGGTTCCGGCTGGCGGCGTACCGGTGTTCAAGATCTCGATCGGGACAAGGGCAGGCACTTAATTCCGGTCAGGGAAGGATCAGTACTTGAGGTTCCAGTCGGAGAGGGAGTAGCGGGTGCGGACGAGTTCGGCGACCGCATCATGCGGAACATGGGAGAGCGGCCGGTCGGCAGCCCAGGCACCGCAAATGAGATTTTTCAGGAGAGCGGGCTCGGCCGTGACGCGGGTCAAAAAGTCCCCGTGCGTCCGCCCGCTTCGATAATCCGGTTCATCCTGGGGTTTGGGGTGGGCGAGGTATTTTTCGATCGTTCCCAGTGCAAAGCCGTGCAGCAGGGTGCCGTGGAAAAGGACATGGGAACGCTTGCGCCGCTGAGCGGTGCCGGAGACCTTGCGGCCGTTCAAGGCCAGGTCCGAGATACCGCGCTTTTCCACCCCCGGAGCCGCCGGCTGAAGCGCCGCCGCGGTCCGGCCGAGGACCCAGGCATTGGTGCCCTGGATGGTCCGCAGCTGCGGGTCCTGATCGAGCCTCAAGACGAGCGCGAAGTTCAGGCATCCCGGCCCCTGGAGCACGGTCCCACCCCCGGATGGCCGCCGGAGCACCGGCACCCCGTCCCGCCGGCAGGCAGCCAGATCCAGGTCCTCCGCAGCCTTCCGCGAGAAGCCCAGCACTGCAAAGGTCAAAGACGACTCCCAGAACCGCAGGACCTGACCTCCGGCGCCGTTCTCGGCCGCTTCCAGCAGGGCTTCATCCAGGGCCAGGTTCTCGGCCGGTGAGGGTAGGGTGAGGTCCAAAAAGTCCATAACGGCTAGTATATCAGCCTGCGGCCAGAGAGAATGCGGCAGGGGCGCGGCTGAGGCCGTTCCGGGGTCGTATTTAGTTGATAGAACCCCCCAAATCATGTAAATTGGGGCGCTTGAAAAGTATTTTTTAACCCAAAAGAGCCCTATTTCAAGATGAGCCCCACACCCGGATCCAAAGACCAGCCTGCGGTATCTGTCGCGGCCCAAGCGGCGCCTTCCAGCGCCTCGAACACCCCCCTTTCGCCCGAGAACATCCAAGCCCTCAAGCTGATCGAAACGCTGGAGCTCGTCCTCAAGGACCAGCCCGATGACCGCGCCTCCGGACTCGTGGCCGCATTGACCGAACGCCTCCGGGCGCAGGGGCTGAACGTCCCGCAGCAGGTGACGACGCCCTATGTCAACACCGTGCCCGTCGACAAGGAACCCGCGTACCCCGGCGACCGTGAGATCGAGCGCCGGATCAAGAGCTACCTCCGCTGGAACGCGATGGCGATGGTCGTCAATGCGAACCGCGTGAACAACGGCCTCGGCGGTCACATCTCCACGATCGCGTCGTCCGCGACGATCATCGACGTGGCGTACAATCATTTTTTCCGCGGGTACGGCCCCGGCGGCGCCGGAGACCCCCACAGCCGCCCCGCCGACCAGGTCTACTTCCAGGGTCACGCGTCGCCCGGTCCTTACGCCCGCGCCTTTATTGAGGGACGGCTTGAAGCGCACCATCTCCAGAACTTTCGGATGGAGCTCGCCGAAGGCGGCGGCCTCTCGTCCTACCCGCATCCGTATCTCATGCCCAAGTTTTGGCAGTTCCCGGCCGTCTCGATGGGTCTTGCGCCGATCACGTCGATCTATCAGGCGCGCTTCAACCGCTACCTGAAGGCGCGCGGTCTGGTCAATTGGAAACCTGAGGAAGAGCCGCATGTGTACTGCTTTGTCGGCGACGGTGAAGTCGATGAGGTTGAAACGCTCGGCGCGCTCTCGATCGCCGCGCGCGAGAACCTCGACAACCTGACCTTCATCGTCAACTGCAACCTCCAGCGTCTCGACGGCCCCGTACGCGGCAACGGCAAGGTCATCCAGGAGCTCGAAGGCGTGTTCCGCGGCAACGGCTGGAACGTGGTCAAGCTCATCTGGGGCTCCGAGTGGGATGAACTGCTCAAAGCCGACAAGACCGGCCTTCTCATCAAGCGCATGGGCGAGGTCTGCGACGGCGAATACCAGAAGTACATCGTCGAGCCGGGCAGCTACATCCGCAAGGAATTCTTCGGCAAATACCCCGAGCTCCTGAAGCTTGTGAACCACCTCACCGACGAGCAGCTCAAGAAGCTCAAGCGCGGCGGTCACGATCCCCAGAAGGTCTACGCGGCCTTTGACGCGGCGCTCAAGCACAAGGGTCAGCCCACCGTCATCCTCGCCAAGACCGTTAAGGGTTACGGCCTCGGCGAAGCCGGCGAGGGGAAAAATATTTCGCATCAGCAGAAAAAAATGAACGAAAAGGAACTCCGCGAGTTCCGCGCGCGCTTCCAGGTGCCGATCTCCGACGAGGACGTCGTGAACACGCCGTTCTACCGTCCCGAGCCCGGCAGTCCCGAGGCCGAGTACCTGCGCGGCGTGCGCAAGCGTCTGGGCTCGATGCTCCCGGAACGCCGCAATGATTCCAAGCCGCTGGACGTTCCCGCGGCCGAGTTCTACGAAGAGTTCCTGAAGGGCTCCGCCGAGAGCGAAGTTTCGACAACGATGGCGTTCGTTCGCATCCTTTCGAAGATGATCCGCGACAAGTCGGTCGGCCGCCAGGTCGTCCCGATCATCCCGGACGAGGCGCGCACGTTCGGCATGGAAACGCTTTTCCGCTCCGTCGGCATCTATCAGCCGCTGGGCCAGCGCTATGAGCCCGTCGACAAGGAATCCCTGATCTACTACCGCGAAGAAAAAGACGGTCAGGTCCTCGAAGAGGGTATCAACGAAGCCGGTTCGATGGCGTCGTTCATCGCCGCGGGAACTTCCTATTCGACGCACGCCGTCCAGATGATCCCGTTCTTCATCTATTATTCGATGTTCGGCTTCCAGCGCGTGGGCGACCTGCTATGGCAGGCGGCCGACACCCGGACCAAGGGCTTCGTCCTCGGCGCGACCGCGGGCCGCACGACGCTGAACGGCGAAGGTCTTCAGCACCAGGACGGCCACAGCCACTTGCTCGCCAGCACCATCCCGACCATCCGCGCCTACGACCCCGCGTTCGCGTTCGAGATCGCGGCGATCATCAAGGACGGCATGCAGAAGATGTACGCCGAGGGCGAAGAGATCTACTACTACATCACCCTCCACAACGAGAATTACCTGATGCCCGCGATGCCCGCCGGCGCTGAAGAGGGGATCATCAAGGGGCTCTACAAGTTCAAGCCGGGTCCCGCGGGCAAGAAGCTCCGCGCGCAAATATTCGGTTCCGGCGCGATCATCCAGCAGGCGCTCAAGGCCCAGGAGATCCTGGCCGAGAAGTACGGCGTTTCCGCCGACGTCTGGAGCGCGACCAGCTACCGCCGTCTGAGGCATGAGGCGCTGAACGCCGACCGCTGGAACATGCTCCATCCTTCCGAGAAGCCCCGCACTTCGTACCTTCAGGACGTTCTCGCCAAGGAAGAGGGCGTCTTCGTGGCCGTTTCCGACAACATGAAGATCGTCGCCGACCAGATCGCGCAGTGGGTCCCCGGCGGCCTGACCACGCTCGGCACCGACGGCTTCGGCCGCAGTGAAACGCGCGCGAACCTGCGTAGATTCTTCGAAGTGGACGCCGAATCCACCGTGATCGCGACGCTCTACGCGTTGTCGAAAAAGGGCCTCGTGGACAAGAAGCTCGTCTCGCAGGCGATCAAGGACCTCGGCGTCGATCCCGAAAAAGTTTTTCCCTTCTATCAGTAAAGAGGAGCCCTCATGGACATCCGCATCCCCCAGCTTTCTGAAGGCGTGAACGCCGGCACCGTCGTTTCCATTCTCGTGAAGGTCGGCGACCGCGTGGAACGCGATCAGACCGTTATCGAACTCGAGACCGACAAGGCCGTCGCGCCGATCCCCACGTCCGAAGCCGGGGTCGTTTCGAAGATCAGCGTGAAAGAAGGGGACAAGGTCGCTGTCGGTCATGTGATCTTGTCGCTTGATGGCGCCGCCGCCGGTTCCGCCGCGCCCGCGTCAGCGCCCGCCGCCGCCCCTGCCGCCGCGCCCGCTTACGCCGCGCCTTCGACCGCCCGCGTGGCCGCGCCCGCCGCCCCTGCCGCCGGCGCTTATCAGTATTCCTCCGCCTCGGGCTTCCCGCCCGCCGCGTCGCCGACGATCCGCCGCATGGCGATGGACCTCGGCATCGACCTGACCCGCGTCCAGGGCACCGAAGCCGGCGGCCGCATCTCGATGGGCGACCTGCGCGCGTATGTCCAACACCTTCAGTCCCTTTTGAACAGCCCGGCCGCTCACGCGCCCGCCGCGCAAGCCGCTCCCGCCGCGGCCCCCGCGGCCGCGCCCAAGGTGAGCATCGACTTCGCCAAGTGGGGCGCCGTCGAGAAAAAAGCGCTCACCTCGCTGCGCAAGACGATCGGCCACCGGATGCAGGAATCCTGGCAGACCATCCCGCATGTCACGCAGTTCGACGAAGCGGACATCACCGACCTTCTGGTCCTGCGTAAAAAGCTCGCGCCCAAGGTCGAGAAAAAAGGCGGCAAGCTCACCGTCACGATCCTGCTCCTCAAGGCCGTCGTGAAGGCGCTCCAGAAGCATCCGATCTTCAACTCGAGCCTTGATGAGGCCACCGAAGAGCTGGTCTATAAGAAGTATTTCAACCTCGGCGTCGCCGTCGACTCTGAAGCGGGTCTTATCGTCCCGGTCCTCAAGGACGCGGACAAGAAGGGCATCGCGGAACTTTCGAAGGAGCTCGGCGAACTGGCCGAAAAGACCCGCTCCCGCAAGATCGCGCCCGACGACCTGAAGGGCGGATCGTTCACCATTTCGAACCTCGGCGGCATCGGCGGGACGTTCTTCACGCCGATCATCAACCGCCCCGAGGTCGCGATCCTCGCGCTCGGCAAGGGAGTTGTTAAGCCTGTGGTCAAAGACGATAAGATCGTCGCCCGGACGATGCTCCCGATCGGCGTCTCGTACGACCACCGCGTGATCGACGGCGCCGACGGCGCCCGGTTCATCCGCACGCTCGTCGAGTCGATCGAAGGCCTCACCGAAAAAGAATTAGGGGCATAAACATGGAAGCCAAGCAGACGGAAGTTCTGGTCCTCGGCGCCGGTCCCGGCGGTTACGCGGCCGCGTTCTTCGCGGCCGACCAAGGCAAGAAGGTCACGCTCGTCGAGATGGACGAGCGGCTGGGCGGCGTCTGCCTGAACCGCGGCTGCATCCCGTCCAAGGCTCTCCTCCATGTCGCCAAGCTCGTCGACGAGACCCGCGAATCCGGCGCGATCCGAGGCGTCACGTTCGCCGAACCTAAGATCGACCTCGCCAAGCTTCGCGAATGGAAGATGTCGGTCATCACGAAGCTTTCCGGAGGCATCACCCAGCTGGCCAAGTCGCGCGGCGTCGAGGTCGTGCACGGCCGCGGTTATTTCGAAGATTCCCAGACCCTGCGCGTCGAGACACCCAAGGGCCAGCAGTTCATCAAGTTCCAGAAGGCTATCCTTGCCGTCGGCTCCAAACCTTCGCTCCCGGCCGCGTTCGACCTTGGCAACAAGCGCATCATGGATTCCACCGGCGCGCTCGAGCTCGAAGAGCTCCCGAAGAAGCTGCTCGTTGTCGGCGGCGGCTACATCGGCATGGAGCTCGGCACCGTGTACGCGAACCTCGGCTCCGAGGTGACGATGGTCGAGGCAATGGCCACGATCCTCGCCGGCGCCGACCCGGACCTCGTCCGTCCCGTGGCCAAGTACGCCGAAAAGCACTTCAAGGAAGTCCGCGTTTCCGCCAAGGTCCTCAGCATGGCCACCGCCGGCAAGCAGATCAAGGTCGTCATGGAATTCGGCGGCAAGAAGATCGAGGAGCTTTATGACCGCGTGCTGGTATCCGTCGGCCGCACCCCCAATTGCTATGACCTGGGACTCAAGAACACCAAGGTCCAGCGCGACGCCAAGGGCTTCGTCATCGTGAACGACCGGATGGAAACGACCGACCCCAACTTCCTCGCCATCGGCGACGTCGTCGGCGGCATCATGCTCGCGCACAAGGCTTCCAAGGAAGCGCGCATCGCGGTCGAGGCCATGCTCGGCCACGCGGTGACCTCCAAGGACCTCATCATCCCGGCTGTCGTCTTCACCGACCCCGAAGTGGCGTGGGTGGGGCTGACCGAGTCCGAGGCCAAGGCCAAGAACATCCCCGTCGAGGTCGTCCGTTTCCCGTGGTCGGCATCCGGCCGCGCGATCTCGTTCGACCGCACCGACGGCATGACCAAGCTCATCGTCGAGCCCGAGACCGAGCGCATCCTGGGCGTCGGTATCGTCGGCGCCGGAGCGGGCGAGCTCATCAGCGAAGGCGCGCACGCCGTCGTTATGGGCTCGACCGTCCGCGACCTGGCCGAAACGGTGCACCCGCACCCGACGCTTTCCGAAACGCTCATGGAAGCGGCTGAGGCCTTCTACGGCCACTGCACGCACATGGCCCCGTCCCGCAAAAAGACGGCGCCGGCCGCGGCTTAAGCCGTTCGACCTTTCAGAACCCATTTTTAGACATTTCGTGCCGGCCGGCGCCTCCGTCCGCGAAGGGCGTTCCCGCCGCCTGACCCGTTTATGAAAGATCGTAAAGAATGATCCTACAGCCCAACCCGGCCAATATCGCGCGAGCCGCCGAGATCATGGAAGACGGCGGCATCGGAGCCTTTCCGACCGAGACCGTTTACGGTCTGGGGGCGGACGTGTTCAATGTCCGCGCGGTGGCCAAAGTGTTCCAGGTCAAAGCCCGTCCGGTCTTCGACCCGTTGATCGTGCACGTCGAGTCCGAGCGCAAGGTCGATGAGGTCGCCACGAACATTCCGCGCGAGGCGAGGGAGCTCATGAAGCGGTTCTGGCCCGGGCCGCTCACGCTCGTGCTGCCTAAGAAGACCGAAGTCCCCGACCTCGTGACCTCCGGTCTCGACACGGTCGCCGTCCGCGTTCCTTCGCACCCCGTGGCCCAGAAACTCATCCACACTCTGAAGTCGCCGATCGCCGCGCCGAGCGCGAACCGGTTCGGCCGCACGAGCACCACCGACGCCGCGTCCGTGGATGAGGAGTTCGGCGACGAGATCGACTTCGTCCTGGACGGCGGCGCCTGCCGAGTCGGCGTCGAATCGACCATCGTGAAGTGCGATCCCAAGACGGGTCAGGTGACCGTCCTGCGTCCCGGAGGCATCTCGCTCGACGACCTGCAGGCCGCTCTGCCCAAGTCCCGCGTCGTCTATGCGCGCGCCAAGGCCGCGATCGAAGCACCCGGCCAGATGGACGAGCATTACGCGACCCAAACCCCCTTGATCTACCTCACCACACCGTTCGCCGACATCCAAGCCGACATCGAAAAACTCTGCGCTGAATTCCGCCGGAAGAAGGGTTCGATCCCGCGCATGGGATTTTTGGGCTGGAACAAAACGGGGGACAACAAGCTTTTTCCCGTGTCGCGCGTGCTGACGCCGGCGGGCAAGCCCGTGGAAGCGGCCGCCAGACTTTTTGCCTCGATGCGCGACCTCGATCGGCAGAAGCTCAAGTTCATCGTCGCCGAAGCCGTCGAGCCCAAGGGCCTCGGCCTCGCGATCGACGACCGTCTGACCCGCGCCGCCTCGGGCCGCGACCTCATGGCGGTTTTAAAACGCCTTTTGAAGTAGAATAGGCCCCGATTTCCAGGCCTTGAACGGCCCCTTCAACCGACCCGCTGACAAACGGAGTGACAACGATGACGACCACCACCGTGCAATCCACCAATCTCCCGCTTCCCCTGATCGCCCGCGGCAAGGTCCGCGACATCTACGCCGTCGGCACGGACAAACTCCTGCTCGTGACCACCGACCGCCTGAGCGCGTTCGACGTGATCCTGCCGAACCCGATCCCCGACAAGGGCCGGGTGCTCAACCAGATCTCCCTTTTCTGGTTCGAAAAGTTCTCCTCCAT
>Ga0209573_1004111_pt1 | contig 14886 bp, 8 predicted proteins | sample TNRBio252014_DNA_FD_185870 | JGI IMG/M metagenome (GOLD analysis project Ga0209573, IMG submission 185870) | Wastewater treatment Type I Accumulibacter community from EBPR Bioreactor in Madison, WI, USA - TNR Reactor_6/25/2014_ DNA (SPAdes)... | ecosystem: Engineered > Bioreactor > EBPR >...
GTAGCTTGAGCGGCCGCTGGCAGAAGCACACTCGTGTCGTGCCAACGCTCATTTGTGGAGTAGGCGTCCCCAGACGCCGGGTTCGCATGTGGGCATGCGAACTCCTCGAATCACGGCTGACAGAGCACTAGCCGGTCCGGTCGTAGGACAGGAATAGCTGGCCCAGCCCATCCAGGCCGGCGGCGTCATAGGTGATGCTCTGCAGCCGCATGCCCACAGCCGGCGCCAACAGTGGCCCCTCGACGATGGTCGAGAACGGGTCGCTGCCCAGCAGGCGGTTGGCCAGGGTCAGGTACAGCCGGTCCAGCACACCAGCCGTCAGCAGCAGATGCAGTACCTTGGGACCGCTGGCCGAATAGATAGCCCGGTAGCCCAGATCGGCCATGGCCTGCACCAGCCGGTCGCCCGTGACGCTGGTCTCGCCAGCGAAAATCACCCGGCCAGCCTGCGCCTCCAGCTCCTGCACGCGGCGCGCATCCGCCTGCTCTGTGGTGAAGATCAGCACCCGCCGGCCGCCGGCCAGCAGGGCTTCCGGCACGGGAAAGTCCAGGCTGGCGCTGATCACCGCGATGTCCGGCTGCGGCGAGAGGCCGTGCTGCACGCGCCACTGGGCCAGATCGGCGAACTGGGGATCGTCGTAAACGCGCAGGATCTCCTGCGCGTGGCCGCTGGCGTAGTCGCGCAGGTAGCGGCCGCTGCTGAGCACCACGTCGGCCTGCACAGCCAGCTCCTGGAACAGCCGCCAGTCGCGGGGGTTGGCCACCTGTTTGGGCACCACCAGCCCTGAGCCAGTTGGCCCAGGCACGGCGATGCGGCCGTCCAGGCTGGCCACGAAGTTGGCGTAGACCAGCGGCCGTTCCCTCTCAGCCGCCAGCCCCTGCACGTCATGGCCCAGATAGAGGCCGTACAGCGCCAACTCCTGCGCGGGCAACGGGTAGAGTTGAGTAACTGTGTTCATCGCCACCTTCGCTTCTGACACCCGTAACTCGTAACACGTAACCCGGAAATGAGCGAAGCATGTACGCACTTCCGGGTTACGGGTTACGGGTTACGGGTTACGGCTTACGCCTCACACCCGCACCGGCTCCACCCGCCAGATCTCCTCGCAGTACTGCCGCATCGAGCGGTCGGAGGAGAAGAAGCCGCAGCGGGCGCTGTTCAGGATCGACATGCGCGTCCAGCGGTCGGGGTCGGCGTAGTAGTCGTGAGCCGCCTGCTCGGAGACCCGCACGTAGTCCGCATAGTCGGCCAGCAGCAGGAAGTCGTCGCGCGTCAGCAGCGAGGCCACGATCGGCTGGAACAGCGCGCGGTCGCCGCCGGAAAAGGCGCCGGCTGCGATGGCGTCGATGGCCCGCTTCAGCTCGGCGTTGGCGCTGTAGTATTCCAGCGGGTTGTAGCCGCTGGCCTTGAGCGCCATCACCTCCTCGGTGTGGAGGCCGCAGAGGTAGAAGTTCTCTGCGCCGACCAGATCGCGAATCTCGATGTTGGCGCCGTCCAGCGTGCCCACGGTCAGCGCGCCGTTGAGCGCGAACTTCATATTACCTGTGCCCGAGGCTTCCTTGCCGGCCATGCTGATCTGCTCGGAGATGTCGGCGGCCGGATAGATGCGCTCGCCTTTGGAGACGTTGAAGTTGGGGATGAACACCACCTTCAGCCGGCCCGCCACGTCGGGATCGTCGTTCACCACCTCGGCCACGTTGTTGATCAACTTGATGATCAGCTTGGCCATCTTGTAGCCGGGCGCGGCCTTGGCGCCGAAGATAAAGGTGCGGGCCGGCATGTCGATGGTCGGGTCAGCCTTGATGCGCTGGTAGAGGGTGATGATGTGCAGCGCCTTGAGCAGTTGGCGCTTGTACTCGTGCAGCCGCTTGACCATTACGTCGAAGATGGTGTTGGTGTCCACCTCGATACCGGTGTAACGCTTGATCAGCGCGGCCAGCTCGACCTTGTTCTGCTGCTTGATCTGATGCCAGGCGGCCCGGAAGGCGGGGTCGTCCACGAAGGCCTCCAGGCCGGCCAGCCGCTCCAGATCATTCAGCCAGCCCGGCCCCAGCTTCTCGTCGATCAGCGCGCACAGCCGGGGGTTGCCCAGGCGCATGAAGCGCCGCGGGGTGACGCCGTTGGTCTTGTTGTTGAACTTTTGCGGATACAGCTCGGCGAAGTTGCGCAGGGTAAACTCGGCCAGCAGGCGCGATTGCAGCGCGGCCACGCCGTTGACCGAGAAGCTGCCCACGGTGGCCAGGTGGGCCATGCGCACTCGGCGCTCCGGTCCCTCGCCGATGATCGACATGGCGGCAATGCGCCCCATGTCACCGGGGAAGGCCGCAGCGATTTCTTTTAGAAACGCGGCGTTGATATCGTAGATGATCTCCAGATGGCGCGGCAGCAGACGCTCGAACAGGCTGACCGGCCACTCCTCCAGCGCCTCGGGCAGCAAGGTGTGGCAGGTGTAGGCGAAGCTGCGCCGGGTGATGTCCCAGGCGGCGCCCCAGCCCAGCCCTTCCTCGTCCAACAGGATGCGCATCAGCTCAGGGATGCCGATCACCGGGTGGGTGTCGTTGAGCTGAATGGCGACCTTGTCGGGGAAGCTGGCCCAATCGCTGTTGTGGAAGCGGAAGCGGCGGATGATGTCGCGCAGCGAGGCGGCCACAAAGAAATACTGCTGGCGCAGGCGCAGCTCCTTGCCTTGAGGCGTCGTGTCGTTGGGGTAAAGCACCTTGGTGATGTTCTCGGAAAAGACTTTGCCCTCCACAGCCCGCTCGTAGTCGCCTTTGTCGAAAAGCTGGAAGTCGAACTCGCGCGTGGCCCTGGCCCGCCACAGGCGCAGGATGTTGACCGTGTTGGTCTCGTAGCCGGGCACCAGCATGTAGTTGGGCTCGCCCATCACTGTCTCGCTGGGCAGCCAGCGCACACGCGGCCGGCCCTGTTCGTCCACGGTGCGCTCAGTGCGGCCGCCGAAGCCGACCTCCACCATGTCGTCGGGCTGGCTGAACTCCCAGGGAGTGCCGTAGTACAGCCAGGCGTCGGGGCTTTCCACCTGCCAGCCGTCCTGGAACGACTGCTCGAAGATGCCGTACTCGTAGCGGATGCCATAGCCCACGGCCGGAATGTCCAGCGTGGCCAGCGAATCGAGGAAGCAGGCCGCCAGCCGCCCCAGGCCGCCGTTGCCCAAGCCAGGCTCGTGGTCCAGATGGACAAAATCCTGCAGGCGAAGATCATTGCGCGCGGCGACCTCGGTGGCCATGTCCCAGGTGTCGGTATAGAGCATGTTTTGGGTCAGCTGGCGGCCCAGCAGGTATTCGGCTGACAGGTAATAGACGAACTTGGGGTTGGCCGCAAAGTGGGCCTCGGTGGTCTTGCGCCGCCGCTCCATCAGATAGTCGCGCACGGTGAGAGAGATGGTTTGGTAGATATCGAGCTTGCTGGCCGACTGGGGCGTGGTGCCGCGCGCGTAGTAGAGGTTGTCGAGAAACGCCTGTTCGAAGGCTTCCACGCTGCGTCCCATGCGACTGTGGGTTGGATCGGTGGACATATCGGGTCCTCCTCTTTGAGGTGATGATGCGTGAAAACAACACGCCACTCAAAGAAGCTGAGTGGCGTGTGTAGACTTTATCTGGCAACTTCGCTGCCAGGAGCATCTGGCTTTCCTGGCAGCGCGAGTTGCATCAATTCGTTGGTTCCCATTCGTCGTGGCAATCCGACCACCACCATTTAGCCCTTACCGAACAGCTTGTCGCCGATCTCGGTCCACTTGCTCTTGGCCCAGGTGACGGCTTTGGCGGCCACGACCGCGGCGTGCGCCGAGGCGTAGGTCTCTTCGGCGTAGTCCCAGTTGACCACGCTCCACCAGGCGGCCAGGTAGTCGGCGCGCAGGTTCTGATACTTGAGGTAGTAGGCGTGCTCCCACACGTCGACGCCCAGCAGCGGCACCAGGCCCTCAGAGATGGGGTTGTCCTGGTTGGGGGTGCTGGTGATGCTCAGCTTGCCCTCGGAGTTCATGACCAGCCAGGCCCAGCCGGAGCCAAAGCGAGTCATACCGGCCTTGTTGAACTGCTCCTTGAACGCGTCGAAGGAGCCGAACGTGGCCACAATCTCCTCGGCCAGCGCGCCGCTGGGGCCGCCGCTGGCGTTTGGCCCCATGGAGGCCCAGAACATGCTGTGATTGGCGTGGCCGCCGCCGTTGTTGCGCACAGCCATGCGGATGTCGGCCGGCACGCTGTCCAGGTCAGCCAACAGCTCCCAGACGCTCTTGTCTTGCAGGTCAGGATAGTTGGCCAGCGCCGCGTTGGCGTTGTTGACGTAGGCCGCATGGTGCTTGTCGTGGTGGATCTGCATGGTGTGCGCGTCGATGTACGGCTCCAGCGCGTCGAATGCGTAGGAAAGCGGGGGTAAGGTGAAAGCCATGGGTGTTACACTCCTTTGGTGTTGATGGGGTGACGGTTAAGGCGCAAGACGTTTGACGCCTCTTGAAGCGCCTATCAAGGCTCAAACGCCCAAAGACGTTGTCACAATGCGTCTATTCTACCATGCTATCCATTGTACGTAAAACAGGCTGCTGTGCGCAGTGATCTTTCTTCCGGTGCCGGATAACCCGCTCTGCACCTAAAAAACTCTCGCACATCCGGTGATGGACGTGCGAGTGTTTACGGATGTACCCAAGGCTTAGCGAAAACTGCGCAATCGGACGAGCGCCTATTCGCTTGGTTGATCTGGCTCTGCTGGCTGAGCGGCCTGGCGCTCGACGAGGAATTGCTGAGCCCGCTCTTTCCATGCGCCATAGTCGATCTCACGCATGGGCGGCGCTTTGACGATCTCGGCCAGGCGCTCGTTGCCGCACTCGATAAGTTGCTCGTAGGTGGTGATGCCTGCCTCGTAGAGACGCTTCTCGAAAGTCTTGCCAACGCCGGGCAGCGGCTCGAAGTCGTCCACGTGATCGCCGTCCCACAGCAGGCCGATGGTGCCAGTTTTCTGCGCCCACTGGTAGGCATCGGCGCGCGTGTCCTCGAACTCGATGCGCGCTCGCTGCAGCTCCGGAATCTTCAGAATCGTTTCCAGCTCGGCGTCAGGCAGGCTGGACAGCTCCCAGTAGGTGCCGACGCCCGCCGTGTACAGCCGCTGCTGGTAGGCCGAGCCAATCCCGACCACATCGGTTAGCGCCTGAATGCGCGGGGAGAGCACTGGCTGCACGCCAGCCACGATGGCGGCGCTGGCCGCGCTGGTCTTGAAAGCTGGCAGCCGGGACAGCGCCTCGGACAGCGTCGATGCAGACTCGAAGCTCAAAGCTGCGCTGCGCAGGGCGTTGACCTCCTCGCTCTCCTCTTCCATATGCACCAGTTCAGCTTGCAGCGAGGCGCGCTCCTCAACCATGGCCGCTTGCTGTTCCTGCAACGCTGCCAATTGGCTGCGCAGATCGGCCAGCTCGGCGTCGCGCTGGGTTAGTTGCCCCTCGACATCGATCTTGGCGCCGGACAGCTCTTCCAACTGGCCGCGCAACGCATCCACATCGGTGTTGCCCGCCGCCAACTCGTTGACCTGTGCTTGCAGCGCCAGGAGTTGGTTGTTGGCTTCGGCCAGCTCAGCCTCCTTGTCGCGCAGGGCAGACACGGCAGCCACGCCTGCGCCAACAGCGCCAAGCCCGGCGGCGCGCGAGCCAAGCGCGCGCGCCGATTCCTCTTCGATCTGCGCCAGGTCGGCCTGAGCAGCATCGAGCTGCGCCTGTGTCGCTTGCAACGTTTGCTCAAGCTCGGTCTTGGCGCCGGTCACAGCGTCCAGTTGCGACTGAAGGTCCTCGATCTGGACCGTCAGCGCTGCCACCTGGCTGTTCAGCGCTTCGATTTGGGCGTTCAGCGCTTCGATTTGAGCCTGCGCCTCAACCTCGGCCTGCTCCTTGAGGGCCAACGCAGCATCGGCGCTGGTCGCCCGGGCAGCCAACTCGTTGACCTGGCCCTGAAGGTTGAGGGAGTAGTCGTTGTAGCTGGCCAGCTCGCCCAGCTTCGCCTCCAAAGTTGCCTCGAGCGCCGCCTTCTCCTGGCCCAGTCCGTCCAGTTGAGCCTGAAGGTCCAGCGCAGTGCTGCTGTGGCGATCGACCAATGCAGCAACGCCCGAAACCAGGGCTGCCAGGCCGGCAACCTTGACCGCGCCGCCCTCGCCTTCAACCGCCTCACTCTCGACCGCCTCACCCTCGACCACCTCAGTTTCAACCGCTTCCACGACTTCGGGCTGAGGCAGGTACTCGGCCGGAACGATCTCCTGCAAGCGACTGACCGCATCCTGCATCTGGCCTTGCAGGTCGTTCAGCAAGCCGTCGCGCTCGCCCACCTGCTGTTCCAAACCGGCCGTCGCGGCCAACGCTGCGTCAAGCTGCGCCTGCACATCGGCGCTTTGGGCGTTGAGTGCTTCGATTTGAGCGTTGAGCGCTGCAATCGCCTGTTCCTTCTCGCCCAGTGCGCTTTCCAGGCTAACGCGTTGCTCTTCGACCGAACCCAGCAGCCCGCTGGCTTCTTCAGCCGCGTGGCTCTTCTGCTGACTCAGATCGACGGCAGCAGTCACACCGGCAACCAAGGCGCCCAGGCCCAGCATCTTGGGCGCAGCGCCGCGCGGGACCATTTCGCCATCTTCGGCCATCTCTTCGCCAGGCGCTTCTTCGTCCGGCGCTGCCGCGTCGGCTGCGGTGATCTGGGCCAACACGTCTTCGGGCAGCACGGTGCGCAACTGCTGGCTCACGCTGTCGATCTGCTGGTTCAGCTCGGCCAGCTCGCCCTCGCGCGCCACGAGCTGCTCCTCGGCGGCAGCTTTGGCCGCCAGCGCGGCATCGAGCTGACCCTGCAGTGCGACAGTCTGCTCCTTGAGCTGTTCGATTTGAGCGTTCAGCCCCTCAGACTCTGCCTCCAGGCTCTCGACCTGGTTCTGCAAATCTTCCAGCGTCTGCACCTTCTCGTTCAGGTCAGCTTCCAACGCCATGCGGGCAGAACTGGCGGCTTCCAGGTCGGCCTGGATCGCAGCAGCGCGGCTGTTGGCCTGATCGGCTAGCGCATCGCCCTGCTGGCTGCGCTCCAGCAGAGCTGAGCTCGCCGCTGCCAGCGCGCCTAGCCGCATGGCGCGGCGTTGGCGCCGGTCCTCGGTCTGCTCATCGGCGGCCGGCGTAGCGGCCAGTTGCGCCCGGACGTCCTCGGGCAGCGCAGCCAGCAGGTCGGCGCTCAGGCCGGCCAGTTGCTGCTCGACGTCAGCCAGCTCGGCCTCGCTGGTTCTCAGGCCATCTTCGGCCTGGGCGCGAGCCAGCGAGACGCTTTCCATCTCAGCCTGCAGCGCGGCCAGCGCCTCTGCTTCGGGCGATGGCTGCGGCTGCGGCGCTTCCAACGCCAGCCGGGCATCTTCTTCAGTATCGATCTGAACAACCTGCTGGTTCAGCGCTTCGATCAGCTGATCACGCTCCACTAACTGGCCGCGCAGGTCGATGCGTTCATCTTTCAACAGCTCCAGCTCGGCGCGCAGGGCGCCGAAGTCAGGGAAGGCTTCACCTGTGGTGGCAGCCTGGACCCACTCAGGGGGCAGGGCGGAAATAATCGCGTTTAGGCGCTGGTTCTCCTGGTGGCTCTTCTCCAGAGCAGCGGCCAGCTCAGCGCCGGCTGAAGTCAGAAAGCTTAGGCCCGCGCGCATCGCCGGCATGTCAGCCGGATCAGCTCTGGATAGGATCTCACTGACAGGGCGCGCTTCGCCTAAGCTATCTGCGGGTTGGGGCAAGGTTTGCATGTGTGTCCTCCTACGCCGGACGTGAGGCTATCAGGCAGGGCAGGATGAGCCGCTGCGCTGGATAGCCAGAGAAGGCAGGCGGTCTGGTGCAGCCAGCTCAGTGCGTTGACCCCTTGCCCGCTTTCATTGCCTCCAACTCAGCCGTCAACGCCGCGATCCGGTGGTTAGCCTGGGTGAGCGCTTCCTCTTTCATGCGCAGCATGGTGGTCGTCATCAAGGCTAGCTCGCCAGCCACCTCGCCGCGCGCGTTTTGCAGCTTGTTCTCCAGGCCCGAGTTCACGGAGCTCAGGGAGACCACATCGCGCCGCAGCTCAGCCAGTTCGGTCTGGGTCGCGGCCAGCATGCTCTGGTGGTCCATCAACTCACGCTGCAGTTTGACGGCTCGCAGATAAGCTTCATTGAGCGCCACCTCTTTGTTGGCCATGGCGTCAGCCGACTCGGACAGCGCCTGTTTGGCCGCTGCCAGATCGACTCCGGTGGCCTCCAGATTGGTCTTGAAGGCGTCGCGCTCCTGTTGTGTCTGCTCAAACTGAGCGAACAGACCGGCATAATCGACGCGCAGTTGTTCGTTTAGCCCCTGAACCTGTTCGATCTCCTGGGAACGCTCCAACAGGCCGGCATCCAGAGCGGATCTTTGGCTGGCAGTAGCTTCCAGATCAGCCTGCAAAGCCGCGATTTGGCCCTGCGACGTGTTATAGCGCATCTGTTGGGCCGCCAGGTCGGTCTGAGCGTCCTCAGCTTGCTTGCGCGCCTCTTTGACGGCCTTGTCGCTGCTGGCCAGCTTGCTGCTGAGGTCGGCCGTATTCGCTTCGGCTTGTTTGATGCGTCCACGCAGGGGAAGGTAGAAGAAAAGCCAGCCCAAAATCAGGCCGACGACGCCGCCAATGAGCAGGGGCTGCCAGTAGGTGGAAAGCCAGGTGGAAATGTCCATTGTCGCCTCCTTGCGAACGAGAGTATGAAGAGAGAGGAGAAGAAATGTGAAGCAATTGTATTATATTCAGATTCGCTTGATTGCAAATTGAACATGCGTATATTACGTCTATCACAAACGCTGGCTGGTTTCAGACATCGAATCCTGGCGATCGATGGGGGGTGTGTTCAAAATGGGGTGAGACCCTTGGGGTTTCTGTGGTCGCTCACGAGTCGCCGTTAGCGCTCGGAAACCCGAAGGGTCTCAACCGAGTTCAAATACACTGCTAACAGATCACGTCAGAGGAGTCAACGTCCCCAAGCCCATCATCTCGGCCGAGTCCAGGTCAGCGCGCCTGGCTTGGAAACCTTGGCCAAACTCCTCAGGGGCTTCCTGAACTACCAGGCTCAACGCCTCCACCGGCACAGTGAACTGACGGACCGAACCGCCCGCGTTGGCCAGTTGCGCCGCAGTTGGGGCCATCTCGTGTTCGTCGACGGCTACGACGACGCCGAACTTGCCAGCATCGAGCTGCGCGCCGATCTCTTGCACCGCAGCGTCATCCAGGTTGATCGACTGCTTGAAAAAAGCGCCGATCACGCCGCCCAACGTCCCACCTGTCACGGCTGCTCCCAGCAGAGCAACAGGTCCTAGCGCGGCCGCCACGGCGCCCAACACGACACCGACCACAATGCCGCGACCAGTCTTGCGCGGGAGCTGCGTCTTGATCTCGTCGTCTTCCTTGTAGATAAGGCCCACAGCGCCCAGCTTCACCTCCTTATTGGCATGATCCCAATCTGCCAGAGCGTTGGCAGCGATCTCAGCAGCGTCTCGGCTTGAGAAAAGTGCAATAACCACATGTTCGTTCTTGTTACCAGACATGAGGGACTCCTTGATTCGATAGGACGGTGGGTTGGGCAGGCTGGTTAGATTCGCCAGCCCGTCCTGTTGATAGGATAACACAGAGTCAGGCACGGCACAATGGCCCATTGGTACCAGAAATGGTGCAACACTGGCGCTGTCCGATCACGCATCGCTGCGGCCAACCAGCCGGCGCGCTGCATGGTGCCATAGCAAGCCCATGGGTTGCGAGCCGCAAGCAAAGCGCCCGCACGGGTTGGCGAGTAACCAGCCGTGCGGGCGCTCAGGTCATCGATCAACGGGCTGCAAGCCAGCCCAGCAGCGGTTAACGGGGTGAGATGCCCGGCCCGAAGACCAGAGTCGTGGCGCCGCCGCCGTTACGGAAGATCAGGTTCGGGCCGCTGAACTCGTAGGTGGCTACGCTGCTCAGGGCCTGGAAGTACTGCTGCTCCTGCTGCATGATGTCCCCTTCGCACGCGATCTGAGTGCCGACCGGCGGGCTGATGGTGACATTGTTGCCTGTGGTGGAGTAGCTCGCGTTGAACGTGTTGCAGCCGCCGTTGCCGCTGACCTGGCCGTTGTTGAAGGCAGCCGTCAGCAATACGGTGGGCAGCAGCGGCTGTCCGTTCAGTTGCAAGAGATTCCACGCCCCTTGCAGCGGCGGCGGCGGCAGCGGTGGGGTGTTGGTCGGCTGCGGCTGGGCGACATTTACCCGCGCATCCTGTGACACCATCGTGCCGGCGACGTTGAAGGCCTGAAGTTGATAGGTAACCGTGCCGGCGTTGCCAAGGCAATCCTGGATGTTGCCGCTGACCGGGGCGTTGTCCTGGATGTTCGCGCCGTCGCGGAAAAGCCGGGTGAAGGCAGTGCCGCCGCCCGTGCTCCACGTCACATTGACGCACTCACTCACGTTGATCTGGCCCGGCTGGACCGAGAAGTTGGTGATCACCGGCTGCGGTACGGGTGTCGGGGGCACCGGGGTAGCAGTGGGCGGAACGGGTGTCGCGGTTGGCGGCACGGGGGTGGGCGGTACCGGCGTCGCCGTCGGTTGCTGCGCCTGCACGCTGACCGTCTGCACGGCCTGGCTGCTGCCGCCGGGGCCGCTGGCCTGCAGGGTGTAGGTCATCTGGCCGGCGCCGGGCGGGCAATCCTGGAAGCTCCCGCGCACCGGCGCGCCGTCCCACAGGGGCGCGTTGTTGCGGGCCAGCACCACGCGCGTCGTGTTGCCCTCCACGTTCCATTGCAAAGTCGTACACTGGCCGACGTTGATCTGCAACGGGTTGGCCGCGAACTGGGAGATGGTCGGCGCGCCGATCACCGGCGTCACCGCCACGGTCAGCTCGCGCGTCTGCACTGTGCCATCGCGCATCTGCACCCGCAGGAAGTAGGTGGTTGTCTGCTGCGGGCACTCCTGGCGACTGCCTACGCCTTCAACGCCGTTGTTCTGCCAGTTTTGGCCTTGCTGGAAGTAGAAGACCGCCTGGACGTTGTTGGTGCTCCAACTGTTGGTCACACACTGGCCCTGCTGGATGTTGTTGCTGGTGGTGGTGAAGCTGATGCCAGGAACGGGCGTCTGCGTCGGAGCCGGAGTCGGCTGGGTCGGTGCAGGCACGCGGATGCCCACCCAGATGGTCTCACCAAAGGCGACGTTGCTGGGGTTGCGCATCTGCCAGAAGCCCTGATAGACGCCAGGGATCGTCGGGGCCACCAGGTTGACGCTGAAGTCGTAGGTCGCGCCTGGGGCGACCGTGCCCTGCACGGCCACCGGCTGGCCGCCCATCTGGGCCGCTGCCACATTGCCGCGGTCGAAGGCCAGGACGTAGCGGCTGTCCCAGGTGCAGGTGCCGCTGTTGCGCACCCGCCAGGACTTGACGAAGGGCTGGCCCGGCGGCACGACCGGCGGCGCGGTCATATTGCGGTCGTCGAAGGTCAGGTCGGCCACCCAGGCCATGCCATCGATGCAGGCCGGCTGCGGCCGCGGGGTTGGCGTCGGCTGATCGGGCACAGGGGTGGGCGTGGGCTGCTCCGGCTCCGGCGTGGGAACTGGCAAGATGTCGTCAGGCTTAATCTTGAGGTACTCCTCCATCAGATCCGCGACGACACCCTCGTCCTGCAACTGGCTCAGCGCCTGGTTGATCACGCGGCGCAGTGGATCCTGGCCCCTGGCCACGCCAATGGCGAAGTTCTGCTTGTGCAGCCCCTCGCCGATGTTGCGCACATTGCCGCGGGCCTCGAAGGCCAAAGCCGGTTGCCGATCCAACAGCACCGCGTCGACACGGCCGCGCTGCAAGTCGTTGACCGCCTGCTCGATGTCGGTGTAAACCAGCAGGTTCTGCGCTGGCATCAGGCCGGCGTCGATCAGGCTGTCGCGCGCGAAGGTCTCGTAGACGCTGCCGCTCTGCACGGCCAGCCGAATATTGGTCAGGTCGTCGTCGATGGTCAGGCTGGTCAGAGGGCTGTTGGCAGCCACCAGCAACGCATCGGCGCCGACGTAGTAGACGTTGGAGAAGTCGATCATCTCCTGCCGCTCAGGCGTGACCGAAATAGCCGCGATGGCCGCGTCGATCTGGCCCAGTTGCAGCGCGCTGCCCAGGCCGTCGAAGGCAAAGTCGTTGAACTCCACCTGGATGCCCAGCCTCTCGCCGATAGCGTTCATCAAGGCGATGTCGAAGCCGTCGAGCTGGAACTTCTCGTTGTAGAAGGCATAGGGCGGATAGTCGGCCGACGTGCCGACAACGATCTTGCCAGCCTGTTGCACGTTCTGCCATACATCCACCACTTGGGGTACGGCGGTCGGCGTTGGCGCCGGCGTAGCTGTGGGCTGCTGCTGCGTGCCGCCGCAGGCTGCCGCCATCAGCGCGAGCAGCAGCAACGCGACGAGAGCCATCAAGTTGCGATGTGGAATTTTCTTCATGTCGTCTTGTCTCCTTACCAGGGTGAATCCTGGACCACTGGCGCGAGCCTGTTGATCAAGCAGGTCGCCCGACGCCGACCACAGTCGGCAAGTATACTGTAAGCCGCATGGTTCGGCAAACAGCCCAGCGCATAAATGGCTAGGGTGTGTTCAACATAGGTTGAGCCTGCGTAGGACGATTTGAAAAATCGTCCGCCTCACGGCCGCAAGAACGGACGATTTGCAAAATCGTCCTACGAGCCGGAGGGGGACTCAACCAACTTTGAACACTTCCAAATGGCTAGTCAGATGATTCCACTTGGGACGGCACGATGCGCAGCTTGACCCAGATGGGCCGCTCCAGCCGCTGCGCCAATTGACTGGCCAGTTGGCGCAACGGTCGCAGGTCGCCTTGTCCCTCGACGGTAACAGCGACTTGTTCATCCTCCACGGCAACGCTCACCGCCTGGTAGCTGGTGTCGGCAAGCCACTCATCGGCGACACTGATAGCGGTCCGATTCTCCAGCGCGCCGACAACCACCTGATAGCTGGTGATGCTCAAGGGAACAGCCACCAGCAGGGTCGCTACGATCACAACGAGGAAGGCGTTGCGTCGCGTGCGCACTAGCTGGTCGCTGATGGCCAGCCGCCCCAAACCAGAGACAAGGAACACGAGCCCGCCGGCCAGCAGAATGGCCAGGAAGTTGGTCAGAAAGAGCAGCATGGCGCCGCTGGCCGCATCCCACCTGCCCTGCGACAGGCCGATACCCACCACACACAACGGCGGCACCAGCGAGATGGCGATGGCCACTCCGCCCATGGAGTCGGCGATCTCTTCGCGCATGATGATGTAGGCGCCGGCTGCGCCCGAAGCCAGCGCCGTGATCAGCGCAATGAGGCCCGGCGCAACGCGCGAGGTGATCTGGCTGTTGTAGTCGATCGAGATGGCAACATTGGGCATCAGCAGTCCCAGAAGCCAGGAGAGGAAGATCGTTGCAGCGACGCCTGCCGCCACCAGCCCCAGGCCGCGCAGCGCGCGCTGCGCCGAGCCCATGACGATGGCCGCGGCCGTGGCCATGATGGGACCCATCAACGGCGCCACGATCATGGCGCCGATCACGGTCGCCGTCGAGTCGGAGAGCACGCCAAAGGTCGCGATGACCGTAGCCAACAGCAGCAGCACGAAGAAGTTGGTCAGCCGCCGCGCGCTCTTTGGGCCTTCGATGAACATCTTGGCCTGGAAGGCCTCCAGGTAAGCCGGATCGAAACCGACTCTACGCGCCAGCGTTCGCGCATCAGGTGTGGATTGCATAGGCAGTGTTTCCGCAGTTCTCAAAGGACTGACAGTCCTGAGTCCGCCGCAAGAGCAGGTCTCAGCGCGTCCTGATGGTCTACCGGTTTACCAGGACTGTCAGTCCTTGGTACTTGGTCGGGGTCGGCCCTAAAGTTCTCGTAGGACTGACAGTCCTGAGTCCGTCGCAAGAGCAGGTCTCAGCGCGTCCTGATGGTCTACCGGTTTACCAGGACTGTCAGTCCTTGGTACTTGGTCGGGGTCGGCCTTAAAGTTCTCGTAGGACTGACAGTCCTGAGTCCGTCGCAAGAGCAGGTCTCAGCGCGTCCTGATGGTCTACCGGTTTACCAGGACTGTCAGTCCTTGGTACTGGGTCGGGGTCGGCCCTACGGCCGCAGCCACTCGATATCGGCCAAGAAAAGCGCGCCGCCAGAGGTCTGATCGAACAGCAGCGCAACCTCGGCGATATTGCTCAGATCGACGCCGTCGAAGGCGCTCAAGGGCACACGGATGGCGGTAAGCGGAACGATGCCGGTGAAGAAGCCGCTGCTGGTCGCCGAGACCTCCTGCATCTCACCCGCTGGAAAGCCCAACGCCGGCTCGTCAGCGCGGGTCTGCACGGCCGCACGGTTGCCCGCGCGATCAGTCAATTGCATGCTGAAGGCCTGCGGACTGCCGGCGGCATTCAACGACGAGGCTGGATCGACGGCCACGCGCAGGCTGAGCGTGGAAAAGTCGCTCAAATTCCCGCTGCCTTCCGGCAAGGTGAAGCGCAGCGCAGCGCCCGGCTGCTCCCAGGAGACTACAGCGTGTGACGGCTGGCCGGGCACGGTCACGTAGTTGCGCCGGCACGGCTCGCTGCCAGGCATGCTCAAGGCGCTATAGAAGCCCTTGGGGCAGAAGTGGGTGGTCACGTCTTCAGCGATGACCTGGCCGCCCAGCAGATTGGTCGCCAACTCTTCGGCCTCGATCGGGACCATGACTGACTGCCGATCAGCGGCTGGCGCCAGATAGGCTACACGCGCCGGCAAGCCGTACAAATCGGCTGGCGCGGTTGTGGTTACGTCAAGCCCCAGGCGCGCCTTGGCCTCTTCGACGAGCGCAGGGTCCTCGGCGAACAAAACAGTCAAGAAATCGACGCTGTAGTCGGCCAGCCAGGCGCGCTGCGCCTCGCCGTCCAAC
>Ga0209573_1004113_pt1 | contig 14881 bp, 10 predicted proteins | sample TNRBio252014_DNA_FD_185870 | JGI IMG/M metagenome (GOLD analysis project Ga0209573, IMG submission 185870) | Wastewater treatment Type I Accumulibacter community from EBPR Bioreactor in Madison, WI, USA - TNR Reactor_6/25/2014_ DNA (SPAdes)... | ecosystem: Engineered > Bioreactor > EBPR >...
GGAGCCCATCGGGTAGTGGGAACGTCCATCGCTGCTGACGCCGCGCCCCACGAATCCCTTCACATCGCTGATTGAATTGAGTAGGAGGAGGCCTTCCATGAGCCGGCGCGCTTTGGCAGCGTCTTCCTCGACCTTGGTCGATCGCCAGCGGCTCACGGCGGCATCGAGATAGAGACCGTTGAACATCGCCCCGTTCTCGATCGGCTGGAACCACCCGAGCGCGTTCGGCTTTCCGGTCCGGCATTCCTCGGGCGTGGGCAGGTTCACCTTTCCCTCGAGATCACAAAAGTCGACGAGGATGCCATATTCATCGACGAAGCGCCGCCAGAGCTCGGTGTGGGCCTGCGCGGCGGCGCTCGCGGTGTCGGGATGGAAGGGTTCGGCACCGATGGAGAGACGGGGAACGAATCCCGCACCGAGCGCGAGGGAGGACTGGAGCAAGGTGCGGCGTTTCATGGGGCGATGGGGTCCATCTCGACCGGAACGAGGCTGAAATTGTCGATGAAGTAGGCGGTGTCCTTCGTGCTCAGACAACTGAAGAGCAGGTAGCTCGCCTCGTTCCAGGTCGGCTTGCAGGGGAGATCCTTGAACTCCTGCTTCGTGCCGTCGGGTTTGGTCAGGGTGACGGCATATTTCCCGGCACCGGTCTTCGCTTCGATCTCGATGCGGATCCATTGACCGGGCGTCAGGTCGCCGAGAGGGAGGCTCGCGGTGTTGTTGGCGACGAGTTTGCCGCCCTGCCAGCGAAGGTAGGGGCCGGCGGCGAATTCGCCGCCTTTCACCCGCATCTCGAAGAATCCATCGGCGCCCTCACGGGTCATCAGATCGAAACCGACGCGGAAGGTGCCCCCCGCCCAGCGCGGGTAGATGTCGAAGACGGGATCGTAGCTGTGGACGAGGTCCGGTTTGTCCTGCGCTTTGAGACTGCGCTTGGAGACACCGCCGCCGGGGATGGGGAAGGGCGAAGCGGCCTCTTCACTCACCGCGAATCCCTCGCCGACCGGTTTTTGCTCGCGGGGACGGTCATGACGTCCGTTGCGGACGCCGACCGCTCCGACCGGAACGCGCTCGAAGGACTGGAGATCGATGCGGTATTCGGGAGCAGGCCACGGTTTCGCCTCGGCAGCCCACGTGGGGTAGTCGTGTCCTTTTGCGGCGAGCCCGCGCCACGCTGCATCGTCCTTGCGCACGCCGGCCACGCTGAGATCCCACGGTTTGAAGCCGATCTTCTCAGCCGGGCTCCCGGGCTTGAGACGGAAGTCGCGCTTGGCGAGATCCTCGAAGATCGGGTCTGCATAGAGCGAGCCGTTGTCGCGGCCCATCTTGCGCCACTCGTCCCAGGTGTAATGGGTTTTGGTTAGGGTGTCGGGAATTTTGCCATCGGTGCGCCAGTAGAGGTTGCGGCGGAAGACGAGGCTGTCCTTCGGATCACCGCGCTCGGGCTTGTCGAAGTATTTCCAATTCCACTCGCCGCCGTCGAGGAGGGGCGAGGCGGGATCCCACACCACGAGGTTGCCCTCGTAGCGGAAGCTGAGGTGCGCCTCGTTGCGGCTGCGCTGGATCTGGGCGGTGTGGCCGAAGGCGAAGATGTTGTTCCGGACCGTGTTGAAGAATCCGTAGTGCTGGTGGAAGCCCGCGTTCCAGGTGTCGTGGACGAGGTTGTTCTCGAAGGTGACGTCGGTGCTGCCCTCGTCGGTGTAAAGGCCCCAGCCGCCATAGCGGTGGCTCGCGATGTGGTGGACGTGGTTGCCGCGGATGATCGTGCCGGGCGAAACGCCGAGACCGTAGAAGCCGCCCATGTCGCTGAGGTAGGCCCACCCGAGATGGTGGATGTGATTGTTCTCGACGAGGGTCTCGCGGGAAGAGGTGTCGCCGTAGCCCCAGTTCCATCCCGCGCTGACGCCGGTATAGTAGAAGTCGCCGATGTCGCAGTGGGTCACGGCGCAGCGTTGAGTGTGTGTCAGGACCACGCCGCAGGCGCTCGGGTGGAGACGGCCGCCGTGCTGGAGGATGCAGTTGTCGACGACGATGTTGCGGCAGACGCGGGCTTCCTCCGGTCGACCCGTTTCACCGATGCGCACCCCGCCGCCACCGAGGTCGTGGAGATGGGATTTGGTCAGGGTCGAATCGGAGCATCCGTTCTTGAAGTAAACGCCGTATTCGCCAACGTGGCCGATCTCGCAGCCCTCGATGCGGACGTTGGCACAATCCTCGAACTCCAGCGCCGCTCCTAGACCGGTAGCGGCCTGGCGGTCATGGAGCCCCTCGACCGGATAAAGATACTGGGCATGACGGAAGGCGATCCCGCGAAAGGCGAGGTCTTTCACGCCCTTTGCGACCACAAAGCGCTCCGCCACCGGCGCGGTGAAGAGGGTTTGCTCGAGGACTTCACCCTCTTGGGGGCGGTACAGCACCTCGCCCTTTGCCCGATCGAGATACCATTCGCCCGGGGCGTCGAGGGCGGCGCGGAAGTTCTCCATCCAGAAGCGCTGGTCGGGTTCGAATTCGATGAAGGGATAACTTGCCCGCCCCTTGATCTTCACGGCGAGAAACTCATCGTTGAGCGCCTCGATCCGACACTGGCCGACCGCCCAGGCGTGGGTGACGGTGATGAGGACCCCGTCGCGCTCGGCGGCCGGGATGGCCTTGAGCACGTCGTATTCCGGTTCGTGCAGGGTGAAGGCATGGAAGTTGAAGTTTTCCTTCAGATCGGGAAAGACCCCCGCGCCGACCGAGCCATCGAGATGGTGGTAGCCCTTGTTAGGAGTCCGCGCCCGGACGGCGCGACGGCCGTTGACCCAGAGCTGCTCGAAGTTCCAGTTCTTGTCATGGAGCGGGGCCTTCCAGAGGCCCTTCTCCACCTCGGTCCAGCCGGTGATTTCACGACCGCCGGTGAAGACCGGTTTCGCCCCCGGCGCGGCTTCCCAGGTGATGCCGGAGTCTTCGGGACCGAAGACGAGCGGTTCGGTCATCGCATAGGTCCCCTCGGCGACGAGAAGGCGCACCGGCTTCTCCGCCGCCCGCGCCGCTTCGAGTGCGGCTTGGGGTGTTTTGATTGGGGCGGTGGGCGAAAGTTCGAGGTCGGCGGCGCCGAGCGAGGAGGAGACGAGGAGGGTGAGGAACAGAGTACGCATAAATGACCGTTATTCGGAAATGGAAAGCACCTGACCGTCGGCAAGCAAACGATCCCGCAGGGCCGGATAGGAAATCTCTCCGAGCGGCAGGCCCGCGTCGATCGCCATCACCGCCGCCGTGGCCGAGGATTGGGCCGCGACCATGAAGGTGAACTCGATGCGGTAGGCACCGTAGGCGACGTAGCTCGAGGAGGGACAGGTGGGAGAAAGGAGATTCGTCACCTCGGACCGTTTCGGGAGGAGGCTGCGATAGGGGATGCCGCAGGGAATCCAGTCGGGCTCCTTCGCTTCCTGGAAGACAGCACCTTCGTTCCAGACGCGGCCGTCCTTCACGACGCGGCGGGCGTGATGGAGGTCCGGCGGCCACCAGATCATTCCGACGGAATCATCGACCGGCTCGGGATCGGTCTTCCGGACATGAGCCTCGGTGAGAACGAAGTCGCCGGCGAGCCGGCGTCCGTTCCGCACGTAGAAAGCGCGCGGCCAGCCCCCGTTGTCGGTGAATTCATCCTGACAAAGCCCCCAATCCTTCCACCCCGCTCGCTGCGTCTCCGGCACGGAGGGGTCGTTGGCCATGAACCAATAGACCCCCTGGATGTAATCGCGACTCTTCCGCAGCATCTCCTCGCGTTCGGCATAGGACGCGACCGGGTAGCGGTGGTTCCATCCCGTGAAGTTTCCGGCAAGGTGGTGCCAGGATCCCGGGTCGGTTTTTCCGTTCGGCAAGGAGGCACTCGGCGCGGTGATCACGCCTCCGGCCGCGAGGAAGCGTCGCTGCAATTCGTAATGCGCGGGGTCGTATCCCGCGGGTTTGCCCATTGGGATGTGGTTCGCGGGATTTTTGGTCAGACAAAGACGGAAGGCGTAGCCCTGGATCCCGTCGCTGGGCGCTCCGTGTTCGCCGGGCGCGGCGTTTTCGACGCCGAGGATCGTGCCACTCGATGGATCGCCGGGAGTCACGTAGGGATCGACCGCCTTCTCGAACTGACCATGGATCGTGTCGGTGCGGATGCCGTTCTTGGTTTCGCTGTAGACGGCGTTGCCCTCGCGTCCGACGACAAAGGAGCAGCCAGCGAAGGCGAGGAGATCGCCCTCGTAGGTCGCGTCGATGAAGACCTCCGCCTCCACGGAAACGCCGTTTTCAAAGTTCACTCCGGTGATGACACTGCCTTCCCTGGTGACGCCATCCTCCTCCCGGAGACGATGACCGCGCAACACGGTGACTCCGGCCTCCTTCACCCATTCCTCAAAGACGGCCTCGGCCACGTGCGGTTCGAAACGCCATAGACCGGGCTCTTTGCGTCCTTTTCGCCGCATCGCCTCGAAGGCCTCGCGGCGTCCGTAGCGATCCGCGACGCGCTGGTAGAATTCGAGGGCGAGCCCGCCGACGGCGGGGCTGTTGCGGAATTCCTTGTGATTGTCGATGTCCGTGCCCCCGAGGCCTTCGACGCTCATCCCGCCGAGGTGTTGGCCGGGCTCGGCGAGAATCACCCGCTTGCCCATCTTCGCCGCCTGCACCGCCGCGACCACTCCCGCGCTGGTGCCGCCGTAGATGCAGAGGTCGGTTTCATGACGCGTTCCCGCGGATGCGAGCAAGGGAATGAGGCAGAGAAGGAGGGTGAAACGCGGGAGCATTCGGGGATGGGGAAACGTGGACCGGATGACGCGGGCGTCCAAGTGAAATCCTGAATCGGTTCATGCCGACGGGGGCCGCCGCTGCCGTCGTTGGCGGGGGTGTAGAGATCGTGGGGATACCACCAGGGATTCAGCTTCAGGGCGACGAGGTCGCGGGTCTCGGAATCGCCGCGCTTCACGACCTTCATCTTCGGATTTTAATAGACAGGCAATTTATCGTTTTCCCGCCCGGCGGGCGGGCACCATCACTGGCTCCGCTTCGCGAGTCACCTCGGGTTGCGGTCGGTCTACCGAATTTCGGATTGTGAAATAATCATAATTAAAATACCTTTCGTAAATTCATAGCCCCATGCGATCCCCCTCCCAGCTACCTCTTCTTGCCGGATCCTTGCTCTGGATCGCAGTCGCGCTCTCAAGTCATTCGGTCCGGTCCGAAGATTCCTTTCTCGCCATGGGGAAAGTGAATTCCGACGGATCACTCGCCTCTTCCGCCAGTCGAAATGGAGCAGTGGTTGCCACTTCCCGAATCGGAGTGGGCATCTTCGAGGTTTCCATCATCCAATCGGGTGCGTTCCAAAATGCGAGCCTGGATGACTACGTGATCGAATCAGGAATCGAATCGGGCGTCCCCTCCGATATCGGAATCAGCGCCTCCGTCACATCGGTCAGCAGTGACGCGCTCTCGGTCCGGTTTTATACGGCTGACCTGGAAAACTCCGCTTCTCCGGACGATCCGGTAGCCACGGATCAGAGTTTCTACTTTGCCATTCGAGTTTCGCCAGAGTCGGCGACGATCGAAGGGATCTCCCGCCACCTTATTGCGGTGGGAAATTTCTCAGGGACGTACACCAATTTTATTCCGCTGGCTGTCCGTGGAGAGGCGTTTCGGATTTCGCGGCAATCCGCGGGGCGCATCGAGCTGTTTCTTGAGAAAACCGGGGCCTTCCTCGACGACGAGCCCGATGACTACCTCGTTTTCCTCACTTCGATGAAGGGTGGCACCGAGGATGAAATCCTTAGTGGGAAAGTGGAAAGCACCTTCCTCGACAGTGCGGTGGGGTTCGCCTTCCGGAACGACGATGTCCAGTCCATTCCGGCCGGAGACAATGGATTGCCGCGGGATGGATTCATCTCGTTCGCGATCTACCACATGGACGATACCGAAACAACGAAAGTGCCCGCCTCCCGCTTGATTGCTTTCATGGCCAGTGTCGCCGGGAATGACGGATCGAGGAAAAACGGCGCGACTTCGCGTCCGGGATCGAGCGTCATCACCAACCGCAGTTCCCAAGGAGTCTATACGGTGAGGCTTGTCTCACCCGGAGCGTTCCAAAACACTTTGGCTCGGGAATTCGCACCCTTTGTCACCGTACGCGGGGAGTTGCTTGATCGTGTCGCATCGGCCGAATACTCCGTGATCGATGAAGACACTCTTCAGATTACCGTGCGGATCAAGGACGTGCAGGCTTCGGGCCAAGCCGAAGGGGTGCTTGTGGACAACGATTTCGACATCGTCGTCTGTGAGCTCAATGCCGCCTACCATGCGGATCTTGCCGTCAGCAATCGCCGGGATCCGACCTCCTTCCGGTCCTTCGGAAGCCTCACGAACCCGCTCATGACGCTCAAGCCGCGGGACACGAGGTGGGAACGTTTCTATATCGGCAGCGAAAACACCGGAAAATCCCTGGATGGGCTGAAGTTCAGACCCATAAGCTCCCGGCTCCATGAAGAGCGGTATTTCGATCTCGGACGAGGCCGTCTCAACATCACCGCGAACGTCCGAACCGGTCAGGTTGCCGTGTCGGGAATGCGGCCCGGAGAGCGAGCCTATATCGAATGTAACGTGCGCTTCAAGGTTGGGAGACCGCCTATCCGTCACGCGAAGTGGATCACCGGATACTCCGCATTCTCCCAGCGCAGCATCGACGAAACCATCGTGATCCGGTTATTGCCCGGATCGTGACTCCGGATTTGCACTTCTCCTGCGCCGCTGAGACACGCATCGAGCACGATCGGATCCTTCCCGAAATCTCCGGCCCGTGGGGAGCGGTTTTCCATCGAGCAGTCCACAAGCTCGTCGAGCGCTATTCCTCAAGGAAGGATCGAGATTTTCAGCGTGTCCGAGGTGGTTTCATTGCCCCCGGCCCTCACGTGGATGGTGCCGAGTGATCGCCGCTTGATCAGTTTCCGTGTTTTGCTGATCGCTGCAAAAAACATCCGCTCTCTTGGTCGGAAGTCATTCGACACCGTCGCACCCGACCGGATCAAGGCCGTGACATCGGTTCGGGAACCCGAGATTCGGGAGAAACTCGTTCGGTCCGAACGAGAAAAGCGTTGGCCAATTCGCAGTTCCTCGGTGGAGTTGCCATCGTTGGTGACGGAGAAAACGAAACGGATCACGCCGCTTCGGGGGACGCGCGAAAACAACGTCTGCTGAAACCCAGTGGAATTGACGATGCCCTGCCCTATTTGCTTGGTCACATGGGGCCCGATCGTGCCATCGACCCTGCTGTTGGCCTGTGTGTCGTATAAGACGAGACCGAACCGTGCATTGACCGACGTTCCACCTGAGCCGCGGGATGTCTCCACATTGTAAGCCTTCACCTCGACGGAGAGAGAGTTTGGGTTTTCCGCGAGGACCTGTGAAATAAGAAGTTTGCTTGATGCATTGCCATCGGAGTCGTAGACGAACGGTAGATAGCGGAGTTCAGAACCTTCGCCGAAGGCATTCACAGAATGGAAACCAACCTCGTAAGATCCAACTCCTGTCTGCGTGACATGAACCACCCCATTGGGGAAAACCGACTGCTTAACATCGGTTCCGCCGCCATGTAGGACTAAACCCGCGATGCGGCTGGAATCTGGTCTCGCATTGAATTGATCGCTCTTCACCCGATAAACAGCCATCGAAAATAACTGATCTGATGGGGTGCTTTGATCCGACGGATCGGGGGAGGCATGCAGGTCGTCGGTCCTGATCCGGAAGGTCACGGAATCAGGGTGGGATACATCCTCGACCTCTCCGCGGACGGACTCGTCCGCGTTGGAATTCAGCCCGTTAAAACTAAGTGGGCTGAGGAGGAGCAGATAGTCATCCGACGCGTCATCGGCGAATCCGCCCGTTCTCACGATCCTGACACGGTAGTCGCCTTCCCCAAGTCTTTCGGTGAGGATCTCGCTCCCATCTGGTGTCACTGTCGGCAGGGATATATCGCCCGCGATACTCGCAGCCATGATTAAAAATCGAGACTCGGGTTCGACGGCAATCGATCCGGGGTCGACACGGCGAAGAAGAAAATTGAATTTATCATCGCTCGGCGCCCCGCCGCCAAAAGGCGGCACGGCGACTTCCGCATCACGGATTTTGACCTCCACGGTGACGGAATCATTGCTAACGTCCGTGATTATCCCGCTGGCCAAGGTGTCCCCTGGCTGATCACTCCGAATCGTCGTCTCCGCGAAAAAGTCGGAGAAAGTCGCACCGGCAAACCTGTTCGTTTTCGACAGGGTCAGTGTATAGGTGCCCGGTGAGGTTCTGACGCTCGTTATCTCGCCGAAAACCAGGTTGAAAGAAGATTCCAAGGTCCCATCCGGGGCGACCACGCCCCCGGCGAGCAGGGACTCTCCCCGCGCAGGTGAATTACATCCCAATAGGGTGAGGAAAAAGCACGATACCAATAAAACCGCTCTCATTTGGATAGATTCGATTCCTCCGATTTGCGGGTAACTCTTTTCATTCGTTCCTGGTGAGGGCGTTGTTCGTGAGTCGCTAGGGAGCGTTTTCCGGTTTAGTTGGCTTCATCCCCACCTCCGTGAGCGCCTTCAGCTCCTCCGCTGTCAGCGCCCGATCAAACACGGCAACGCCTCCGATCCAGCCGGTGAATCCGACGCTCCGCGAGCTGTGGATGACGCGTCCGATCGTGAAGGGGCCACCGCTGCCGTCGTTGGCGGGGGTGTAGAGATCGTGGGGATACCACCAGGGATTCAGCTTCAGGGCGACGAGGTCGCGGGTTTCGGCGTCGCCCCGCTTCACGACCTTCACCTTCGTGTAGCGGTATTCACGCAGCTCGACGCGTTCCTCCGTGGTCTCGCTCACGACCGTCACGGACATGGGTTCTTCCTCGGGCGGGTTGTAGAATTGATCTTTCGGAAACGCCGGGTCCTCGCCTTCCTGCATGCCGGGTTCGCGGTGGAGATGGCCCTGCTTCCACGCGTTGTAGGCCGAGGAGATGAGCCGGTCGTCCTTCGGATTCTCGAGCCAACGCTCGCCGGCCTCCCCGTTGAGCCAGCCGGTCAGTTCATCGGTCTCGTGATTGAAGGTCATCGCGAAACACTGCCACGAGGTGTCGAGGACCTCGGCCGGTGCGTCCCACGGGACCTTCGGCGAGGTGTCGACCGAATTGCACTTGTGGAGGGCGTAGCGGTTCAGGAACGAACTCGCCCCGTTCTCCGAGACGTGACCACAGGCCGAGCCTTCCTTGTTGAGTCCGGCGAAGAGGGCGAATTGCCGTTGGCCGCGCTCGACTTTTTGGATGGCGCTCGTCTCCTTCTGTTTCAAGTCCGTGCCTTCGTGCCAAATTCCCGCAAGGGCGTGGTTGCCGCTCTCGCGAATCGCCCAGACGACGACGGTGACGGATTTGCCCGCGCCTTTGATGTCGAGCGGCGAGTCGTGCAGGCGCGAACGTGGCACGTAGAGGAAGGGACGGAAGTCGGGATTCTCCTCGGCGCGGATGCGGATCGCTTCTCCGAAGGGACCACGTCCCATCAGCGGAAAATCGGCGTAGGTGGCCGCGGGTCCGGCACCCCAGTAGTCCTTGATGTAGTTCGCGGCGTCGAGGGGGTAGTCGTTGCTGGCGCCATCGGGGACGTGGGCGAGGAAACGTTTTTCGCCGGTCTCCTCACGCCTGACAAAGTCCCAAAACGCGACGAGATCCGGCGTTCGGGTGATCGAGGCGACCCGATCGGAAACGGTTTCGGCGGAGGCGGGCATCACGAAGGAGACAAAGGCAAGGACGAGGAGGATTCGGCTCATCATGGAAATGAAATCGCGGGAAGTTCACTTGGCAAGCTGGGCCGCGAGCCGCACCGCCTCGACGAGGCTGCTGCCTTTGGCCTTGCCCTGCCAGGCGATGTCGCAGGCGGTGCCGTGATCGACACTGGTGCGGATGATGGGCAGGCCGAGGGTCGTGTTCACCGCCGTGTCGAAGGCGAGCGCCTTCAGGGGAATGTGGCCCTGGTCGTGATACATGCAGACGAAGGCTCCGGTGCGGCGGCGACGCTCGGGGAGAAAGGCGGTGTCGGGCGGGATCGGTCCCTCCACGAGGATGCCGCGTTGCCGCGCGAGTTCCATGGCAGGTTCGATGATAGTTTCCTCCTCGCGATTGCCGAAGAGCCCGTGTTCGCCGGCGTGGGGGTTGAGCCCTAACACACCAATCACGGGTTCCTCGCCACGGATGCGGCGCATCGCGTCGGCGGTGAGTTCGATCACATCGAGGATGCGTTCGATGGTCATCAAGGCAGGCACTTCATGGTAGCCGCAATGCACCGTGACAAAGCTCGCCCGCACTTCGTCGCTGTATTGAAACATGCAGGCCCGCGTCGCGCCCGTCTTGTCGGCGAAGATCTCGGTGTGGCCGGGATAAGAAACGCCGGCGGCGCGGAGCGCTTCCTTGTTGAGCGGAGCGGTGGCGACGGCGGCGACTTCTCCGGCCATCGCCGCCTCGATGCTCGCGATCACGTAGCCGTAGCCCGCGGCCCCGGTCTTCGCAGTTACGACGCCGGGCTCGAAGCCGGTGTCATCAAAGAGGGGCAGGTCGCGGACTGAAGAGGGTAAAGGTGCGGGCAATCCGGTCTTCGCGGCACAGCGTTGCAGGATCCCGAGATCGCCGTAGATGACGGGAGTGGCAAACTCGCGGACTTCTTGGTTGGCGAGGAGTTGCAGGCAGACTTCGGGTCCGACCCCGGCGGGGTCGCCCATGGTGATCGCGATGAGGGGTTTTGACATGTCAGGCGGGAGCCAAAACGCTACCTCCGGAAACGCCCGAACTCCAGCGCGAAGGTCACGGCGCGACCCGTCCGAAGGCTCCATCGCGCAAGCCTTGGGCGCCGCCCTCGATCTGGTCCGGCTGATAGGAGTAGACTTCCTGCCAGCTTTCACCGCGATCGGTGCTGCGAAGGATGTTGAAGCGCTGCGGATGGATGCTGACAAGGGTGCCCTGGTCACTGGCGATCACCTGGCCGAGCGGGATGGCATCGGGGAGATCGCGCCACGTCTTTCCGTCGGCGCTGGCACGCGAGGGTTTGCCACAGAGCCAGAATTCGTCGCCGACGATGCTGAGAACGGCGCGCTTTGCGCCGGTGGCAAAGGGGCCTTGCCACGTCTCTCCGGCGTCGCTGCTGGTCCAGCAATTCGCCGTGTCCTGGTCCGTCATGAGAAGGAGTTCGTCTTTCGCGACGAGGGCGCCGCGTCCGGTGGAGGCTTCGAGGCCTTTCGTTTCGAGCCACTTCCAGGTCTTCCCGAGATCATCGCTCGCGAAGAGATGACCGAATTTCGGTCCCGTTTCGCCCCGGTTGTCGCCAAGCGCGAGGAAGCGTCCGCTCGCATCGCCGCAGTAAACGGGATCGAGATGATGCGTCTGGAACTTGCCGCGGGGATCGTCCTTGAAGGCGCCCCACATCCCGAACCCGGCAAAGGATTTCCCACCGTCGGAGGTCGCCGCCATCGTCATGTAACCGGTGCCGACGACGGTTCCTTTGCCCGCCGCGAGGCCCCAAGTCCCGGGCATGATGCGCGGATTGCCCTTGGCTTCGGGCAGCACCGTCGCGCCGCTGGTGAGGTGACGCCAGTTCAAACCGTCGTCGGAGGCGAGCCAGCTCGTGGGAGCGCCCCAGCCCACGGCGACGACAAAAAGGCCGTCGCCGTAAGTCATCGTGCGCGTCGCCCAGACGCCGTGATCGGCTCCTGGCGCACCGTAGAAGGATTGCAACCAAGTCTTGGCGTCGTCTTTCGAAACGAGGATGCGGCCACCGTGCCCGACTACGACGAAAGCGGGAGCCGTGGGATTTGGGTTGAAATCACCACCCAGCGGGATCGCTTCGCGGCGTTGTTCGGCGGCGGCGAGGGCCTCGGGGGATTCGGCGGCTTGGAGGGAAACGACGGAGAAGAGGATCAGGATCAGGAAGGTGGCGCGCATGGTCAAACAGGCGGAACGGGATGATGAATTCGCTTTTTAGGATACTTGCCGCCCCGAGTCGAGAGCGGAATCGAACGGAGATTCGGGGATGCAGGAACGGCCCGGGCATGGCATAGGTTGCATCCGGAATTGATGAAGCACCGATACCTCCAGCACTGGCCGATCCTCGTGCTCGCCACGGGTGGCGTTGCGCGTTCCTGGGCCGCGGGCTCCGTTGTTTTGGCCGAGGCAAATGCCGTGTCCGTTGGAGGAATCCAAGGAGACCTTGGATGGTGGGGAGGCCTCGGCGTGGGAGCCGTCGTCCTGCTGCTCGGATGGCTCGCTCTGCGGCAACGCGCGGCGGCGGAACTCAGGACCGCGAAGGCGGCGGTGCAGGCGAGCGAGCAGCGGTGGAAGCTGCTCTTCGAACAAAGCCCGCTCAGCGTCCAGATCTTCGCACCTGATGGACAGACGAAACTCTTCAACGAATCCTGGCGACGGCTCTTCCGATTGAGCGACGAGCAAGGGCTCGCTTTCAATGTCCTGCAGGCACCCGACCTGATCGAGTCGGGGGCGGTCAATCTGATCCGCAAGGCCTTCGAGGGCGAGGTGGTGCAGGTGCCGCCGGTGCCCTTTCCCGTCGCCACTGATCCACCCGAAGTGCGCTGGATCGGCGGCCTCGTTTATCCACTGAAGAATGAGGCCGGCGAAATCCTCGAGGTCGTCGTGATCCATCACGACATCACCGAGATGAAGCGCGCCGAGCAGGCCATGCTGGAGATCAATCATACCCTGGAGAAGCGCGTCGACGAGCGCACCGGCGAGCTCGAGATGGCGAGGGCCGAGCTCGAGCGCGCCCTCGCGCAGGAACGCGAGCTGGGTGAGCTGAAGTCGCGTTTCGTGACCATGGTCAGCCACGAATTCCGGACGCCGCTCGGGATCATCATGAGCGCGGTCGAGCTGGTGCGGCATTACTCCGACCGGCTCCCCGGAGAGGAGAAAGAGCGCCTCCTCCTCGAGATCCAGACGAGCACGAAACACATGGGCGACCTCATGGAGCAGGTGCTCTTGTTAGGGCGAGCCGAGGCCGGGAAGCTCGGCTGTCTGGTGAAGACGCTCGATCTCGCGGCTCTCGCGAAGCGCGTCATCGAACAGACCGGGTCTGTCACGGATGAAAAATGTCCCATCGTCCTCGAGGTGGAAGACGATCTTTCCGGCGTCCGGCTCGACGAGGCCCTCCTGAGGCACATTCTCTGCAATCTCCTCGGCAACGCGGTGAAGTATTCGCCGGCTGGCACCGAGGTGACCCTGCGGCTGAGGCGTCGCGAGTCCGAGGCGGTGCTCGAGGTGATCGACCGCGGCATCGGCATCCCGGAAAAGGATCTCAATCGTCTTTTCGAGGCCTTCCACCGCTGTTCGAACGTCGGCGAAATCCCCGGCACGGGCTTGGGGCTTGTCATCGTGAAACGTTGCGCGGAAGCGCATGGAGGCCGGGTCGAGGTGGTGAGCGAGCCGGGCCGCGGCACCACCTTCACCGTTCTCCTGCCCCTTTCCAACTGACCCGAGACATGTCCCGCAAGATTCTCATCATCGAAGACGAAGTGACGATGCGGCGCAACGTGGCGCTGATGCTGGAGCTCGAGGGACATACGCCGCTCGTCGCCGACTCCGGCCTCGAAGGCATCGAGATGGCCCGCAATGATCGTCCCGATCTCATTCTCTGCGATGTGATGATGCCGGGGATGGATGGATACACCGTGCTCGGCATGCTGCGGGCGGAGGAATCGATGCGAGGGATCCCCTTCGTCTTCCTCACCGCGAGAGGCGACAGCCAGGATGTGCGTCACGGGCTCGAGCTGGGGGCCGATGCCTACCTCACCAAACCCGTCACACGCGAGGATCTCCTCGCCGCGGTGGAGGCGTGTTTGAAGGCGTAGAGTGCCCTCGGAGCCAGCTCATTTCCCGAGCCGGTCGAGCACGTTCTTCGTGATCTGCATCACGGCGGGATCATTCCCCCCGAGCCCGTGCGCCCAGTCGGTCGAGCCGGTCGTCATGACAGTGCCGCCGCCTTCGGTCGTGTAGAGTCCGAGCACGGCATTGCCGGCATGATCGGGTCCGGGCCAGCGTTCGTACCACCAGCTGTCGCCTGGAGCCCATTTCGCGGGCGCGGTGCCGAGGATCGTGAAGGTCTTCGGCGTGCCGTCGCGATGGGTGGGGAAAGGCAGGCCCTCCCGCCACTCGATTTCGCAGCCGTCGCACTCGTAGCCGACGATGCTGTCCTTGCCGCCGAATTCTTGTCCGGCTTGCAGTCCGGTATTGGCAAAGAGCCAGTGATCGGGACGATGCACGGTGTAGGCCCCGCTCCCGTCCATGAGCTGGCCGTGACTCTTGTGGTAGCCTCCATGAATGAAGCCGACGCCTGTCAGCGAATTTTCTGTGCGGCCGACGATGTGGTGGCTCCACAAGGTCGCAAGGGTGGGGATCTTTTCGGCGGTGGAAGTGTAGAGTTCGTCCTGATTAAACCACTGTTTCCAACAGAGGAAGGATCTCGTCTCGGGTTCCCATCGGATCTGCCAGCAGCAGGTGTTGCCGGAGAAAAAGGCGACGTTTCCGCCAGCGGCGGCGAAGCCTTCGACGGTGTCGCGCATCGGAGTCGACCAATACTCATCATGACCCAAACTCAGGAGCAGTCGGTAGGGTTTCACGATCTCGGGCCGCAACTCGAGATCGAGGTTGGTGGCAAAGTCGATCGTGTAGCCGTTCTCTTCGGCCCAGACGACAAAGGGCAGTTCCCAGCGGCTGTATTGCGAGGCAGGCGGACGGTTCTCGGAGACGCGATGTCCCTGCAGTCCGGCGCGGCCGTGAAAGGCGTAGACGCTCGAGCCGCCCCAGTTGTTGTAGGCGTTGTAGGTGTTGGTGGCGAGTTGCAGGAGGATGCGG
>Ga0209573_1004114_pt1 | contig 14881 bp, 13 predicted proteins | sample TNRBio252014_DNA_FD_185870 | JGI IMG/M metagenome (GOLD analysis project Ga0209573, IMG submission 185870) | Wastewater treatment Type I Accumulibacter community from EBPR Bioreactor in Madison, WI, USA - TNR Reactor_6/25/2014_ DNA (SPAdes)... | ecosystem: Engineered > Bioreactor > EBPR >...
GAGCAACGGGGTACGTTTACACCCCCACTGTCTCACAACTCAATGCCTCAAGTGATGGAACGGCTGCATCTTGGATTTTATCTGTGACCACGGACACCTGGAGTGGGGGCTTACAGATGGATGGCCTGGCCATGATGTATCTTCACTGGCATGTTTCGGGAGTCAGCGGAAATATGTATCTAGGGGCATCAACTTTCGCGAACTTCAACGCCTTTAACTTTCCGTCGGGCGTATACAACGCGCTCACTTTTGAATCGGTTATGGATTCCTCGGCTTCAGAGGTCGTCTACTCGACATACACGAACAGAAATTGCTCCTATCAAGCCGGAGGTTGTCCGGGCGACGCGATTCATTTGGATTGTAACGCGGCCTCGTTTGATGGCCAGGCATGGACCTACAACTCAGGAGGCTATCCGGACCAGCAAGACGTAGGTGTCCCTTATGCGTCTTGCGTTGCAACGACCCTTGCGACGCCCGATCCGGGCTGGATTCGCTACCACGACACTTGGAGCAATATTTCCGAGACGACGCTGTATTATTTGAGTCTGACCCGAGTCAACCTGAGCAACTCCACAACGTCGAGTGTCTTGTCGGACACACGCATTCTGAGTTCATTTTTGGACGGGCTGACGGCAAGCGCGGATCTCAACTACATTGGAGTCTCCTCCGACGTTGCTGTGAGTGGCTTGACTCACTCCGGTACAGACTTCCTTGTCTACAATACGACGGCCGGGACCTGGAAGAACGCCTCGTCGTCACTGGCCGGAAGCGACGGAAACAACACGAACGAAAATGGAATTCTTTCGGGCGATGGCGCGTGGAGTATTTTCTCGTCGGGAGCCTCGAACCTTGGGATTACGAACTCGTCCCTCGGAATCATTCGTCGTACGACGCCTGATTGACCCTAGGGCGCGCTCACGGAGCCCTGGGGGCGGTCTGCCACGTATCGCTTGCCATCCCCGCACAAGTCCCTTAGGATGAGATCTGTTCCATCTATCGAGTTCCCGAGCAATCAGGCTTTTGGTCTTCTTTAAGTGGTCCCCACCAACCTTAAGGAGGTTCATTTTGGGAAACAAATTATTTATCGGTAACATCGCATTCTCTCTCGACGACAGCGCGCTGAACACGCTCTTCTCTGAGCACGGCACGGTTCAATCCGCTCGCATCGTCACGGACAAACACTCGGGTCGCAGTCGCGGTTTCGGGTTCGTTGAAATGGGCACGGATTCCGAAGCTCAAGCTGCGATCATGGCGATCAACGGCAAGCAAGTCGACGGTCGCGAGATCGCTGTGTCTGTCGCAAAACCCCAAGCTCCCCGCGAGGGTGGCTTTGGCGGTGGTCAGCGTTCTTCGGGCTCCTCGAACCGCTGGTAATCGCGCCGCTCTATGTTATTGGCAAGCCCTGCGTTCGGCGAGATTCTCGCCAGGCGCGGGGTTTTTTGTATTTTAAGCGCGCAACGTACGCGCCGGAACTCAGTTATCGAGGACCCAGTCGCCTAAGTCACTTTTTTCTTTTCGCTCGTGGTGGCGGTGAAGAATTGCGGCGTCGTCGTCGCGTCCTTTGAACATCTTCAAGAAGTTCTTGCGATAGACGGCGATCATGACCAATTCAAGCGCAAGGGCGATCCAGCCGAGCAGAGCGCCTTGGGGACTGAGGAACCAGTGAAAGGTGACGATCCCGATGCAGATCGGTACAAGAATCAGCACGCCGAGTTGACCGGCGAAGTTGAAGAGCAAAAGAAGACCCGCGCTGAGTTCGGCAGTCTTGAGAAGTGTGTAGAAACCCCCCTCACGCAGGGCCTCCAAAAAAGCCGCGCCAGGCGCGGAAAACTGAGGCTCAGGGATAAGATTGAAAAAACCATTCAGCCCCGATGCAGTAAAAATAACTCCTAAAAGCAAGCGGGGGACAAGGATCTGCCAGTGGGTTTTTTTTAGTACAGCACGCCGTTCTCGGATTTCATTTTTGGTCATGAGGCCTCCATTCTTTCAATCTAGAGGAGTCCCGTGGAGCTGCGCTTGAGCCCGCGTGAAGAAATCTTCACGCGGTATGGGGTTTCGGAAAACTAGATCTTTCCGAGCTTGCGTCCAAAGACGTAGGACACACTCAGAAGAATCATGGCAACGATCGATCCGATTGCGGTCATCGGGCCGTCGACCACCGCGTGCGCGATAAAGGCCGAAACAAAAGTGATGGCAAATCCAGCGTAGGCCCACTCTTTGATGCGGGGCGGGCAGGGCAGCAGAAGCGCAAGGCCGCCGAGAGCTTTGGCTGCGGCGAGCTCAAGGCGGAAATAGTCCGGAAACCCGAGATGAACAAAACCCTCTTTGGCCTGCTCCATTGCGATGTAGCTGTAGGCTGAGAAGATCATCATCACGCCGATGAACGATGTTGTGATCCAGTATCCGATTTTGAGGGGTTGTGATGACGACTTGGTGCTCATAGGCTTTGTCCTTTCTACGTGCGACTTGCGCTGAGGCAAAGTCTTAAAAAAAGTATAATCTATATCTTATTCTATGCTATCCCTCACCGAACAAGCTTTGGTTTTTATCGCCTCTGCCATCGTTCTCGTGCCGATCTTTCAGAAACTTCGTTTTGGGTCCGTGCTCGGATACTTGATTGCGGGAGTGTTGGTCGGCCCTTTTGGCCTGCGTCTCATTCCTGACTCCCAGAGCGTGATACATTTCGCGGAGCTTGGTGTGGTCTTTCTTCTTTTTATGATCGGTCTCGAGATCAGGCCCTCCAAGTTGTGGGCGATGCGCCGCCATCTGCTCGGGATGGGCGGCCTACAGGTGGCGCTGACAAGCGGTATTTTTGCTGCTGCGGGGCTGGGCTTTGGGCTGAGTCCTTTGGGGGCTGTCGTTATCGGGTTTTCTTTGTCTCTTTCCTCAACAGCGTATGCCCTGCAAACTCTTGTTGAGCGAGGCGAATTCAATACAGAGTTCGGTCGCGGGAGTTTTTCGGTGCTTTTAATGCAAGATCTCGTGGCGATTCCGGCACTGGCACTCATCCCGCTTCTTGCTAAGCATGGAGCGGAAGGAACAAGTTTTAATCTCCGAAGCCTTCTCGCGTCGCTTGCCTTGATCGCCGCGCTCGTTGGGGCGAGCCGCTATTTGGTCCGTCCGGTTTTTCGTATCATCGCCTCGACGCGCACGCGTGAAATTTTTACGGCGACAACGCTCTTTATCGTTCTCGGAGTGGCCGTTCTCATGCAACAAATCGGGCTCTCCGCAGCCTTGGGCACTTTTGTCGCGGGTGTGCTGCTGGCAGATTCCGAGTATCGACACGAAATTGAAACAAATCTCGAGCCCTTCAAAAGCCTTTTGATGGGCCTTTTCTTTATTGCCGTTGGCATGGGAGTGAGTCTGGAGATCTTGGCCACGCGGCCTTTTTTGGTGATTGCGCTTGCGGTGACATATCTCAGCGTGAAGGCTTTTGTTATTTACACGTGCGGACGTGTTTTCTCGCTCGGACACGAAAACTCCAAACGGATGTCTCTGACGATCGCCCAAGGAGGTGAGTTTGCGTTTGTCATCTTTGGAATGCTCGCGCAGCAATCTCTGGCTCCTCACGGAGTGATGGCGCTTCTTACGGTCGTCATCACGCTTTCGATGGCGATGAGTCCTTTGCTGGCGCTCGCTCACGAACGCCTCGCGATTCGCTCGGCGCAGAAAGGTGCACACAGTCCGAATTATGATGAAATTTCGGATGAGGCTCCCCAAGTTATTATTGCAGGCTACGGACGTTTCGGTCAGATCTTCGGTAGGATTCTTAGAGCCCAGGGGATTGCCTTTGTGGCCATCGATCATGATCCGGATCACATCGAGCTCGTCCGTCGTTTTGGAAATAGGGTTTACTACGGGGATGCGTCGAGACGCGATCTCCTGGAGTCCGCTGGCGCCGCGCGCGCGAAGTACTTTGTTCTCGCGATCGATGATGTGGAATCGTCACTGGCAACAGCTCGCCTCGTCAAAGAAGAGTTTCCGAATCTCACGATACTTGCACGCGCACGAAACCGTGGCCACGTCTTTGAGCTCATGGACCTGGGGGTTCAACACATCAAGCGAGAAACTTTTGATTCGGGACTCTCCTTCGTTGGAGAGCTTTTGGAGAAAATGGGGTTTTCACCAAAAAAATCAGCAGATCTCGTAGAGCGGTTTCGGGCTCATGACGAGCGCATGCTTGTTGAGCAGCATCGCGTCCGCAAAGATGACAAGATGTTCATCAGCATGGCCAAACAGTCGACCGCTCAGCTTGCACAAGTCCTAAACGACGACACGCTTAGCGAGCGCTAAGCGAAGCCATATCAATCACGAAGCGGTAGCGCACGTCACCTTTGATCATGCGCTCGTAGGCTTCGTTAATTTTTTGAACAGGAATCACCTCAATATCGGAGACGATATTGTGCTTGGCACAAAAATCGAGCATCTCTTGCGTCTCTTTGATGCCTCCGATGAGCGAGCCGCCGAGTTTGCGGCGTTTCATGATCAGGGAAAAGGCGTGCACGGGAGTTGGTTGATCGGGAACACCCAGAAGAATCATGGTTCCATCGCGTTTGAGGGTGTTCAGATAGGCGTTGTAATCGTGGGGCGCGGAAACGGCATCGACGAGAAAGTCGAAGCGTCCCGCGGCGTTTTCGAGGGCCTTGTCTTCGTTCGTTGCGATGAAATGAGTGGCACCGAGACGGCGAGCGTCCTCTTCTTTTTTTCGTGAGGTCGACAGTACGGTTACTTCGGCACCCATGGCTTTTGCGATTTTGACGGCCATATGTCCCAGGCCCCCGAGCCCAACGACACCCACCTTGTGCCCTCTGGAGACGCCCCAATGTTTTAGGGGGGAGTAGGTCGTGATGCCCGCGCACAGTAGAGGTGCGGCGCCCTTGGGATCGAGAGAGGAAGGAATACTGAGGATATAGTTTTCATCGACCACAATATGGTCCGAATAGCCGCCTTGTGTGGGAGTCTTTCCGTCTTTTTCGAGGCCGTTGTAGGTCGCGTTCATACCGATTTCGCAGTATTGCTCGAGGCCTTCCTTGCAGGAGGAGCAGCTGCGACAAGAGTCAATGAAGCAGCCAACGCCGACAAGATCACCTTTTTTAAATTTCTTCACCGAGCTTCCAAGGGCCGAGACACGACCCACGATCTCGTGTCCTGGGACCATGGGAAATGTGGAGCCGCCCCACTCATCGCGGGCCTGGTGGATATCAGAATGGCAGACGCCACAATAGAGAATGTCGATAGCCACATCGTGAGGCTTGGGGTCGCGTCGCTCGAAGGAGTAGGGGGCGAGTGGAGTTTTTGCGTCGATGGCTGCGTAGGCGAGAGTGGGTTTCATGCGGCTATCTTTGCCGAGAAATTTGGAGGCGTCGAGGGGGGATGCAGGTCGGTTGCGTGCGGCGTGTTGCTGCGTGGGCGTTAGAGCCCAACGCTGTTTAGCTTGTGGCCTGTGTAGAACCACTCGGTCCCCAGAGCCGAGATCGGGCTCGGGAGGATCATCACTCCATCGGATGCCGCGCGGATTTCTTGTCCGCCGGCTCGCAGCGCAAGAAGCTCTCCCGTTTTAAACTCCTCAAAGTTTTTCCAGTCTCGGGCGAGCGCGTCTTCAGCGCTCTTACGAATATGGAGATCTGTCATCTTGATATGCTGAGGGGTTTTGTGGGGCGTTGGGCGCGGGTCCTCGATCATTGCGTAGAATCTGAGCGCACCGATCACGGCGCGGTATCCCACCTTGTCGCCATTCGGGTCACCGTGTCGCCCGCACTCGATCAGGGCATTGGGAATCCCTTTGCGGTCGGCGAAGGTTTGCGTGCAGCTCGATAGCAGTTCGGGGCGGGCGGCATAGACGTCGGGCCAGCCTCTCAGGATCCACTGCGTGTCCAGGGCTTCGCAAAGGGCTTGTGATGCAGGCGTTGGAGAATTTAGAAAGACGAAGGGATCGCCCTGGGACTGCATGCTGTGGAGATCGAGCAACGCGTCTGCGGTCTCGACCCAGGGGCATATCTGCGCGGCGAGCTGCCGCTCGTAGCTCGTGGGAGACGGGTGGATTTCGAAAACCCGATTGAGATTTTCTTCGATGTAGCGCGTGTTGCTTTCAAAAGCTCGAGGGTTGCAGACAGGAAATACGCTGAGCTTCCCACGCACGAGTTCGCGGGCCGAAGACTGGAACTCAGAAACGATTTTGCGGAGCGCATGGGGTCCACAGGTTTCGTTGCCATGGATCGCGCCGAGGACGACGAGATGAGGGCCCGCCTTGCCGGAATCGAAGTGGTGTTTTTCGATCTTAAGTGCACTCAAGTTCAATCACCTCGTTCGAGTTGCTGGAGTCTGATGAATAGGGACTAACGATAGCACTGAAGCTGGTAATGCCCACAGGCCAGAAGATTTCTGCCGCCGCTGAGTGAGGTCACCTTATAGGCAAAAGTGCCACGATCACAGGCGTCGTGTCGCTGGGCGTGGTGAACAAAACGCATTTCGCAGCTTCCAAGCTTGTTGTGAACGGCCGCCTCAAGCGCCGAGAGGCGCTCCTCGAGGAGAAAAACTCTTTGCTCAAGATCGCTTTTTGAATCTGGGTTGGTGGACTCTGCAGCAGACGCCGCCGCAAGCGAAAAACTGGCACACAACATAAATAGGAACGTCAAAAAAGCACTGCGCTGTATTCTCATGCAGGTCTTTTTAGCACAGCACGCAACGCAATCAATGCCGGGACTCTAAGCGGGGCGAGCACTACTGGATTTTTAAGGTCACTTCGGACACGCTTCCCTCGATCAGCAACTGTTGGCGGCGTTGTTCCTCGAGCATGCGACGCTGCGAATCCGTCTGCCTGTTGATGATGTCCATAGGGCGAGGTGCTAGTGTCGCTTGGGTGTTGTTTGCGCCCATCGTTTTGGGAGCCGCAGCGGGGCCTGGGTCGACGCTCGCGGGTGCGCGGCCATCTGACTTCGTGGTCGAGTCAGCGGGTTGAGGGGCGAGAGCAACAGCGGGGCCCTCGTCTTTTTTGGATTCGCTCTTGGGGGCTTCGGGGGCTGGAGCGGGAGCACCCGTAGGTGAGGTCGCTTCGCCGCCGCCTTCGGACGACGATGCTGTTGTGGTGCTTGCCGGGGCATTAGACCCCTCTTCAAAGGAGGCGCTGTCGTCTCCCGAGGGGGGCACGACGCTCTCGATCATCTGCGGGGGAGCCTTCGCGGGAGGAGACGGTGCTTCGGATTTTCGAACTTCGCTGAACATGCCCGCTTGAACAAGGATCGGAGGGGCTTTGATTCCCGCGGCGATATTGGTCACTGCGACGGAGCCTCGCTCGGTGAAAACCTGGGTCATGTTCTTTTTTGAATCGTAGGCCACGTTGAAGACTGTTCCGCGCACACCTGCGACGCTGTTGGGAGTTTTGACTTCAAAGACATCCCCGCCTTCGCCCGAATACTTTTTGTTGACACTCGAGCGGAGATTGCCCTGTTTGAGGCTCAGTTCGGTCCCGGATTTCGAAGCGCCCGCTCTTTCAACGACGAGGGAGGTGCTCGCGCCTAATACGATTTCGTTGCCGCCTTCATTGAAGAGAAGTTTGACGCGTGCGCCCTCTTTGGTTTGGATCGTTTCACCTTCGAAGAAGGCCGAGCCTTTTTGGGTGCTGCGTCCTCGTTTGCCCAGAGGGTCGGCAACGACGCTCTTGTCTTTTGCGCCGAGGATAAACACGTCCCCTTTGACGAGAACGATCTTACCTGCTTCCGAGGCCGCGTGGCTCAAAGCAGGGAGGGTTCCCGCAAAGAGAAATAGAAAGCTCATAGCCAAGGGTTTTATAAGACGTCCTGCACCGCGCATATTCTTCTATTTTATCGAGTTTCCCTGTAAAAAACTGAAGTAAATCTTATCAGCCCCTGTCCAAAAGCCGCGACTTTCGTTTTAATTTCAACTCATGCAAGTTTTCGTTAAGACACGGTTAAGAAATGCGATCTTGTTGGCCTGCGGCACGATCTTAATTGGACTCCCGTCGGCCTATTCTCAGGCAACGTGGGTGAGTCTTCCGGAGTCACGAGACAGCAAGGGCGAGATTCGCCGTGATGCTCTGCTTATTCGGTACCGACCGACGGGAAAGTCTGTCCTATTGGGCGTGTACGGGAAAGCGTTGCTTTCGCCGCGCCTTTTGAAAAATCTCGGCGTCGACATGAAAGCTCCCCCCAAGGCCAGCGATCTGGAATTTTTCCGGATTTTTTCGACGAGCCGGCGTCGGGGTGTTCGCGGTCAGTGGGATGCAGGTATCGAATCCTGGGCACCCAATCCCACGACCAAAGATCTGTGGCTAGCGCGTGAGTCAATGTCGACGATGCGAACGCGCGAAGAAGCGGGGCAGGTGTATTTGGAACTCGTGCCGACGGCTTTGGCCTTGGGTTCGATCCCGGTTCCCGACAAGTCGGTTTCGTCGGAGGATCCCGCAAAAGCGAAGGCCGCTCGGCGCAAGCTTGCTCTCGCTCAGCTCGAAAAATCTTGGCAGCAGGTGCTCGAAAGCAAATACGATCTCTCTTTGGTCGGTCTGCAAAGCCTGCTTGCGACGATGTCCGATTCACTGAACTCCGAAGAGACGAACAAGGCCGCATTTGGTCGCGCCCTCTCTCGCTTCCACCAGATGGGTTGTCGCGAAGCCGGTCCTGAATTCGAAGAGCTGCAGGGGCCGGGGCCGTATCTCGAAGACTCGCGTTACTATGGGGCCCTCTGTGCTCTGGATCGTGGCGATCACGCTATGGCGCACGAGCGATTCAGCGCTCTTTTGCAGCAGAGCTCTCCGCGCTACGAAGACGCGGCTCGTTTCTATCTCGGCGTGGTCGCCGAAGCTCAGGGTGAACTCGCCGAGGCCGAGAGTGCTTATCTCGATACGGTGGATTTTGCGTCTGACGCCTCAATCGTGGCACTCGCAAAAGACAAGCTTGCGCTTCTTGAAGACAAAAAAGCCCAGGATCGCTACGCGAAGAAACTTTTTTCAGTTCTTGCGAGCGCGGGTGTGGGTTGGGATTCCAATGCGCTCTCTTTGCCGGCAAACGTCAGACCTGCGGACTACAATCTCGAGTCAGGATCTTCGGCCACTTACCTAGGACTTGCCTATCTGGATTTCAAAAATCCCTTGCTGCGTCGACTTGGAAACAGGATGCACTATTCCTACCTTGTGCTTGGCTATCTCAACTCCGAAATCGCCCCCACTTCGGATCTGCAGTCGCACTCGTTTGGAACGAGTGTGGAGTGGGGTGAGGATTTGGGACTGAGGCACACGCTCGATGCCAAATACGGCATGACCTATCTCGGAAAACTTGGATCGAGCACCAAGTACATGAGCAGCTACGGAATGCGGTGGGATGGCAGTCTCAGCGTCCTCGATTCTACTCAGCAGCAGCTCGACCACCTTTGGCTGCACTCCTTCGAGGTTTCCCGCCAACTGCCCACGGCAGAACCAAGCTCGGCAGCAACCGACGGAACGGCGTGGCTCTTTTCGGGCTCGCATCGCCTGCGCGAGCAGCATGGCACAAAGCTCTACGGACCCGGTGGCGAGTGGGAGTACAAGGCCGCCAAAGGAACGGAGCCGCGCTATCTGATGCTCGGTTTGAGCGGGAGCTACGAGCAACCTGTGGGTCCGGAGTCTCTCAAACTCAAGTTCACGCAAGAAGGCGCCTTCAAGAGCACTTTTTATCTCCAGAGCGCGGATTCTCGCAAAGACTATTTGCTCACGACGACGAGCGGACTCTCGCGTCCGCTCAACGATATGTTCGAGGCGCGTGCTCAGCTTGTGCTCTCGAAGAACTTTTCTGCGGAGAGCTACTCGTACAATCGCTACCAGTTGAACTTGATGATCAACGCATTTTTCTAGGGACCGGGGCTTGGGTTAGAAGCCTGCCCAATCTTGTTCTAGAAGGTTGGTCTTGCGTAGGATCATAAATCCTGCGTCGTAGGACGGCGGCTCGTAGCCCGAAGAGTCCTTGCGGTAGAAGTGGAATGGCGCCATGTCTACGATACTGCGACCATTTTCTGCTCGCACCAGATACCAGTTTTCGCCTAAATCTTGGCTGCGGTAAAGAAGGGTGTACGAGCTGCTCAAATTATATGTTTCGAGTTCAACCTTGATCATCAAGTCGTTCTCCGAAATACCCTGGTCCTTATTTCGGAGCGCACGGACCTTAACGTCCTTCACAGAAAAGAAGCTTGTAGTCACTCCAAAGCTGATGCCGAGTTGATTAATGGCGGGATGAAACTGAGTGCTGTCGGTGGCGACAGCACTGCTTGAGGTGGCTCCAAACAATCCGGTTTTCTTAAATGTGAAGGTGTTTGTGCCCACCGAGTGAACGCCGACGACATACTTGGCTCCCAGCGGAGTCACCAAAAGATCCATGTCCACGTAACTTGATTCGCTCAGCGTGACGGGAGTTGCACCTGTGCAGCTGCTAAGCCCAGTCGGGCATTCGCGAACGCGTAGAGTGGTGGTGGGCGTGAGGACGTCGGACGCGTAGAGAGTGGCGATGACGGCGTTGCTTGCCGAGGCATCGATCACCGTGGCTTTGGGACTCAGTGTTTCGTTGGCTGCGAATACATAGCTTCCCAAGCCGAGCGAGGTCTCGGTAACGCTCCCACGCGGAGTGCTTTGCATTGTAAACACACGGCTGTTCAAGGCGAGGGTCGTTGGCGACACAGAATAGACACTCTCAGCCACTGAAATCTTCCCGGAGTCGCTGGCGATTTTCGGATTGAAGGCGGAAATGCTACCTCCATCAAAGGTGCACCAACTCGAAGCGATACAATTCGTTACTCCCGCGCCGTAGGTGAAGTCGGCACTTGAGGTGTTAAAGAACTGCAAATATCCGGGCCCCCCGCTGACAAGTCGGGTGAGAGCGAATCCACCCATTGTGAGAAGGCTGCCTAAGTCGGTCGGTGCTTGGGTGATAAAAGAGGGGTGTGCGCCAGCCGGTCCTACATCTGTGGAGGCGGCGCTTTCACTGAGTGCAGGGTTCCTAAAATCCGCTGGAGACGTTACAAATTTATGGGAGACAAGCTGGTCAGTCGATCTATCAGTCTCGTAAAAGAGCTCTCGCACGTCGCCTGTTTTTCGGTACCCAAAGAATTTAACGATATTGTCCGGCGATACAAAGTTTGAGAGGGTCCCATTTGATAAGTATTGAACGAGTTGGTAGCGACTGGAGTACCTAAAGACAGCGGTCCAGGATCCTGTGGCGAGCGCGGTGCCGCTTGAGCTGAGTGGAATCATTTTTACAAAATGATCAGGAAGGCTGTTCGTGAGCCCATCAATCGTTTGAGACGTCGTTAGGTTAAACTTCGGATCAGCAGCCGCGCAGGAGACGGTCGACGTGGGCGTGTCGGCAGCCGTCTTCTCGTTCACGCTAGACGCACTTGAGCCCTCAAATACTTTTACGGTACTCGCCCCCGAGGGACACTCAATGCGAATTGGGCCAGCTCGGACCCCCGTGTGAATGCACTGGTAAGGCGCATCGAGGCCTGAGACCGGCGAGCTGCAGGAATCCGCTTCGGCTGACTCCGGCCTGTAAATTTCTGTAAAGGGAGCGTTGATGCGAACATAGGGCGAGCTGCCCTCATCATCACCATCATGGCAGCCATAACTCTGTGGAGCCGGGTCGGAGTTCCACGCGACGGGGTTCATATTTACCGTCTGGCGGCCGGGAGCGAGCGTGGTCACGTCGCTATGAAAAAAGAAACCCAGACGTCCAAAGGGCGAAGCGGGTTGCAAGAGTCCGGGGTAAGGTGTCCCTTCGGGATCGATCTCGTAATCACCATATCGAAGCACGACGCGCGTGTGACTGCCGTCCGGAATGGTTTTGACCTCAAAACTTTTTGAACAATACGGATCGCTTGCGTAGGGGTTGATGAAACCGAGGAGATCAAAACGACGGCCGGGGCCGGCGGGGATAGAAATCGTGGCTTCTTGACCATAGCGATAGGGTCCAAAGAATTTTCCGAGAGCGGGCACGTCGGGAACGCCCGAGGGGCAAGAGTTGTCGCTCTCCATGTCATCGCCTGTGCCTGGCACGTTGAGATCTGGAGCGGTCACGTGGATGAAGTAACAGGATCTATTTTTAATGAGGCCAGAGGAAGCAACATCGGCTGCAAATCCTTCGATGTCCGTGATCGCAGATATCGAGACATTTTGCTGCGACGATTTTGGAAACAGGAAGCTCACTTCGGAGGGGCCGTCGCCGGAACAGCCTGCAAACAACACGAGAGGCAAGATCAAAGACACCGATGACGTACTGCTGAGTATTCTCATAATATTAGATGTTCTTATTATCGGCGTTTTGCCGGGCGACATTATTGAAGCTTGTGTTAAGCACGACTTCTAAAGGCCGCTCACAAAACTTCGTCTTGTTTTAACGGAACTTAACAGACGCCAGACTGAAGTCCCTGTTACAACTAAAAGTATCCAACCAGTCGAAAGAAAGTAGGATGTACGCGTTGTTTTCGACGATACGGAGCAAGGGATAGGCTCAGATAACTGAGACCCTTGTCCAAGTATCGGGTTCGCGGCGTCACGGTCCTGCTCGATTTGCTTTCGGCCAAGGCATTCGCCGTTCCGAGATCTGCATCCATTCTCGTCGGTTTCTTTTAAGGAGGATTCAGTCCATGGAATTTCTATCGTTCATTCAAAGTCACTTTGTTCACGCGGCTCCGGTCTTGATCGCAGCCTTCTTTGGTGTTGCGATTGTTCTTGAGCGGACGCGTTCTCTCCTCCAAGTTTACCCTCTCAAGGATGCGCGCGGCTTTATGCAAAAAGTCGAAGAGCTCGTCGGTCGCGGCGAAGTCGCCCAAGCCGTGGCTCTCTGCGATCAGCATATCGAGAAACCCGTCGCGCGCGTTGTGAAGACCGCGCTCATGAGATCGCACTTGCCTGATGAGGCGGTCGAACAGGGACTCGGAATCGCTATCTCCGAAGAAAACCAAAAGATCACCAAGCGCACTCCGTTCCTGGCCACTATCGCGAACGTTGCCACGCTGATGGGTCTCTTCGGGACCATCTTGGGACTGATTCAGTCCTTTAAGGCCGTAGCGGACGCCGACCCGGCACAGAAGTCCGCTCTGCTTTCGGCAGGTATCTCGACCGCGATGAACGCTACGATGCTCGGTCTCGGTGTGGCGATTCCTTGTATGGTTGCCTACGCTTTTCTTATGAACCGCACGAACAAGCTCCAGTCCGAAGTTGACGAAGCCGCTCTTCGCACCCTCGATGTTCTCCGCATGCGCTACTTCCGCCCCGAGCTGGCCAACGGTCGCGCCGCTCATAAGCCGATTCAGGGAGCTGCTTGATGTCACATATCGAATCGTCAGGTGGCAAGGACTCTCAAGACTTCGAGCTGAACCTGGCCCCTATCATTGACTGTCTTGTGGTGCTCATAGCCTTCCTCATGGTTTCGCTGAGCTACCTTTCGATTCAGATGCTCGACGCGGGTTTGAGCTCGCCAGGAGGCCTGGCAAAAACGGATGCCAGCGCGTTGTCGATCGAAGTCAGAATCGAGAGCGGTGGACTCATGGACGTCAAAGTGAATCAGGGAACGAAAAAGATTTCGGGTCAGAAAATCGCACGCGCCGCATGGGCTTCGGACCTCAAGGCGCTTGTCGCAAAATATGAAACCAAACCCACAACGGCTCTTATCAGTGCCGATGATGACGTGTCTTATGATCTGGTCGTTGGAACGCTGGATGAGTTGAAGAGCTTTGTCCCCCAGGTTCAGTTAAGCGGTTTTTGAAGATTCTATAAGGAGAAGACTGTGTCGTCGAAATTCAAAGGACTCGCAAGTGCCCCCTGGCGAAAATCGGCAAAAGGCCGAGCCAGCGGCGACATTTCTCTGAACATCACCGCAATGGCCGATATTTTTACGGTGCTGCTTGTATTCTTGCTCAAGAGCTATGCCTCGGGTGCGATGGCCGTGACCACGACTGCGGAACTTGATCTGCCGATGGCACGCAATCAGTCCGAACTCGTCGAGGCCACGAAAATCGAGATCTCGGAGCAGCACCTCGTCGTCGAAGGAGAGCCTGTTGTTCAACTGAGTGGTTTCAAGTTCCCAGCCGACGATCTTTTGCCTGTTGGCATCTCAAAGAAACTATTTGAGACCTTAAAATCTGTACGCGCCAAATCCGCCGATCCCACAAACTCACGCGTGATCATCCTGGCGGACAAAGGAGTTCCCTACAGCTCGCTGAAAGTTATTTTAACGAGTGCCGCGGGCAGCGGACTCACCGACTTTAAACTTGCTGTTAAGGGGATGGAATGAGAGGGCTTCGCAAACTTTTGAGCCTTGTCGCTCTTGTCGGCGTGGTGCCGATGACGGCTCGCGCCGAAGAGGCGATGGAGATGAAGGTTCTTAAGAGCGCTGAGCGCAAGGACCGCGTTATCGACCAGGCTGCGGTTGCGATCCAGCGAGAGGGTATCCGCCGCATTGAAAAGCTTCTCGCTGGCAAACTTCCCGAACAAAAAGAATCTGATCTCAGCTTCCAGCTCGGTGTGGCGCGTCTCGAAGCGGCGGCGATCCAGTTTCGCATCAGTCACGAAAAAGCTCACCGTGGCGTCGCGAAACTCGACCTCGGCCCCTATGCAAAAGAAATGCAGGAAGCTGTCAAGGTGCTCACACGTTTCCTCGCGAAGTTCCCAAAAGACCCGCGCGTGCCCGAGGTGCTTTTCCTGAGAGGCACGGCTTACGACGAATCGAAAAGCCCCGCTTTGGCGCGCAAAGACTTCGAAGATCTTTTTCGGAGATTTCCGGAGGTCCCAGAAACGAGTCCTGCGCTCATGCGCCTGGCAGAGATGGCCGTTGACGACAAGGACCATGCGCGGGCGCTCCGCTATTTGGCTCCTCTCGAAAAACGTTACGAAGACCCTCATTATCCT
>Ga0209573_1004115_pt1 | contig 14880 bp, 12 predicted proteins | sample TNRBio252014_DNA_FD_185870 | JGI IMG/M metagenome (GOLD analysis project Ga0209573, IMG submission 185870) | Wastewater treatment Type I Accumulibacter community from EBPR Bioreactor in Madison, WI, USA - TNR Reactor_6/25/2014_ DNA (SPAdes)... | ecosystem: Engineered > Bioreactor > EBPR >...
CCCTTGCGATGCTCTGCGCCCTGATCCGCCTGTTACGCGGCCCCACCGCAGAAGACCGCATCCTGGCGCTGGATACCCTGTACATCAACAGCATGCTGACCATCCTGATGCTGGGCATCGGTTACGGCTCCGCAATTTATTTCGACATTGCCCTGCTGATCGCGCTGTTCGGATTCGTCGGCTCCACCGCCATGGCCAAATTCCTGCTGCGCGGAGAGGTGATCGAGCCATGAGCACGGCAGACATCCCTCTCTGGGCCGCCCTGCCTGCTGCGCTACTGCTGATCTGCGGCGGGTTGCTGACCTTTCTGGGCTCGCTCGGACTGCTGCGCCTGAATAATTTCTATGCCCGCATCCATGCCCCTACAATGGGCAGCACCCTGGGCACGGGCTGCGTACTGCTCGCCTCGATCCTCGTCTCGTCAGCACTGGAACAGCGCCCGGTTATCCACGAAGTGCTGATCACGATACTCATCCTGCTCACCGCACCAGTCACGGCCATGCTGCTGATGCGCGCGGGTATGTTCCGGAGAAGGGATTAAATTGGTGGGATTAGGTCAAACAGAACCCCAATGCCAACCGTACAGCGCGTTCGCGCACTTTAGGGGAAAGTTTTTCTTGTTTATTCATGGCTCCATGCTCTCAAAGGTTGGAGCCTCCTCAAAACCCGGGGCGATTCATCTTGTTTCACCCTCTCATGTCCTATCGTCCTTGTTTAGTATGGAACCACCATGTGCATAAGGCCCATCTCATTCGAAGTGATAGACGCTGGAAATTTTATCTCGTGTCGTGGCAGGTCACTGATGAAATCATGCTTCTTCGTTTGGTAGAAGTTTCGCAAAATAAATTCAACAAACCAACGTGGCGTCACTGGCGCTGATACAGGAATACGGCACCCTTTTACATCACCCAGCGTAAGATGGCTTTTGGGATGAGCAGCATCGACATGAACACCTTCTCGCGCATCAAAATCAAAACGTAACGGGAATGGAACAATTCTGCGTTGAACAATCTCAATAAACAGCTCATCGCGCATGTACGCATCCGGATCATCTTGAAATGGCAACAGACTTGGGGAAGGGTAAAAGGCAAGCCTGTGCTGTAGTAGCGCATCACCTTCTACTCGGTACATCATCTGAAGCAATGCGCCATCGACCAGCTTCATGTTGAATGAACGCTTATCTGCCAGTTCTCGATAAATCTCGGCGTATTCGATGTCACCCAATGCAATGGAAACATGCTCTGAACCACTGAAGGTAACTTCAACCATACGGCCATATGGTCGAATCGCAGAAAAATTTGAATCATCACAAACTCCTTTTCCTATCAATTCAGAAATTAATCTGTCAATATCTCTTTTGATAGTACCCGGGGCTAGCACCATCATTCATTGCCCCCAAGGAATTTTTTGAGCTTCTCGCGAGTTACTTCATCAAGGTCTTCCGGATGTAGTTCACCACTCTCCAAGTCGCTCAAAAGATCAGCAAGCTGGCTCCTTCTTCGCTCAAGACGTTCCCGCTCTTGTGGAGACAAATCACGGTGAACAATACGCAACTTACTCAACAGAGCATCGTCTGGATAGGTAAAATCCAAGACAAAGCCACGCTGCTTCAAACCAATAAACTCGTCGATCAACCCCTGCATCCGTGGCCCATAACCTATCACGCGAACCCACGCTTTACTTCGAGTGATCGCAGTGAAAAGGCGATTGCGCAAACTGGAAAGACCTGGACCGGAACCGTTACAATCTTGAGCATTGATAACATAAACCATGCCTGCCTCATTCCCTTTGGCCCGGTAAATCCCAGTGAAAGTCACTGACGGAGTATCTGTCCGGAAGAATACGTCCGCATCCGTATCGACACCCGCCAAATGGGTCTGGACCCCTGCCTCAAAGAGTTTTCTACGGATGGGACCAGTACTACTACGAGCAGTCTGAGGATCTGAGTGAATAACAATAATGTCGTCGTGGCGAAGCTCGTCCACTGTCAAATTTTCCTGAATCTGTTGAACTAGCCATGCGTTCTGTTGCACCTCATCATCGAACTTGATGAATTGGACGAGGTCGTCAATATCTGAATGTTGTTCCAAGAACCTCGGGCTGGTTTCCGTTGTACGCTCAAGAACGATATGCTGGCCCTTCGTCAACTGTCCGCTCTTAACCTTGTAGCCAATCTCTTCCCATAGTGCCGGGTAGTCGAACATCTGAACCAATCCGGTCGGGGCTCCTTGCGGAACTTCTCGGTAAATACCAAAACCAAGACCGTGGGCTGTCACCAAAACAGGACGAGAGTTTCGGTAGCATTTCTGCAAAATCACATCTCGCCTACGTTCATCGCCAAACGTAACAAGCGGTCGCCCAGCCCCATCGTTGCCAAAAATTTCCTCCGGCGGAGGAAGGGAAGTTCCTGAGAGATTCTGAAGCTCATCGTAAGCGTAAACTAATCGCTTTGGCGGCTTCAACATGGAATAACAAAGTCTCAGAAAACTGGGCGCAAAGTCCTGTGCTTCATCCGCAAGAATGGCATCGTAGAGATGCGCTGCATCTGAAGCATTTGCCAATGCTGCCAGACAAGCTCCGTCAAAGACTTGTTCACTTCCTCTGAATCTGCTAGATGCGCTCCTGAAATCCAAAAACTCTGTTCCTGTCGCACGACAGTACTCATAGTAGACACCGTCCCTCGCATCCCCGCCCGGAGCGCCCCAAGCATTGATGATCCGAATCTTCGTCCAGTCTGGTTCTTCGCCACTCTGCTCTATGCAAAAATTGTTAATTAAACGACGGAATTGCGCTTTCAGGGAGCGGGTATGGAAAGTTACAGCGATACGCCAATCTGGATACTGCGTGTGCAGATAGGCGGCCTTGAGCGCCAGCACAATGGTTTTTCCAGAACCAGCCAACCCTCGAATACGCTGAACGCCCTCCACCGTCTCAATAACAGCCTTATTCTGCCGGTAATCGAGCGTCGCAATGGAATCTTCGAGACCCTTGAGCTTAGCTCCCCGCGAATCTGAGCGATGAACCTCACGCTTGGAGCGACTTTTCCTAATACTGCTGAGGCTTTCGATAGCCGATAGCGTCATTCTGTATAGATCATTATTTCCATCGATCCAATTCAGTTCGTTCAAAGCAGCGGCAAGGCCATGCTCATTAACGAGAGGATAGTTCTCTACTGCTGCAGCCCCTATATTGTTTATTCTTGGAGCAAATGAAATCACTGACAATGGCACCAGCAACTTACGCCCCTTGACCAGTTCGCGGTGTAACTTCAATCGCGCTTCAATCTTGTTTGCCAAATCGTCCTGACGTTCTGCATATTCACCAACATCTGACCCTTCGATCAAATCAAATAACACAATGCCCTTCGATGGGCTCACCAAGGTGGCATCAATCGAGTATTTTCCATCTGGCGTGACGATCAACGGATAGCCTGTAAAGACGTCACCCTGTATGTCCCGCAATATCTTGAGACTTTGCTCCAAGGCATCGGTAGCAACCGGCTTCTTGTTTACACCACGCGTGATATTCAATCTTTCAGTCATTATTTCCAATCCTCATTGGCGCGGCATAACAATACCGACGTACTTATCAAGGGTGGTGCGAGAAACGTCATAACGCCGAGCCACGTCTGCAACCCGCATATCAGGATCGCACAAAAGCGCCCTGATCTCCCGCACCTGTTGATCGTCCAGCTTAGGCTTACGACCGCCGGCCCGGCCACGGGCACGAGCGGCAATCATTCCAGCTTGCGTCCGCTCCCGGGTCAATCCACGTTCGAACTCGGCCAACGCTGCGAACACATGAAAAACCAGCTTGCCCGCTGCACTCCCTGTCTCGATCTTCTCCGTCAAGCTCTCGAAGCCGACGCTGCGCTGCTCAAGGTCGGCCACGATCTGCACCAAGTCGGGCAGGCTACGCCCGAGTCGATCCAGCCGCCACACCACTAGGGTATCTCCTGCCCGCAGCGCCTTACGACACTGTTCAAGCTCTGGGCGTGCCGTGTTCTTGCCGCTGGCCACTTCTTCGTAAATGACTCCGCATCCAGCCTGCTTGAGCGCGCCGCGTTGCAGGTCTAGGTGCTGGTCATTGGTCGATACTCGGGCGTATCCTATGCGTTGATTCATTAACACAACCGGAACATTGAAAACTTAACTGAAATATTAACATCCATCACTGGCTTAGACGATCGTAAAGCGAGGCGTCGCGGAGTGTCCAGAGAACCACCATTTGATGAACACTTTTTAGCGGCTAAAGAAAAAGGGCGACCAACTAGCCGTCCCTTTTTTCATTCCTGATGCCCCAACCTAATCAGGTAGCAGCTTTTTATGCTTTCAAATGCCTGACCATGCCAGACGCGTGATCATTCCCACTCGATCGTGGCAGGCGGCTTGCCGGAAATATCGTACACCACACGGTTTATGCCGCGCACTTCATTAATGATGCGATTGGATACCCTGGCCAGCAGGGAATGCGGCAATTCCGCCCAGTGCGCGGTCATGAAATCCTGGGTTTGCACTGCGCGCAGCGCCACCACCCATTCATAAGTGCGGCCGTCACCCATCACGCCCACCGATTTTACCGGCAGGAATACCACGAATGCCTGGGAGGTTTTTTCATACCACCCGGAAACGTGCAGCTCCTCGATAAAAATTGCATCCGCGCGGCGCAGCAAATCGGCGTATTCCGGCTTTACTTCTCCGAGGATGCGCACCCCCAACCCTGGCCCCGGGAAGGGATGGCGATACACCATGTCACGCGGCAAGCCCAGCGCCACGCCAAGTTCGCGCACCTCGTCCTTGAACAGTTCACGCAATGGTTCCAGCAGCTTCAGGTGCAGGGTATCGGGCAGCCCGCCTACATTGTGATGCGATTTGATGGTGTGGGCCTTTTTGGTCTTGGCGCCGGCAGACTCGATTACATCGGGATAGATCGTTCCCTGCGCCAGCCACTTTGCCTGGGGCAGCCTGGCAGCTTCGCGCTGGAATACTTCGACAAATTCCCGCCCGATGATTTTGCGTTTCTGTTCCGGATCGGACACACCTGCAAGATGTTTCATGAATTCTGCGCCAGCATCGACATGGATCACTTTTACGCCCAGATTATTGGCAAAGGTTTCCATTACCTGACTGGCTTCATTCAGGCGCAACAGGCCGTTATCGACGAACACGCAGGTGAGCTGCGCGCCGATGGCGCGTTGCAGCAGCGCAGCGGCCACGGAAGAATCCACCCCCCCGGAAAGCCCGAGGATGACTTCATCCTGCCCGACCTGGGCGCGGATTTTCTCGACTGCCTCGTCGATGTAATCCGGCATATTCCAGTCCTGCCCGCAGCCGCAGATTTCATGCACGAAACGTCCGATGATCGCCTTGCCCTGCGGGGTATGGGTCACTTCCGGATGGAACTGCACGGCATAGAAGCGGCGAGCCTCGTCCGCCATGCCCGCAATCGGCGTGGCTTCACTGGAAGCAATCACCTTGAAGCCCGGCGGCAGCAGGGTTACCTTGTCGCCATGGCTCATCCACACATCCAGCAGGCCATGTCCTGCCTCATTGCCGCGATCCTGGATGTCCCGGAATAATTTTGAATGGCCGCGGGCGCGGATTTCCGCATAGCCGAACTCACGCACCAAGCCATTTTCTACCGCTCCACCCAGCTGCGCGGCCATGGTTTGCATGCCATAGCAGATGCCCAGCACCGGTACGCCCAGTTCAAAAACTGCCTGCGGCGCGCGCGGCGTATCTCCCCCGGTAACGGAATTCGGGCCACCTGAAAGAATGATGCCAGCCGGCTTGAAATCGCGGATGAATTCATCGTTTACATCGTAGGGATGAAGTTCGCAATACACCTTGGATTCACGCACGCATCGCGCGATCAGCTGGGTGTATTGCGAACCGAAATCGAGGATCAGGATTTTCTGGTGGGACATGAAGGTTATCGTTGGTTAGTAATGATTCATAATCGTTTGGGAAAACGGCCTTCCGGATTCCCGGACTGGCAGTGTCATTGAAGCCGGCTTGCCCGGCCCGGGCGCAGCACTTGCCCGAAAATATCTGCCATCAGGCAGGTACTGGCTCCATGCCGACACCTGTGATGGGTTTATCCATCCTGCCGGCTCAATCCGGGCAGCCCGCTAGTCGATATGGTAATTGGGTGCTTCCTTGGTGATCTGCACATCATGGACATGAGACTCGCGGATTCCGGCAGAGGTGATTTGCACGAATTCGGCTTTGGTGTGCATGGTGGCAATGTCCGGGCAGCCCAGATAGCCCATGCTAGCACGCAAGCCACCCATCAGCTGGTGTATCACTGCCAGCACGCTTCCCTTGTAGGGCACGCGGCCTTCCACCCCTTCCGGCACCAGTTTGTCCTGATTCGCTACGTTATCCTGAAAATAGCGGTCGCTCGATCCCTGCTGCATCGCCCCCAGGCTGCCCATGCCGCGATAGGATTTATAGGAACGGCCATGGAACAGCTCGACTTCACCCGGTGCTTCTTCCGTGCCGGCAAACAGACCGCCCAGCATCACGACGTGCGCGCCTGCCGCAATCGCCTTGGCGATATCGCCGGAATAGCGCACACCTCCATCCGCAACCAGCGGCACCTCCGTACCCTGCAGTGCCTCCGCCACATTCTGGATCGCCGTAATCTGCGGCACGCCTATCCCGGCAACCATGCGCGTGGTGCAGATCGACCCAGGGCCAATCCCCACCTTTACGCCATCGGCACCATGATCCATCAGCGCCTTGGCAGCAGCAGCCGTAGCGATGTTTCCACCGATCACATCCACCTCTGGAAAATTTTTCTTTACCCAACTGACCCGGTCCAGCACGCCCTGCGCATGGCCGTGGGCGGTATCCACCACGATGACATCGACACCGGCTGCCGCCAGCAGTGCGACCCTCTCGTCCGTACCCTCTCCTACGCCTACCGCTGCCCCTACGCGCAAACGCCCCTGCGCATCCTTGCAGGCCAGAGGGTGCTCGCTGGATTTTAAAATATCCTTTACTGTAAACAGGCCGCAGAGTTCAAATGCGTCGTTCACAACCAGTACCCGCTCGATCCGGTGCTTGTGCATCAGCGCGCGCGCCTCTTCCCGGCTGGCGTTTTCCCTGACCGTAATCAGGCGGTCGCGGGCGGTCATGATATTCTGGATGGGTTGATCCAGATTGCTCTCAAAACGCAGGTCGCGGTTGGTCACAATGCCGACCACCTGTTTGCCCTGCACCACCGGCAGCCCGGATATATTATGCTGGCGGATCAGATTCAGCACATCGCGCACGGTCATCCCGGAAGAAACGGTAACCGGGTCCTTGACCATCCCGCTCTCAAAACGCTTGACCTTGGATATCATCGCAGCCTGCGCCTTGGCAGGCATGTTTTTGTGCACGATCCCGATTCCGCCTTCCTGCGCCAGCGCAATCGCCAAGCGTGCCTCGGTAACGGTATCCATGGCAGCCGATAACAGGGGGATATTCAGCGTGATATTGCGGGTAAGCTGCGTACGCAGGCTGACATCGCGCGGCATCACATTGGAAAGTGCCGGAACCAGCAAGACATCGTCAAATGTCAGTCCCTTTTGGATGATACGCATCATAGATCAACCTCAAACAGTTACCAGTAAACCTGTATTTTATAGTTTTTTGCCTGTAGAAGCTGTAATTTATGCTAGGGAAATCCTGCGCGGGGCGTGATCATGCCCGGTCAAATGCTGTATAACCTGGGCGGATACCGGTAAACAAACGATCACTACCGGTTCACCTTACCCTGAAAGGTCAGCTTTGGCCATGACACCAAGGGAAAAGCTCCTGCCAGCACAAGGTGTACAACAGGCAGGGGCGCTGCTCATCGCAGCGCCCCCCATGAACAATCCGGATAAAGCCTGAAGCTGCCTCGCACCAGCTTCACCGGAACTGCGGCTTGCCGGCTGCCCGATGTTTTCCTCAGGCAAGCAGGGTCTCCCGCCCTGAACCCACCCTTAACTGGAGCGTACCAGCCTCACGTGATTCGGAATGGCGCTATATTCGCTGAATACCTTGCCGATATAAAAACTGACATACCAGATCAGTGCGCCATCCGGGGAGGAGGTAAAGAACGGCGCTCCCGGGGTTCCCGGAAAAATATCCGTATCGATCGACGGATCTCTTCGGGTCGGGTCCACAATCGACTGCAATTCATCCACCTTGGGCAGCCTCCACGGTTTCCCGGTGGACCGTGCCACTTTGGCCGCCTGCTGCAGGGCTTCCTCCAGATTGTACAGGCCCGGAACCCCGATGCAGCCATGGATGCTTGCGGTCATTCCTTCCGGGCAACGCCGCCAGATCAGGCCCGTGGTATTATCCGTTACTTCCGCACCATCTTCAGAAATGATAAATCGTGCTGTTGGTTGCTCAGCTGAAGTGCCTTCCTGAGGCTGGGAGTTATCATTTTCGTTCTGCATATCTGCTCTTCTTTCCTGTCGATTAATTGCCACCCTCTGGTGGATTGTCACAATCCCTGCCCATGCCACCGGGCACGGAATTCGCTACTATTTTCCGGAACATCCCGCACCGCGCGAAACAAAATACAATAATGCGGCGCATTCAATTCTGCAGAAAATTTTTATTTGTAAGGCAAATACCTGATCTTGTCAATCTACTATTCTACCCCAGAGCCGGTTGATTCAGCAGTTTGACCGCTACCGCCCCGGGCAAGTCTGCCATACCCATGCCAGCCCCCGGACAGAGCAGGGTATATGTCGTCACTGGGCAGAACGAACAAGGCGCACTTGCAGCTTGCCTCCCAGAACATAAGTATTCATGAAGCCGCCAAAAAACATGACATACCACGCCTTGGATGGGTTGTTCTCCACCGGTGTGGCCGACCAGAACGGAGTGGCCGGAGTGCCCGGAAAAGCATTTTTATCTATCGCCGGATTGCCAAAGCTGGCATCCACAATCCCCGCCAGTTCCTTTACCGTGGGCAGGCGCCATGCCTTGCCGCTGGCCAGTGCGGCCTCCTCTGCCAGGGCCAGCGACTGTTCCCAGGTATAGGCAGCGGGAACCCCGCTGCATTCACTGGCACAGGCTGTCATTCCTTCCGGGCAGCGCCGCCAGATCAGTCCGGTTTTACTATCCGTAACTTCTCTTCCATCTGCTGAAATCGCATATCTGGACTGCGCCGGTTCCCTGATATTTTCAGAATCGGCCGGTTTGCCTGTAGCGCCGGTTTCCATCTTGATGCTCTCCTTTAGAATCCATTTTTCTGCAACTCTTTAACTTATAACGAAGAAATCCACTGCCATCCGGATAACCCATGCGCACTGATCCACGCGGCCCATGCATCAAATCCGGACATAGAGTGCCGCAATCTTTCATATAATGTGCCAGAAAACAGTCAAATGAAACCATTCTGGCTATTCGTGCCATGAAGACGGATCATGGCAGCATCCTCAACAGACACGAAGCATGAAGCAAGACACCGGCAAACTTATGCAAATCACTCATCTACTCCATGCCACTCTGCTGGTGACAGACCTCGACCGGGCACGCAATTTCTACGAGAACCTGCTGGGTCTGGTTTTGGATAGCCAGCGACCGGAGATGAGCTTTGCCGGCGTATGGTACGCCATTAACCCAAACCAGCAAATCCACCTGATGCAGCTCCCCAATCCTGCAACCGGTCTGCGACGACCGGAGCATGGCGGACGCGACCAGCACATTGCTCTGGCGATAACCAGCCTGGATGAACTGGCACAGAAACTGGATGCCGCCGCGATACGTTACACCATCAGTCAATCCGGCCGTCGCGCGCTGTTCTGCCGCGACCCGGATGACAATGCCCTTGAGTTCATCGAGCTTCCGCCCATCCCTTGACGCCACGCACCTCTCTGCTCCCTCCACAATGGGGAAATGGCACGAAAAATTTTGTTTCAGGCAGCCGGGAAAATAGGCAAACACCATTCCCCTCTTGAAAAATTCCGGACCGCCCCAATCTGCAGAATATCCTGTCAATCAATAACGGAGAGAGCAATGACCGAAAACGCAACCAGCAATCGCGAAACCCTTGGCTTCCAGACCGAGGTGAAGCAACTACTGCAATTGATGATTCATTCGCTGTATTCGAATCGTGAAATTTTCCTGCGCGAACTGATATCCAACGCCTCCGATGCCTGCGACAAGCTGCGCTTTGAAGCACTGCACAATTCCGCCCTGTTCGAAAATGATTCCGAACTGGCCATCCATATCGGCTATGACAAAGAAGCCAGGACGCTGACCATCCGCGATAACGGCATTGGCATGAGCCGCGATGACGTGATCAACAACCTTGGTACGATTGCCAAATCCGGCACGCGTGAATTCTTTAACCAGCTTACCGGTGACCAGCAGAAGGATGCCAATCTTATCGGACAGTTTGGCGTAGGTTTTTATTCGGCTTTTATTGTCGCTGACAAGGTCAGCGTGCTGACCCGGCACGCTGGAGAGCAATCCGACCAGGGTGTGCTGTGGGAATCGGATGGGGGGGGTGAATTCGTCATAGAGATGGTGGATCAGCCTGTCAGAGGCACGACCATTACCCTGCATCTGAGAGAAGGACAGGAAGACCTGCTGGATGGCGACAGACTGCGTGGCATTATCCGCAAGTACTCAGACCATATCGTTCAGCCCATCCTGATGAAAAAAGAGGAATGGAAGGACAATGAGCTACAGGTGCTGGAGGAAGAAGAAACCGTCAACCAGGCTTTTGCCCTGTGGGCACGTCCTAAATCAGAGATCACCGAAGATGAGTACAAGGGATTTTACAAGCATGTGGGCCACGACTTTGAAGACCCGCTGGCATGGACCCATTCCCGCGTAGAAGGCCGTCAGGAATACACCCAGTTGCTGTATATACCGGCTCGCGCACCGTTCGATATGTGGGAACGCAACTCGACCCACGGCATCAAGCTTTATGTGCGCCGCGTCTTTATCATGGACGATGCCACCCAGCTGATGCCGTATTACTTGCGCTTTGTGCGTGGAGTCGTGGATAGCAATGATCTGCCCCTCAACGTTTCCAGAGAAATTCTGCAGGAATCGAAAGACATCGAGGCAATCCGTTCCGGCTGCACGAAGAAAGTGCTTGCCCTGCTGGAAGACATGGCATCCAAAGAACCGGAAAAATATACCAAATTCTGGGAAACATTCGGCCTCGTGCTGAAGGAAGGAGTAGGCGAGGATTTCAGCAATAAGGAAAAAATCGCCGGCCTGATGCGCATGGCTTCCACCTATACCAATTCTCCGGAACAGAATGTATCGCTGGCAGATTATATCGGTCGCATGAAAGAAGGACAGGACAAGATCTATTACATCACCGCGGACTCTTTCAACGCTGCAAAAAACAGCCCGCATCTGGAAGTATTCCGCAAAAAGGACATAGAAGTCCTGCTGCTGTCTGACAGGGTGGATGAATGGGTGGTGAGCAACCTGTTCAAGTTCGATGGCAAGCCGCTGGTTTCCGTCGCCAAGGGCGGGCTTGATCTTGGAAAACTCGAAAACGAGGAAGAAAAGAAAGAGCAGGAAAAAGAAGCCGATGCGCTCAAGGAGCTGACGGACAGGATACAGTCCAGTCTGGGCGAACGCGTCAAGGAGGTGCGGGTAACGCACCGGCTGACCGACTCACCTGCCTGTCTGGTGGTGGACGCTCACGACATCAACGCCAACCTGGCACGTATGCTGAAAGCATCCGGGCAAAAGGCGCCGGTATCGCAACCGATTCTCGAAATCAACTCCAAGCATCCGATCGTGCTGCGCCTGAAATCCGAGGAGAATAAATTTGACGACTGGGTTTCTGTACTGTTTGACCAGGCCTTGCTGGCCGAAGGAGGCCAGCTTGACGACCCGGCCAGCTTCGTAAAGCGCATCAATCAGCTGATGCTGGAAATGAGCGGCGACGAAGCCTGACCTTAGCACTGTCACAGGCAGCCACATCACGTTGAAAGCCTGGTGTGGACGCATTCCGGTGGGTACAACTCTGGCCACCCGGGCAAGCCGGTACCCCTTGCAGAGCAAATTTTCATCATGCATCCTGCCGGGGTACCGCTTCTGCCTTAACCGGATTTTTTCTGCTGGGCAAGCAAAGGATCTGCCGAAACAGGCACAAGCATGCTATCGGATCATGTCATTCCTGCCGTCTGCCAGGCACGGATCCCGGCAACTCTGTCGGGTACAGGAAAAAATTTTCTCGTCACCGGATGTCCGCGAACAAAGACCTGGCCTTGTCATCCACGATCTCACCCACCTCTCCGACAAGAGCTACACACCTGAAGTGATTTGCAGCAACACCATCCCAGAGTGCATGTCCGCTTCTATTCCCTCCCTACTCGGCGGACCAGCTTCCGGCACATCACAACCCCGCCGTCATTTGAATGACCCGTCGCACCTGAATGAATATAATGGGCAAGTCCACTACAGGAGACCTGCAAATGAATTGTGAACTCTGCACGCCAGAAAATGAATTACTGTTGTGGCAAAACGGGCTTTGCCGCGTAGTTCTGGTGGAAGATGCCAATTACCCTGGATTCACCCGTGTGATATGGAACCGGCATGTCAGAGAAATGACCGATCTGGCTGAAGATGAAAGACTGGATTTCATGCAGGTGGTATTTGCCGTGGAAAGCGTGGTGCGCAAAGTCATGCATCCCGATAAAATCAACCTTGCCAGTCTTGGAAATATGACCCCTCACCTGCATTGGCATATCATCCCGCGCTATGTTTCCGACATGCACTATCCCAATCCGGTCTGGAGCAGCCCGCAACGTGCAGGCATGCCTGCGGCTCCGCCTGACTGGCGCGCCAACCTTGCCAGGCAGTTAAACCAGATTCAACTCCACCGGAAGGCGTTTTCTTGTCATGAAAATAGTGGCAGCGGGCAGAAATAAATACACCAGCAGCATGGGAACAGTAAAAGAATGGAAGAACCTTTGATTCTGCGTGAACTGGAAGTGGGTCACGTTAAAATCTGTTATCTGCAGCTACCAGCTTTTTAGCGTTGTGCCGTCAATTCCCCGTGTCTAGCCAGCATGGCTGCGCCGAATGCAGCTTCCGTATGTTGTGCGACTAAAACCGGCACCCCCAGCAGGCGTTCACGCATTTTTCTCCATACCGGATTTTTGGCTCCACCTCCACTCGTGGAAACAGAATTCAGAGGGGTGGCTCCCAGTTCAACCAGCCTGGCGTAACCAGCTGCTTCAATCCGGCTCAGGCCTTGCAGCATCCCATGCAGAAACAGGACGTCATTTTCAGGTCGAGGGGATAGCCGGGGCTGCAGGGTGGGATCATTTTCCGGAAAGCGCTCGCCAGGGCGCGGCAACGGATAATAATCCAGCGGGCTATCCCTGGCTGGATCTATGCACTGGCTGAGCTGTTCAAGCTGCTGGTCGTTGAAATACTGGCGCAGCACCCCGCTGCCCGCATTGGATGCGCCTCCGGCAAGCCACAGGTTCCCAAAACGATGACTGTAAACGCCATATTGCCCTGCTTCCACCCTGGTTTTCGACAACAGTTTCAGCACCAGTGTGGTGCCTAGGGAGGTAACCGCTGCACCGGGCTCCCGGACTCCTGCGGCAATAAAAGCGGCAATACTGTCCGTAGTCCCGGCACGCACCCTGCATTCCGGGTTAATGCCGAAGCGCTCTGCCACCGGAGAGCTGATGCAGGCAATGCTGGTTCCCGGTGAGACCACCTGGGGCAGGATGTCAGCATATGGCAAACTGGTGACCCATTCTGGCCAGCACAGATTCTCGGCATCATAGCCGCTCTTCAGGGCATTATGATAATCGCTGATGCCACCCAGACCGGTTAACAGTGCAGCAAGCCAGTCTGCCTGATGCAGAAAGTAAGAGGTCTTGGAAAGATCGGTGTGCCGGGTAAACCACAGAAACTTGGCCAGCCCGGAACTGGCATTGCAAACGGTGTGCTCTGGCGGAGCGAACTGCCTCAGGGATTCCAACTCTTCGTGTGCGCGATGATCAAAATAGAGCAGCGCTGACGCGGTCGGCTCCAGCTCTGCATCGCACAATAAAACCGTGGCAGAAGTCGCGGCAATCGCAATGCTGTCCAAGCCGGCCGCCATTGGCGGGGGCAGGCGCCTGAGCAGTGCATGCAGCGATTCGCGCCAGTTCAGGTGGATTTGCAAGGTCGCATCCGGGTAACGGATATAATCTTCGAACACAACCATCTCAACCTTGTTCACAATACAGACGCGTGCGCCTGAAGTGCCGAAATCGAAACCAAGGTAATATTTCATCCGGGAAACAGGCAGAAAAAATCAGAATTCATGCCAGCCTGGCTGACATGCCAGACACGTTGAGCCAACTCTTGCAGGACTGATACGCTCCACCCTTCCACTTGAACTCCCCCAGTTCCCCTGGATGATTGATTAGTCTGGACAAAATCCTTAGAACACAGGTTTCTTCTCGGCTGCCTGGTAACGCGTAACTCCCCCCAGAATTTCTTTACTTGCTTCTTCTATGCCTACCCACCCGTTGATCCTGACCCATTTTCCGATCTCCAGGTCTTTATAGTGCTCAAAGAAATGCGAAATTTGCGAAATCGTCAGTTCCGGGAGATCCGTATAAGATTTAATATTGCGGTACAAACCGCACAGCTTTTCAACAGGAACCGCCAGGATCTTGGCATCCTCGCCCGATTCATCCGCCATCTTCAGCATGCCCAATGGCCTGCAACGAACCACCGCACCGGTAATGATGGGCACCGGGGACAGAACCAGCACATCCACAGGGTCGCCATCATCCGAAAGAGTATTCGGGATATAGCCGTAATTGCACGGATAATACATGGCCGTGGACATGAAACGATCCACAAACATCGCGCCGGTATCCTTGTCCAGTTCATATTTTACCGG
>Ga0209573_1004116_pt1 | contig 14878 bp, 10 predicted proteins | sample TNRBio252014_DNA_FD_185870 | JGI IMG/M metagenome (GOLD analysis project Ga0209573, IMG submission 185870) | Wastewater treatment Type I Accumulibacter community from EBPR Bioreactor in Madison, WI, USA - TNR Reactor_6/25/2014_ DNA (SPAdes)... | ecosystem: Engineered > Bioreactor > EBPR >...
CCCGGCTGTTCGCATTGGGGCTTCCCGGTTAGGCGCAGTGGGCACCATTGCGCTGCATTAAACTTTCCCGTGTACATGGTCGGGGATATGCACGCCGTTATGTGGAAAGATAATATCCGGTGTACCAGTTGCGTGCAAAGCAGTGCATATATTACACGTCATCATGTTGACGGAAAACACGTCAAAGGATTCTTTCGATCAAGTGTCCTTTCTTTGGCGAAAGCAACGGCGATTATGAAGTGGAGATGGGATCAAGGCAGGCTACAGTACTTCGGCATTGATAATGTCCGAGCGATGGCCCATGTACTGGTCGGCCTAGATGGGGTGCCTGTAGGTCGAGCGGCCACTGAAGACTTTCTTGATACCCCGCTGAAGCAAGGTACAGGGCTGCCCTTTGCGAGACCCGACAACTACCCCTTGTGGAGAAACTACAAGCGGGTGTTCGAGTGTAGCATGTTGGCCTCGGTGCTGGATGGAAGGCTCCAGGTGAGTGAGATGTGCCAGAGGTTGGCCACGAACCCGGACTACGGTTCGGATGAGTTCCTGTACGACTTCATCCCGCGCTTTCAGTATCCGTATCCGGCGTTCGAGAAAGAGCAACAGAATGAGGTCCGCGAAGTCTATCCGTTCTGTGCTATTGGCAAGCTGCTCGTCAGTGCTGCACTACTACGGAAGCGCGGCATCACGCTGGAAGACATTTTCACCAAGCTCATTGGCAACGACGCTACCGGAACCGAAACGCTGGAACAGATTGCCCGACTACCACGAACGAACTACACCCCAGAGGGTGACGAAGTGCGACAGTTGCGAGAGATGGTTGCTTTCATCAGTCAGCTCAGCTTCTTGAAATGGACTGGTGACATGCTCATGCTCGACATGAGTAGTGAGCAACTTGCAGAGGCAAACAATTTGGACGTGTTGTTTGCGCCGAGGCCTGTAGCAGATGGAGTAGCACCGTTGTTCTACCGGATGACGGCGCTTGATGCTGGGTTACCAAAGCCGTACAGTGCGTTGCCTGCGAGCTTGGACGATCAGCTCTTCTTGGAAGGTGGGAAAACCCGGATTGCACACCTGCGAATTGAGCGATCGCCATTGCTCCGTCGCATGTTCATCAATTTGAATCCGGAGCCGCTCTGCGATGCTTGCGAGCGGGATATGCGCGAGGTATACCCATGGACCTCGTACATGATCGAGATACACCATCTGTTGCCGCTCGGTTCACCATTGACCGTGCAGCTCAGTGGTACCTCGTTAGAAGATGTTGCCGGTCTATGCCCGAACTGCCACAAGAGCGTACATTCCTACTACGGCAAGTGGTTGAGCAGTAAGGGCCAACGGGATTTCCGGTCCAAGGATGAAGCGAAGGAAGTCTACCACATGGTACAAATGGAAATACGGTCATGATAGACTTGAAGGCGAAGCTCAGTTTCAAGGAGCAAGTGCGGTTGATCCAGAAGGCGGTCCAGACCGAGACGCCATTGAAGGATTACCTGAAGGCCAAAGGTCTTGGCTACGACGATTTGCGTTATGAAGCCTATGCCAATGACATCGGCTTCGACACACCATATACTCGCATTGAGGATTTGGTGCAGAAAAAGCTGGGTGTACCTGCGGTGAGTTTCTTCTCGGGTGCGGGTGGCCTCGATATTGGGTTTGAGTATGCGGGCTTCGACAACCTTGCTGCCGTGGAGTATAATGGTGTCTTCGCGCAGACGCTCAGACACAACTTTCCGGGCAAGGTTGTCATTGGACCACCTGACCATAGCGGCGACATGAAGGAGAGGGAATCAGTTGCCAAGATGCTCATTGACCGGGCTGGCATCACGGCGCCTTTTGAGGGCGTCTTTCATGGCGGCCCTCCCTGCCAGCCCTTCAGCATCGCATCAGCGCAGCGCTTCACCAAGGACGGTGACAACTATAAGAGGCGTGGCTTTGAAGATGACGAGAAGGGTGATCTGCTTTTTGACTATGTGTGGATGATTGAAAAGTTCCGCCCAAAGGTCTTCGTCATTGAGAATGTACCTGGGTTTGCCGAATTGGATGGTGGCGAGGGTCTAAGCAAAGCGATAGCACGACTAACGCGAAAGGGATACAAAGTGGCGAAGCCTCGTGTGGTGAACGCAGCAGAATTTGGTGTACCGCAAAACCGCCACCGTGTGCTCGTGGTCGGAGTGCGCGATGCTGAAGAGTTCAGCTACCCAATACCAAACGTATCGCCAACAGCTTGTTTTGGCGTCTTTGCGCGGAGCCTAGAAGGGCAACAGAATCATGACACGCGGGAGCATGGTGCGGAATCCATTGAACGATACATGAGACTGGGATACGGACAACGTGATCATCTTGGTCGGGTGGATCGGTTGAATCCATTTCTTCCTAGTAAGACCGTTATCGCGGGTGGAACAAAGGGCGGCGGCAGGTCACACCTGCACCCATACATACCAAGGACGATAAGCGTCAGGGAGTGCGCTCGGATTCAAACCTTCCCTGATAGTTATAGTTTCACTGGTCCTGCTGCGCGACAGTTCACTCAAGTGGGGAATGCGGTCCCACCAATGCTCGCGTTCAAAATGGCAAGTAGAATCGCTGATCTTTTCTTCCGTTAATGGGCGGCATTGGCTGCCGCCCTTTTCTGGGTTCTCAGCCGGGCCGGGTTCTGTTGTATTTTCGTGCGACGGCTTTGCGCGTTGGCTTTTTCGCGATGGCACCTAACGGTCTTGTATATGAAAAGTAGCGGATTTTTTGCACTAACTTTTCGGTTAAACACAGACCTTAAATTTATAAAATCCATTTTGATTTAGCACCTAAACCGCTATTTTTTATATACGTTGTTACCCACTGGCTTTATTCCGTTCAGCTTGGTTTTCAGCGTTGGCAAAGACATACTCTTTTGCAATTTTTGGCTTGTGTTTTGGCTGAAGCGAATTGCAAATGTGTATGGCTTTTAGCGTTGGCTTTTCTATTTATTTGCTCAATTTTAAAATCCTAAATGCACCCTGAATTACCAAACCAAATACTATTGTTCCGATTATCAAATCTGGTTTTCCTGAATTCAGCCAATTGACCAAAAGTCCTGCTATAATTACACCTAAATTTATTATCACATCATTCGAGGTGAAAATCATACTTGCTTTCATATGAGCTTCTTCTTTGCTCTTTGACTTTTGTAAAATGTAAAGACAAATGCCATTTGCGATAAGTGCAAAAACAGAAACGATAATCATTGTTGAAAAATCGGGAAGTTTTTCGTCTCCGAAAAATCTTCTTAAAACTTCCACAAATCCTATAATTGCGAGTGTTATTTGAAAATATCCAGCAAGTTTTGCAATCCGCTTTTTCTTAATCAATGTACCTCCAACCGCAAACAAGCTAATTCCGTAAACGAAACTGTCGGCAAGCATATCTAAACTATCAGCAACAAGTCCCATTGATTTTGCAATTATTCCTGTTGTCATTTCGAGAATGAAAAAGGCAAAATTGATTGCAAGTACAGACCAAAGTAGCTTTTTTTGGTTTGCGTTTTCTTTAAATTCCGTTTGGTCGGTCTGTTCGGTCGAAATTTTCTTTCCGCCTAAATTTAGTTCGATAACGGACTTTTCGATTTGGTCGTTTTCTCCGCTGTGAAAAACGGTCAATTTTCGATTCGGAATATCAAAGTCCAAATTCACGATACTTGAAATTCCATCCAATTTCATTCGGATTAGATTCTCCTCGGAAGGACAGTCCATTTTGGTAATTTCAAAGATTGTCTTTTGCATATTTCCTAACAACAACTTTTATTTTCTTGAATTGGTGGACAAGCTACTGTACCATAAGAACAATAAACACAACAATCTCCCTTTTTTGGTTTCAAAACCGTTTTGCAATTCTCACATTCGTAGAAAAATTGACAAGCGTTTGTTGGCATATCTTCTACTTTTTTATGTCCGCAGTTTGGACAAGTTATTACAGATTTTAATATGGTTTCCATTAATTTTCTTTTTTGTCGGTTACTTTATAACCTGTTGAATTAATTGCTTTCTCAATTTCCGTTTCATTGGTTTTGGTCTTGTCAAATTCAACGATTGCATTTCCATTTTCGTAAGACGCTTTTGAGTTTATAATTCCGTTGAGTTTGTTCACTTCGTGATTTACGTGTTCTTCGCAACTCGCACAAGTCATTCCGATGATTTTAAATTCCGTTGTTTTAATGTCCGATTTGTCAACTACGATTATTTGCTTTTCTGTATTTGGGTAAAAAATTCCTGAATAGTATGGGAAAGCCAACATTACAATTGCAAATACTGTTACAATTCCTAAAAACTTTTTTGATTGAATAAATTTTGGTTTTTCGTCCGTCTCACAATCACAGTCTATTTCTTTTTGAGGTTTAAGTTTTTGATACCAAGCAAAGCCAAGAACTAAAATTGTCAGTCCAATTAAATAAGGTCTAAAAGGTTCAATCCAAGAAAATGTTGAGGCAATTCCGCTTGTTCCTGCGATTAGAGCCAAAACAGGTGTAATACAACATAATGAAGCTGTAATTGCAGTTAACAAACCTGCACCAATTAATTTGTTTTCGCTTTTCATATCGTTTCTAAAATTTTGTTTTTATCAAGTATCTCAAAGAATGGATTTAGCATTTTTTCGTATTTAGCCGTGAGTGAGTAAAAAATCGTTTGAGCATCTCTTTCTGTTTCTAATAAATTTCGGTCTTTCATTTTTCTCAAATGTTGAGAAATAGCAGAAATGTTCATCCCGAGAATATCGCTCAAATCACAAACGCAAAGTCTTTTTTCTTCAAAGAGTAGGTAAAGTATTTTCAGTCGAACGCTATTTCCGACTAATGAAAGTCTGTTCGCCAAATAATCGAACGATTCGTTTAATTCAGAAACTGTGTCTTTGCAACGATTTATTTGTTCAATATCGGCTTGTTGTCTTATGCAAGAATTATTTTCCATATCGCAAAGTTACAATTATTTCTTATTTAAGCAAATACTTAAATACATAATTCTCAAGCGTTGGGAAATTTTAGCTCTTTTGGTTTTTTAAGCTTGGAATTGTGTGTCGGAAAAAACCGAAAGTGCTAAAATATGCGGTGGGTTTTCAGCTTGTGGGTAACGGTTTTGCGCTTGGCGTTCGTGCGGGATTTCAGAGCACAAAACTGTCAACCCAGCACTAAAGTTGATTTGAAAAACTGAACTTGAATTTAAGCACTTCACCCCGCATGACGCCAAACGCATGTTACCAGTAGGCCTTCTGTCTGTCCACCGTTGCAAACCATTGTCGTTGTTGAGTTTCACTGTTCTTGTCTTTGTCGTGTTGGTCTGTGCGTATGGGTATTTTTTATTTTCAGAAGGGTGGGAGATTTTTTTAATTCAATTTTATCTGCGTGGGAAAGGTGGAAGCTCTTTTGCAAGCTTTGGTCTGTGCTTGGGCTTGTGCGGCTTGCAAATGTGCTTACACCTGTGCGTTGGCTTGTTCTCATGCTGTTAAATTGTCCGCTAATAATTCTGCTTGTTTTAATACTGTGTCAATGGCTTTTTGTTGTTTGTCTGGCGGGTAACCGTATTTGTTGAGTGTCCGTCTTACAAGCACCATGAGTTTTGCTCTTGCACTTTCTCTTATTGTCCAGTCAATAGTTGCGTTGGCTCTTACCTTTTCCGCAATTTCTCTCGCTATCTGTTTTAACTGTTCGTCACCTAAAACCTGAACTGCACTGTCGTTTACTTCAAGTGCATTGTAAAAAGCAACTTCATCATTATTCAGTCCAAGTTTTTCGCCTTCCTTGTCCGCTTCTTTTATTTGTTTGGCAATGTTTATGAGTTCCTGAATAATTTCAGCCGTTGTCAGCAAGTTGTTTTGATAGCGTTTAATAGCACCTTCCAACATTTCTAAAAGTTTCTTGCTCTTTACAAGGTTTGTCTTGGCTCTTACTTTCAGTTCGTTGTTTAGTATTTTTTTAAGCAACTCAATAGCCAAATTTTTGTGCTGCATTCCCTGAACTTCCAAAAGAAATTCGTCTGAAAGAATTTCCAATCCTGAAATTTCGGGCTTATCAATTCCTGCTGCATCAAAAATGTCAATCACTTTATCGCTGCTCAATGCTTCATCAACAATTTGTTTGATGGCTGTTTCAATTTCCACATCTGATTTGCCTCCACCAATTGGAGCATCAAACTTCGCCAACCTTGCTTTCATGGCTTGGAAAAATGCAACTTCGGGTAAATGTGGCTGAACTTCTTCTTTTGTAATACAAAGCGAAAGTGCCTGACTTAATAAACTTACTTCTCTGATAAATCTTTCTTTGCCGTCCTGTAAACCCAATATGTGTTCTTCGGCTTGTAGAATGATTGAAAGCTTTTCCTGTGCATCTACAACAAAGAATCTACGGTAGTTGAATTTGAAACTGCCCTCATAATATGCTTCGGGTTCTTCAACTAAAATATCATTTCGAGTGATGCTGTCTTCATTGAACATTTGCTGCACCACTTCTAATTTCTCTTTGAAAATTTCAAATGCCTTTTCAATGTTCTCTGCCGGGTCGCCTTTCCCACCTGCTTCACCATAAAACGAAAGTGCTTTCTTCAAATCTGTTCCAATGCCCAAATAGTCCACAATCAAACCGCCTGGCTTGTCTTTGAAAACTCGGTTTACCCTTGCAATGGCTTGCATAAGGTTGTGTCCTCTCATGGGCTTGTCAACATACATGGTATTCAAACAAGGAGCATCAAAACCAGTCAGCCACATATCCCGAACAATTACCAATTTCAATTCATCAGCAGGGTCTTTCATTCGTTCTGATAAATCCCTGCGTTGTTGTTTGGTTGTATGATGTTTTGAAATTTCGGGACCGTCAGCACTGTTTGTTGTCATTACCACTTTTATAGCTCCTTTCGTCAAATCATCATTATGCCAATCGGGGCGAAGTGCAATGATTTCTTTGTAAAGGTCGGCTGCAATCCTGCGGCTCATCGCTACAATCATTGCTTTGCCTTCAAAAACGGTTTGCCGTTTTTCAAAATGCGTTACAATGTCTTTTGCTAAATTTTTCACACGGTCGTGATGCCCAACAATGGCTTCCAACTTTGTCCATTTGGCTTTTGCTTTCTGCTTTTCTGTGAGTTCTTCGTCCTGCTCTAATTCCTTGTCATATTCTTCAATCAATCTTCTGCCTTCTTCGTCCAGATTCACTTTTGCCAAACGACTTTCATAGAAAATCTTCACTGTTGCTCCATCATCAACGGCATCTTTAATGTCGTATCGGTCAATGTAATTGCCGAATACCTGTGGCGTGTTTACGTCTGTTCCTTCAATTGGAGTTCCAGTAAAACCGATGTAAGTTGCATTGGGCAAAGCATCCCGCATGTATTTGGCAAAACCGAAAGCAATGCGTTTTCCGATTACTTCTTTGGTTTCTTTGTCTTTTTCGTCAACCAATTTTGCTTCAAAACCATATTGTGTTCTGTGTGCTTCATCTGCAATCACCACCACATTTTTACGGTCGGAAAGTTGGTCGTAAACCGATTTGTTGTTTTCGGGTAAAAACTTCTGAATGGTTGTAAAAACAATTCCACCGCTTGCTACTTTCAACAGTTCTTTTAAATGCTCTCTGTTCTCTGCCTGAACAGGTTCTTGTCTAAGCAACTGAACAGATGAAGCAAATGTGTCAAATAACTGGTCGTCTAAATCATTACGGTCGGTAATTACCACAATGGTTGGGTTCTTCATTTCGGGTAGAGTGATTAGTTTCCCTGAAAAGAAAACCATACTTAAACTTTTACCCGAACCTTGTGTGTGCCAAACCACACCGCCTCGCTTATCTCCGTTTTCACCAGATGCGTTGACAGTTGATTGAACAGCTTTGTTTACAGCAAAGAATTGATGATAAGCCGCTAATTTCTTTACGGTCTGAATTTGTATCAATCCTGTTTTTGCATCTTCTTTTTTCGATTTTTCAAACACGATGAAATTGCGAACCAAATCCAACAATGTTGCAGGTTGCAGCATGCCTTTCAGCAAAGTTTCTAATTGCGGTTTGAAGCGTGATGCTTCTTTTATGCCGTCTGCTGTTTTCCATGTCATGTAACGGCTTAAATCTGCCGAAACGCTTCCTGCTTTACATTCCAAGCCGTCTGATAAAATGCAGATAGCGTTGTAGGTAAACAAACTCGGAATTATAGCTTTGTAAGTCTGTATTTGCTGATATGCACTTTTGAGGTCTGCATTTTCACTGGCAGCATTTTTCAATTCAATAACCACCAATGGCAATCCATTTACGAACAGCAAAACATCAGGTCGCTTGTTCTGATTGTTTTCAATGATAGTGTATTGATTCACAACCAAAAATTGATTGTTGGTAGGATGGTCAAAGTCAATCAACGCTACTTCGTGACTTCTTTCATAGCCGTTTTCCTGATAGGGAATTTTTACTTTCTCTACTAGTAAGCGGTGAAATTCTTCGTTGTTATGCAGCAAATCAGGAGAAGCAATCCGCAATACCTTTTGAACGGCTGCTTCCTGTGCATCTAAGGGAATGGAAGGATTAATTTTGGCAATGGCAGTTCTTAACCGATTCAATAAAACAATTTGATTGAAATTTTCTCTTTCACAAAAAAGTCCTTCGGGTGAAATTTCTTTGCCGTTGGCATATTCCCATCCCTGCGATTGTAAAATTTCAATCGCTGACTGCTCAATGATATTTTCGGTGATGGGTTTCATTTATATTGTGCTTAATTGAACCTTATACCAATACGATAGCTTTTCACGAATTTCTCTTAATTGGCTGGTTAGCTCCTGTTTGTTATCAATATTTTTGAACTCAAAATTATTATTTAGAAAAATTGCTGTTTCTCTTGGAATGCTTAGTTCTATCAATTTTCTGGTGAGGGGCTTGTATGCTCCTAGTTCAATAAACCTTGTAAACATTGAATCGGGTTCTTTGATGTCATACAGTGGTTTCAATAATAATGGAAGACCATAAGAGATTTTATTCTGCACGAAACTTATTGTATCATCAATCTTTTCAGAGCTATCATAAAATCTATCTGAAAAAATCTCTGCAAGTGTTTTTTCCTTCAACCAGTTCTCAGCTAAGATGCACTTTTGTAAAAGAATATCTTTACCCGGAACATCTGGAACACCAAAGTATTTATCGTAATAAATTGGAAACTCATTCCTGAAAATTGAAAGAATGTCCTTTAATTGGTATGATAAGCGAAACTCCGCTGGGCTAGTTGGCAAATTGAATATTGCTCTTCTTTGATAAAGTTTGTTTAAGTCTATGGGGTCCCAATATCTATTCTTTGAACAAATGGATTTTGTTATCTCCAATTTGGATAGAGATTCGAAAATTGTATTCATTTCCGAATCACTTAATACTATGCCAACTCTGCCAAGGTAAACTTGTGAGAATAAGCCATATTTCAAAACCGTTTGACGCAGATAGGTTGTTAGAAACGAATAATCTTGATTTTCTGAATTGCTGCCAATATTCGAAGCAAGGTCTTTCTTTATGTTTTCCTTGTGTTCCTGATATTTTTTGCCATAACCAACCAGCAACTCTTTGGAAGTGTCTTTGAAAAGTTCTAACTGCTTTGATGAAGGTTCTTGAAAACTTAATTCATCCAAAATATAGGTTCTGCCAACAAAGTCCTTCAATAATCTACCTGCTCTGCCTCTTAGATTGGCAATTTCATAATTTGAAAGTTTAGCACTCGTTTCTTTTTTGGCGATAAATAAATTGGGATTTCTAATTATAATATTTTGAACTGGTAAGTTAACCCCTTGTAAAAGGGTAGTAGTGCAAATAATTGTTTTAATATTTTTTTGTCTAATGCCATCTTCAACTAAAATTCTTACATGAAATGGTAGTTTACCGTGATGATATGCAACGCCTTTCTGAACAGTTTCGACCATTGTGAACTTAGGATGAACAGTGGCTGAAATGAATGAAGCAAGCCCATTTAAATATTGCTCGTCTTTATCCTCCATATTCTTTGCAATATGTGTAGCCATTTTATTGCAAGTTGTTGAAGTTGGAGAAAATATTAAAGTGCTTTCATCTTTGCCCAAACTTTGTAAAAAGTTGCCTAAATAATCAAGGTAGTCATCATTGTATTGGACTTTCCCATACCCCTGTATTGATTCATTGTTGGTGATTTTTACTTGAAGATTGTTTTCCAATAAATCAGAATATACATTGAAATAATAGTCAGTCTTCTTTTTTGAAATAGAGTAAGTTAGATTCAATACAGGTGATGCATCTGTTTCTTTCTTTTCAGAATTTATACCAAAAACATTTGAACCCAATTCATCAATTTTGATAATTCTTGGCCCTGAAATTATAATGTGGTCAATTTGTGAACTGTTTCTAAGTTCAATCATCAAGTCATATAAAACCTTTGAACGCTGGTCGTCTGAATCTGCAACCTTCTCTACATTCTGAATTTCATCAATTACAAGTAAGCGAATATTTTCAAATGGTTTTTCGGTTTGTGAAAATGCCGCAATCGCTTTTTCTTGCGTTAAAATGTAAATTGTATTTTGGGTGGCAGACAAGTTATTGTAAGTAGTTTCTATAGAATAATCGCTAAGTTCAAATTCATCAAGTAACTTTCTAAAGTCACTCGTTACTTGTGAAACCAAACTAAGTGTAGGAACTACATAAACGACAACACCAATTTTCTTCTTAATTAGGTCAATTGCCTTTAACAAAATCAGAAAGGACTTACCTGCTGATGTTGGTGCTGAAATTCCAATCAAAGAATTATTCTCAATGGATTCCCAAATTTCTTTTTGAAAATCACTCAACAAAAAGATTGAATCACCAACCTTGATTTCATTTTTTACTTGAGCTACGGTAACTGCAAATTGATTTAATAAACTTTCACCGAAAGAAAACTGTTTGTCAGCAAATGAATAGTCATTGTCAATCATAATTGATGAAGGACCAAACCCTGCTCGGGATAGGAATAGAATTAAATAATTTTTCAGTCCATCCCATTCTTGTTTTCTATAAGTCCAGAGTAAAGCACAAATTGCAATGAGTTGTTTCTTTGAATGTTCATCAGTTCGAATCGATAGTTCGTTTAATACAGAGATTGCATCTGTTAAAAACTCATTATTAATTTGCTCACTTGGATGCTCAGTAATGAAGTTAAGCTTGCTAGCATTTGTAACAAACTCTAAATGGAGCAGCTTTATGAGTATGTTTTTTGCCTCCATTATTTACCTATGAGTTTTTGAAATTGTTCAAGCAATTTATCCAACTCCCAAACAGGAAGTATAATGTAGTTGAAGCGTGGGTGCAATCCTGCATCAATTTTATCAAATATTTTACGGTCTAGGGCTCTTCCCCTTTCTTCAATTATTTTGATAATATCTGCTTTGATTTGTGCTTCACTTTTCTTTTCAATCTTTTGGTTTTCGCAATATGTGATTATTGAAACAAGTTGCAATTCAACATTTGCCAATTTTCCATTTTTGTAGTCACTAGCAACCTGTATTAATGAATCATCAATAAAAGAATCGTAAACATATCTTCCGATTTCTTTGCGATGCTCTGCATAAGTTTTAAGAATACTATCAATTGCATCCTCAAAGGCAGTAGCAAACTTATATTTACTGATGTATGTTTTTGCTTCACCCAAGTAGAATAAATTTTTATCGCCATCCAATCTGTAATGAATTGCATCAGCACCAAATCTCTCCATTTCAACTGATGTTGTGATTGGCATTTTACGAAGCAAAGGCACGCACTTAAAAAAACTTTGCAAAAAGTTGAATAAAAGCAATTCGCCAAATTGTCCTTGAATTAATAATTTATCAGTTGAGTGATTTCTGAATTTACGAAATGCTTCTGTTGTTAGAGTGTTATGGGCATTTTGTGAACTTCTCCCTTCTGCTATCATTTTGTCAATGACTTCCGCTGCTTTTTGCTGACTATAAACCCATTCTGATATTGTATTGACTAACTCATCACAAAACTCGTCACGATATTCTTGGAGGTCAATATGATTTATACAAGTTCCGTAGTGATTTTTATCTGGAAGGAGATTAAACGACTGCTGCACCCAATGAACATGATTCATGAACATTTTGGTGCAACTAATTAGTTTTTCTATTTCAGCTTCTGTTATTGGCATTCAGATTTATACTTTTATTTTAATCTCCCCACTCATCAACTTTGGCAACAATGTTTCTCTAAGCTGGGTCAGTGTTCGGATTTGTCTGTGATTTTCAAATGTTTTAGATTATAGTTCTATTTCTTGCATTATTTTTCTTTATAGGAACTGTTTAACCATATCTTTCCAGTAAATGAAAGCAAATCATTGATACGTGACTGAGTATCTCGAAGGGTTTCAATTTCCTTTTGAATTGCGTCTGAGATTTTGAAAAACAAATCTTGCTCTCTCATTGACGGAAGTTTTATTTCCAAATCCAAAAACTTTTCTACTGGTGCTCTTCTTCTTCTTTGAACTGTTCCAACAGAAATGCCATCATACATTTTTATCATCCTCTCACTTCGAACAAGTAACCCAATTAAAGTTGGGTCAAACCCATCATTAAGTTTTAGTACTTCATAAGCAGGGGATGTAATGCCAACATCTACAATCCAACACATATCAATAGCTCCTGCCCAAAGTAAATATGGATTGTAAACGACATCCGTTTTTCGGACAACTTTGTATTTTGAAGTATCTTCAGTAGCTACTCGTTTTGCAAATCTGTCTTTTTGAAAAATTAATCCTGCTTTTTCTGTGCATGTGAGAATTTCAGGTTCTTCATTACTACCTAAGCGTTCTTCTGAGGGAGTGAAAATTTCAGAGAGTTTAATTGTTACATGGTCTTTAGGTAGATATATTTCGCTAACATTTTGCTCAACAATTTTGAATGCCTTTTCTAAGCTTTTTCGGCTTGTTTGATAACTCTCATATTTCCGTCTAAATAGTTTTGCTGCTTCTTTTTCTGACAACTCATTGCTTTCCAATTCTATCTCAATATATTTTGCAGGGAACAAACTATAATTGCCATCTTTTATTTCTTCAATAGATACACTCCTGCAAAAGCCATTCACGTCATTATAGATTCCATCTTCATTGCGCCAGTTATGGAAAGTATCAGCAAGAAGTTTTATGTCTGATATTTGTAGCGAAGAACTTGTTCTGCTATCAGCTTTCCCAAGTTTAGAACCATCAATAAATAAAACATCCCCCTGTCTTTTTCTGTAATTACCATTCTTTTTGTTCTTAGTTAAGAACCATATTGAAACAGGAATTGGTGTAGAATAAAACAATTTACCCGGGAGGGTAACAATACAATCAACCAAATCTTCTTCTATGATTTTTTTTCTAATCTCATTTTCAATGGATGATTCTGAATCTAATGATGAGTTTGCTAATAAAAAGGCTGCTGTTCCCGAATCTGCCAGATGATAAATGAAATGTTGAATCCATGCAAAGTTCGCATTTGATGAAGGCGGTATTCCGTATTTCCACCTTCCATCTTTCCTTAGCAAATCACCACTCCAGTCGCTATCGTTAAACGGTGGGTTGGCAATGATAAAATCAGCTTTCAGGTCTTTGTGGGCATCATTTAAAAAACTGCCTTCGTTGTTCCATTTTACATTACTGCTATCAATACCTCTAATGGCAAGGTTCATTTTTGCCAGTCGCCAGGTGGTTTGGTTGCTTTCCTGTCCGTAAATAGAAATATGGTCTGCAGGGTTTAAAGAAAGTTTTTTACCGTTGTTCTTTTTGTAATAGTCTTGATGGTGCTTAATAAATTTCTCACTCTGCACAAACATGCCGCCACTTCCGCAACAAGGGTCAAAAACTCTGCCCTCATAAGGTTCAAGCATTTCAACCAATAGTTTCACCACGCTTTCAGGCGTATAGAACTGACCTCCCTTTTTGCCTTCTGCCAATGCAAATTCGCCTAAGAAATATTCAAACACTCTGCCCAACAAATCTTTGCTTTGGGCTTCTATTGTTCCTAAAGTTGCTGTGCTTACTAAGTCAACCAGTCCGCCCAAGCTGCCTTTGTCTAATTTTTCTTGTGCATACACTTTTGGCAATACACCTTTCAAAGAAGGGTTGTCTTTTTCAATAGCGTCCATTGCTTCGTCAATGTCTTTGCCAATGGTCGGTAATTTGGCTCTGCCTTGCAGCCACGTCCAACGAGCAGAAGGCGGCACATAAAAAACTTTCTCTGCTACATATTCATTCTTGTCTTCAGGGTCTGCACCTTCATAATCGCCTTTGCCTTCTTTCAGTTTGTTGTAAAGTTCTTCAAAGGCATCAGAGATGTATTTCAGGAAAATCAGTCCCAACGCCACATGCTTGTATTCGGCTGCATCCATGTTTTTACGGAGTTTGTCAGCCGCTTTCCAAAGTTTTTTCTCTAAAGGTTCTTCAATATTTTCTTTCGCTTTTTTAGCCATTTCTCGGTCTTAATATGTAAAGTTTTTATAGTCTGCTAAGTTAAGTTTTATAGTTGCATTGTCGTCATAAGTGCGTGGGCAAAAAATGGCTCTTTGGCTTTTGCCTGTGTGTCGGCTTGTGCGGTAAAGGCAAAAGCCAATGTGCCATTTGTGTGGTGGCAATAACCTTGAATTAAAAAAAATGTGCGGTGGGGAAAATAAAAAATACAGAAGGGTCGGCAATGAGTGTCGGCTCAGGTGCTGTCCGTTTGAAATATGGTCTGTATGTTGGTCACCTGTCAAAATGGTTTGTCTTTGTTAATTCGTTTAATTTTTTGTCGTCTGTTCAATGGTTGCACTGTCGTCTTTTAGGCTTACTGGTAACGGTCTTGTATATGAAAAGTAGCGGATTTTTTGCACTAACTTTTCGGTTAAACACAGACCTTAAATTTATAAAATCCATTTTGATTTAGCACCTAA
>Ga0209573_1004117_pt1 | contig 14878 bp, 15 predicted proteins | sample TNRBio252014_DNA_FD_185870 | JGI IMG/M metagenome (GOLD analysis project Ga0209573, IMG submission 185870) | Wastewater treatment Type I Accumulibacter community from EBPR Bioreactor in Madison, WI, USA - TNR Reactor_6/25/2014_ DNA (SPAdes)... | ecosystem: Engineered > Bioreactor > EBPR >...
GCATCGCAAAACCTCCGACTGAAGCGCAGATTGATTACGCTCCACCTATCCTGCCAGAAGTCCGCCCGGCCGTCTAGCCCTCTTGCGCGAAGGTTTTTTTGCCTGCCCACCGCAACGCCTTGCCACTACTGGGCCGGCGTCGTCATGCTTCAGCGCTGGCGTCATGCCAGCCCTGAAGTATGACCCAGCCGAATCGGGCCCGTTTGCCGGTAACGCCCGCTTTTGCGGCCGAGGCGGTCAGATTGCCGTTGGCTGGCGGCAAAGGACGGGGGGCATGGAGTCAGTCAGGAGGATGTCGAAAGGTTTTTTGGACGGCGGGACGATCGCCAGGCGAGCCTTTCCGGACGCGGCGTACGCCGCGCCTGAGAGGATGTTTCGGGTACGCCTGAGTGAGCTCACTCAAGTTGAAGCAGGAATGGCTCGGCGAGGAGCACGCGAATCCGTGCTGGGTCGAGCCAGGGGGCGGCGCAGGAGCTTCGGATGAAGGCAATGGCACCGCGCACGCCGAGTTGCTGATAGAGGTCGCGTAGCTGTCGGGTAAAGCGTGCCAGGGTATTGAACACATGCGCCAGGCGCATCAGGAGGTGATAGTGTCCGCGCCGGGGCGAAAGCGGCGTCCACGAGCCGACCTAAATCTGGTGTGAGGAAAGCGGGCTTCGGGGCGTGGAAGCTTTGGTTTGAGCACGAAAAGAGAGGGCCGAGGCCCCCGGAGTGAGGGCGATCGGAGCTGGCTGGTAGAGGACGGGTTCTAAATCAGGCGTCGTGCTGCTGCTCGCGCATGCGGTAGGACGGTCCTTCGATGACCAGTGTCGGCATGATGCAGCAGGCGGTCGAGCAAGGCGGCGGTGAGGGTGCTGTCGTTGTTGAAGATCGCCGGCCATTGTTTGTACGCTTTATTCAGACCTCCCGGAATTTCAACTCAGACCCTGTGACAACGGCCTTCCCCGTATTCCTGGCTGTTCGGCTTCCGCATCAACCTTTTCGAGGCCTGCTTGGTGTTCATTCACATTACGGCCTGCATGTTCGCCAAGTTTCTTAAAGAACCCTCTATAGCGGAGGCTTCAGCCGCTTCGTTACCTCCACGACTGCTCCAGTTGCTACCGGCCGGAGCGAAAGTTGCCGGGCGGGATTCGCACCTGCTGGAAAACAGCGCTGGCACGGCGCACAGGAATCTAGGATTAACGGCACACGACGAAATCGAATTGGACAAACAGGCTCGGACGGCCTTAAATTGGTGCACCGAACAGCACGTAGCTCGCGGAGATCTCGTATGAAAACACTGTATATGCTCATGTTTGGAGGGCAATTATTTCTCGCACTACTGGCTAGCAGCGCTGCCTCCTCCGGCCTGCCTGAACGGCCGCCGCTGGGACGCGATCAGGCCAGGCATCTTCTGGCTCGCACCGGCTTTGATATCCAACCGGCGGAGATCGAACGTCTGAGCGCGTTGGATGCGACCCATGCCGCGCGGAGCCTCATTGGCTCCAGCCAAAGTAAGGGGGTTGTTCCACCGCAATGGACCGCCGATTGGGAGCGCCCGCCTGGGCGCGAAGTGCCACGGGAGCAACGTCAGGAGCGAAGGCGCCTCGATAAGAAGCGTACGCAGGAGCTGAAGGCGTGGTGGTATCAACAGATGTTGTACACGACAGCACCTTTGAGCGAGCGCATGGTTCTGTTTTGGCACGGCCATTTCACCACCAGCGTGGCGAAGGTGGGCATCCCGCAACTGATATATAGGCAAAACGCCGCGTTGCGTCGACATGCGCTGGGGAATTTTGGCGTGATGCTGGGTGAGATTTCGCGCGATCCAGCCATGCTGAGATACTTGGACGGCGCCCGCAACGTGGCCGGCCGGGCCAACGAGAACTACGCGCGCGAAGTCATGGAGCTTTTTAGCCTTGGTGAAGGACATTTCACTGAGAGCGACGTCCGTGAGGCGGCGCGCGCCTTTACCGGCTGGGCAGTAAACCTGAAAACGGGTGAGTTCGTTCGGCGCCCAGGTCAGCACGATAGCGGACCGAAGACTATTTTTGGAGAGACCGGGAATTTTGATGGGGATGATGTCATTCGCTTGCTGCTGACCCGACCGAAAACCAGCGAATTCATCGTAGCCAAGCTGTGGAAGGAGTTCGTTTCACCGGTACCGGACCGTGACGAAGTCGTAAGGCTCGGGCGCCTGTTCCGCGACGGCAATTACGAGATCAAACCCCTTCTGCTAGCCATATTCACGTCGCCCGCGTTTTACGCGGAGCAACACCAGGCCCAACTGGTGAAGTCGCCGGTTGAACTGATTGTCGGCACTTTGCGCCAGTTCAATCTGTCCCCGCAAGACTGGCAACCCATCATCAACACGGCGCGCCAGATGGGACAGGATCTGTTCACTCCTCCCAATGTAAAGGGTTGGCCGGGCGGGGACTGGTGGATCAACAGCCAAACGTTGGCCGTTCGGCAGCGCTTCATGAGCCGTCTGCTGCGAGGTGATGCGAAAGGCGCCGGCGGCGTGCTGGAGGTGGATTATGCGGCATGGCTGGCCACCTGCGACGTCCAGTGCACGGTGCACACATTGCTGCCGGAAACCCCGCCCACGTTGCCGGCGGGCAGTGCCGCCCAGATCCTGCGGCGAACCCTATCCGATCCCCGTTACCAGTTGAAATAGGAGGAACGCCGTGCTGACACGTCGCGACTGCTTGAAAGCGGCAGTATCCCTCGGTCTCCTACGGATGACTTCACCCCGGCTGGCAGCCGCTGCGGTGTCCCCCGTACCGGAGCGCTTGCTCGTCTTGCTCGAGCTCAAAGGTGGCAACGATGGTCTCAATACGGTCATCCCCTACGCCGACGCGCGATATTTTTCCGCGCGACCCCGGATTGCGATCGCACGCGAGCAAATCCTGCAACTCGACGAACGAACGGGGCTACATCCGTCACTGGAAGCGCTCCTAGCCCTATGGCGGCAAAACGAACTGGCGATCGTCCATGGGGTTGGGTACCCGGAGCCAAATTTGTCACATTTCCGTTCGATCGAGATCTGGGACACGGCTTCCGGCAGCACAGAATATCTGCCGGAAGGCTGGATCACGCGCGCCTTGCGCGCGGCACCCTTGCCGGACGACGCTGTGGCCGATGGCTTGATCTTCGGCAGCAATGACTTGGGCCCACTGGCCGGTGGAGCGCGGGCGGTAGTGCTCGGACCTGGACCGCTGCTCGCGTCTCCCGCGACGCCCATTCCTGGCACCGGCAGCGCGCTCGCGCACCTGCTCAAAGTCCAACGGGACCTCAACAGGACAGCCGCCGGACTCAATATCGCACCGGTGGCGCTCGAAACAACGTTTCCTCCGCATGCTTTTGGGCGTACGGTCCAGACGGCGGTGGAAGCGCTGGCCAAGAACGGACACATCGGCGTCTTGCGTCTGACTCTGGACGGGTTCGATACCCACGTCAATCAGCAGCCCACTCAGGCCCGCTTACTGCAAGCACTGGCGGAAGGACTGATTGCACTGCGAGCTGGATTGGTCGAGCTGAAACGCTGGGACGAGACCCTAGTCATGACCTACGCCGAATTCGGTCGACGCGTGTCTGAAAACGAGAGCATGGGAACCGACCACGGCACGGCCAATGTGCATTTCGTCACCGGAGGCGGCGTGCGCGGCGGATTGTTCGGAAGCCCGCCCGATCTGGGCAACCTGGATGCAGGAAATCTCAGGTACGGGATCGATTTTCGCGCACTCTATGCCACGGCAGCCAACTGGTGCTGGGGCGACTCCGCGCGGCAAGCGATAGGGAAAGCGGACCTATTGCCACTGGTGTGACGGCGGGCCGTAATCCCCGGCAGAGCACGGCAACAGGGTCAGGATTTCACTGGAATGCCCCGTTTCCGGGGAGGTTGGGCATGCCTGAGGGCTTATGTGCATTCCCTACCAGAGGGACGCCCCTGCGTAAGTATTCGGCCAACCCGTAGTGAGCCAGCGCCGTTGACGCGACGGGTTAGCGGCAGAGGACTGATCGGAAAGATCGGCTTGCTTGTGGGGCATTTCTTGCCTCGCCCGGCGGTTTGACCGACCTTGATCCAGTTGGCGGCCTGATCCGGCGCTGGCGGTCACCGAGTTGCTTGATGACTTGCGCGATCGGATCTGGGCGCACTACGAGATCGCTCTGCAGGCCAAGTGCCGAGAGGATCGCGTGACCCGCCGCGACATCCGGGTCAGCGATCCACCGTTCGAACCAAAATCAACACCCTGAAGACTCAGGTGCCGCCGGGCTCCTGTTTCGTTCACGTCACTTCGCTCACGTCGCCACCAGATTTGTGCGGATCTACGCAGCCGCTAACAGCAAGCCATAAGAGTCAGCTTTCCTGCCCACCATCATCCAGCGCCTCTTCATCGCAGATAATACTCAACTCATCCTCTTCGGTATCTCTTGGCATGTCCGAAAACACCTTTCCTAAATCGCCGGAAAAAAAATTGGTCATCACCCTGTTAACCCCAGTTGGGTTCACGGATCTAAGATTCGGGTCGAAAAACATGCCCCGCGCTGGAGGTGAGGAAATGATCTCATAGGATGGAAAATAACTGATATCAGCATGCTCCTCCGCCAGTTCGCCCGCCACCGCTCTCAGCACCGATTTCGAGTAACTGGTTGCAACCAGCACATGCTGTTCCGTAGCCGTCGCCGTCAGCGGAACGGGTGACACCGTTAGCAACATGCGCGCCCTTGGATTAACGGAGCGCAACTGCTCCCAGAATGTGGTCATGTCCGCCAAAACCTCACCGTATCGCAGATTGTGGAAACGGTAGCACTGTGGATCAAAATTGCCACAAATAGTCCCGGGTGCCGTTGGATACATGGTGCCATCCCCCATATGCTCCCAACCCTCGGTCAGCCCCATGGTGAAAACGAACAGATCAAGGGTTTCGAACAGTTCGCGCACCTTGAAGAGATGGCGTTCGCGCAGGGCAAGCACATCTTCTGCACTTGCCTGACCGACTGGATCAACACTGGGACGAAGGGCGTCAAAGAACCGATCATCCTTTCTCCAGACACGCTCAACCGGGATCCGTCGGCCAAACGCCTCTTCATATAACTGAATCAACTGTCTGGTGGTGTAGATGTTTCCATAGCGACATGAATAAACGCCATAACCCCAGCGTCGCGCCTCGGCGTCGCTGGCGAATAACGGCGGTGATGGCTCTAGGTCCATAAAGGCTGCGCCACGTCTGGCCAGATTGTTGCCGATGTGCTGGGCAAAACAACTTCCGGCAGTTGCAACCTTGTCCGTGCGGTTCATTGAAAATGGAATCCAGAGTTCCTCGATATCCGCAAAGTGTCGCTCAGCCACCGCTGCACGCCAGAAAGCCTTTTTTGACTGACTCTTATAGGGACTATGCTCGCTCATTTTACAAGCCTCTCTTCGACGCCATTCCGATTAAGTTCAATTTCGCACAACAACTTTGCCATCTGCAGATCGCTTGGCGTGAGTTTTTCTGCAGATCCAGTTGCAACGGCCTGACGAACTGGCTGTGACTCCGAAGAAATCGCGTGATAAGTAGCCAGTATATCTTCTTGGTCAATGCTAGGAGCGGCAAGCGCCGCCCGTACCCATGGCAGATAACCTGCCGACGGAATTGCACCACCATGCCCCAACTTTCCCCAATAATCGCTTGCAAAAGTAAGACTAATGTCAGATTTCGCCAAACTAGCGAAGACATCCGCAAGAAAAGGCACCGCGTGGTTCTGGTAATGAAAAGTATCGCCAGCACTCATAAGCATGATCACGGCATTACGGAACGGGCGGGACCTGTACAGTTTCCCCAGATCCAGCGAAATTCTCTTGTCAATGGCGCCCTTCGCGAGGTCAGGCCAACAGGAGGAAAAATATCTCTCGACCGCTCGTGGAATGTGTCGATGCACATTTGTCTGGGGGGCTAGCGAAACAGCGACACTTCCCGTATGGTGAAAGGAATAGAATAGCGCGGCGAAACCCCCTCCGGAGCTCCCAAAATAAACCGTCCGTTTTACTGCCAGCGCCGAGGCCGCAGTCTGGAAAAAGGTGGGTAAAAGCGCCTGAGTATCAAACTCATCATCCCCGGCGTACCACGAAATCGAAAACCCTTCGCGCCGCAACTTCGCCGGATCATACACCGTAATCTGATGCGCATAGTTCGACAGAGTGACTGAATTGCGTGTGAGATCAAAAATCGACGTACCCGTCCCTTGATGGGCGCCGTGAAAAGCGATGATCAAACTATCCGTAGGATATCTCGCCGGAAGAAACTTTGCATGAAGCGGGTGTCCGCCTACGTCAAAAAGAAACATAGTTTCCTTTCTTGGTGCGGACTTTAAATCCTCAATAGTACTAAACACTTGCTTTTCCTTTCTGAGTTTTTTGCACAGCATACAGTTTATCCAGCACCTTCAGGCGAGGCAGGATCGGGAGTCGGTTTTGCCCGTCGAAGCGCGACAAGACCTCCTTCGCCACCTCCTCCAAGAAGTCGAGGTGACTCTCGATGGAAAAATGCTTGTGTCTCTCGAACGCCGCCGCTGACATGCGCTCAAGGTCTGCGTCCGAGAGACGGCACAATGCTTGAACGACTGCGTCACCCGATAGATCATCGAGCAACAAACCGCTCTGGCCATGGTCAACCAATTCGGCCGGACCGGGAGCATAACTCGCTGCCAGGACGGGAACACCGAATGATAGCGCCTCGACGACGACATTACCAAAGGATTCCTTTCTTGAAGGCAAGATAAGAAATCTCAGTTGGTCAAAGATGACTTCCTTGTCCTCGCAGTTGTATTCGATGACAAACTGACCCTCCAGACCGTGCTCCTTGATCATCGCAAGAAAACGCGGCAGATCGGGCGAGTTCTTTCCATTGGTCGTGAAAATTCTCAGCGACGACATTCCTAGTCGCTTGAACTCAGCCGCTATATCGATTAACCGCTCACAGCCCTTGGTGTGAAAATCTATCCGACCAACATAGCCGAAATAGCGATTCTTTGACAGTCTATATCCGTTCGCTGTGCGCATCGCAACGGGCACGAAGCCCTTTACCTGGCCGTGAATTCCAAGCTGCCGCTGGAAATTAATGTCGGAGTCCGAGAAAGATATAATCCTAGAAGCCCTGAAGTTTTCGACGTAATCCAGATTGGAAAGAACCGGAGAGTCCTGAATAATGAATGCCATTTGGCCAGCCGCGATATAAACAAGCGGGAATTTTTTTACGCGCTCCTGAATATTTTCAGGAAACAATGACAACGCGTTGTTCGCGAGAAAAAAAACCGTCTCGTTAGAATCCCATTCGGAAATGGCTCGCTCAATTTCTTTGGGATTTTTATCCCACGCTAGAGAATGCGCTAAAGAAATCTCTCTTGAGTGCCTTCTCGAAAATACAAAATATTCGGGTAGCCTCCCACTGCAATTAGTGAGCACAGTGCGAGTTCGGTTTGCAATACCTCCTATTGCCGAGAGGTCGCCGACGACAAAGACCAATCGGGAAAGACCTTTGTCGTCGCCCCCCGATGCATTTGTGTTCACAGGTTTGCTTTTGTTGCTTGTGCGGTTAAGACGCTCGATGTCCATCGCCAATAGCGGGGCCAGGGACGGGAAGCGCTCCGACATTTTTACCAGATGCGCGGCAGCCGCCTGCCATTCCTCTTTGCTTTCAAGTGCGCGCGCACGCAACCAGATGCGTGACGACTCATTCATAAACGCCCCTCTGGGCTTCGACGCGCAAGAAAAGAGCGCCTTTTTCGAAAGGGAATGACTTCTTTTCGTAAGTCCTTTGCATTTGTGTAAGCTCTGAACACCAAATTTTGACCACGTCTCTTTCGTCAGTACGGGAGTAATCGTCAAGCACGAAGTCGATCGTTGCCTTGCCGAACTGTGCCAGTATCATCGGCAAAGCCGGATATCTGGCGTGCAGTCCTGTTGTCCCCGGCGGGCCATCAACAACAACTAGCATGCGAAGGGAATCGCTGGCGTGTTTCCTAGCTAAGTCCACAAGCGTTTCCTGGCAGTCGTAGTAAGCGTAGGTCTTACCATTCGCCGCGGCATAGGGGCTCAGCGGCGCAAGGGTGAGTTGCACACGTCCGTCGAGCCCGGTCTGTTTCAACCGGGCACGCGTTTTGTCATAGTAGCGCTGGAGATGATCGTATGACACAAAGCTGGTTGCCGAGGTGTGTTGGCCAGGCGGAGTTATTTTGTTGATAGCCTTTGCAATGATAACGGTTGATAGGCCGGAGCCGAATTCGACAACGACATCGTAACTGCCAGTCTCGAGCAGTTCGATAAGGTAAAGACCGAAGTCCGGACTAACCGCCGATCGGTGCATCTCTGCGGTAAAGTGTCCGGTATTAAAGTAGTTCTGTATGCTCAAGTAGGCTTCGATTTGCCTCGCCGCATTCAAAACCTCTTTCTTTAGCGTAGCTTCAAGCGACTTACGAACATGGACCAAATCGTCATCCTGTTTTTGCAACTGAGCGACCCGTTCGTCTTTTTGCTCCTTCAGTGCGTCTATCATTGCCCCATCGCTGCCATCCATGGGCAGCAAAGAGCGACTCATATGAGCGAGGCTTTTGCCCGCCAGAACATCGCCTAAATACTCGGTGGCAGGCAAGTCGAGTTGTGCGAGTTGCTCATTTATCCTGGCTCGTGCTGTTAGTCGCGACTCCGTGCCAGGCGTCCCAACCGTGATGGACCGTTCAAAATGTTTGATTGCTCGCGGTTTTTGCCCACCAAGAGCTGCTGCACGACCTAAGGTGTTGTGCACCCCGGCTACCAGAATTCGAAGGAGATCCTTTCTGCTGCCGCCCCAATCGCGGGCGAGACCGATATAGCGCCTTGCCGCATCAAAGTTGTCGGTTTGAAGAAGCGCTGCCGCGGCGAAGAGCACCAACTTTGCTCGGTCCGGATGGTTCTGTAGCGCATCATAATCCAGTGTGGCGAGGCTTGGCCAGTCACCAAGCTGCCAATCGATCCTCGTACATGCGAGCAGGTTTTCATCATACGGCGCTGTCGATAGCCACGGCTGTTCATCGTTGACCACAGCTACCTGCCTCGGCAATCCGGTCGCTCTGCGTACTCGACTCGCTGTCATAGGGCGCTTTCTTTAAGGAAAATATCCTTGATCAGATCAAGCTGCGATTCGGCTCTGACGAGCTCTTCATTTATGAGTTGTTGACGCGCCGCAAATTCGGCCTTTTCTTGAGCGGCAAGCGTTTCTTGAGCCTGCTTGAGGGTATCAATTTCGATTTGTCTCGCCGCGGCAAGACTTGCTTTTGCGTCGATTTGCCGTTTGAGCGAGTCTTTTTCTTGCTCCGAGCGGGCTAGGGTTTGCTTCAAAACGTCAATTTCGCTTCGCCGTTCGGCAGCAAGTCGGATCTGTTCGTCGTATTGGCTCCCCAATGCAGACTTATCTCGCTCAAGGTAAGCCTGCAATTCCTTCAGGACGTCAATTCTCCCCAACCGCTCCGTCGCCAGTTTCGTGTGTTCTTCACACCGAAGCGCGAGCGTCGACTTTTCGTGCTCCAGTTGCGCTTGGGCTCGCTGCAACTTGTCGAGCTGGGCCTGGTGCTCGGCCGCGAGCTTGGCCTGCTCGTCGCGAGCTTGAGTGAGCTGCTGAATCTGGGCTTCCCGTTCGGCAGCGAGCTTTTGCTGTGCGGCCTTGGCGTGGTTAGCTTGCTCGAGTTGGGTCTTCTGCTCCAAGAGTTGGCTGGTCGCTGAATCACGTTCTTGCTGCAGCTTGTCGAGCTGGGCCTGACGCTGGGCCGCTAGCTTGGCCTGCTCGTCGCGAGCTTGAGTGAGCTGCTGAACCAGGGCGTGTCTTTCGGCAGCGAGCTTTTGCTGGGCGGCCTTGGCGTGGTTAGCTTGCTCGAGTTGGGTCTTCTGCTCCAAGAGTTGGCTGGTCGCTGAATCACGTTCTTGCTGCAGCTTGTCGAGCTGGGCCTGGTGCTCGACCGCGAGCTTGGCCTGCTCGTCGCGAGCTTGAGTGAGCTGCTGAATCTGGGCTTCCCGTTCGGCAGCGAGCTTTTCCTGGGCCGCCTTCGCCTGGTTGGCTTGCTCGAGTTCGGTCTTCTGCTCCGCGAGTTGGCTGGTCGCTGAATCACGCTCCTGCTGCAGCTTGTCGAGCTGGGCCTGGTGCTCGGCCGCGAGCTTGGCCTGCTCGTCGCGAGCTTGAGTGAGCTGCTGAATATGGACTTGCCGTTTGGCGGCGACCTTTTGCTGGGCCGCCTTCGCTTGATTGGCTTGCTTCAGTTGGGTCTTCTGCTCCGCGAGTTGCTTGGTAGCTGCGTCGCGTTCTTGCTGCAGCTTGTCGAACTCGGCCTGGCGCTCGCCAGCGAGCTCGGCCTGCTCGTCCCGTGCCTGAGTGAGCTGCTGGATCTCGGCTTGCCGTTCGGTAGCGAGCCTTTCCTTGGCCGTCTTCGCCTGGTTGGCCTGCTCAAGTTGGGTCTTCTGCTCGGCGAGTTTCCCGGCTTGCTCCTCGTTCGTCTCGTCCAACTGCTTCAACTGTGCCTGCAGACCGGCCAACTGTTGCGCAAGATCCAGGTTACGGAGTTGCATGACATTCCGCTGCAGCGTCCAGGTGGGACAGTCGGGATCCTGACTGTCATCTTCCAACAACAGGTCGAAGCCATGGTCTTCCAACCAACGCACTATCCGCGCTGCAGGCTTACCGCCTTCGTATAGCGGCTCACGACCACAACGCAGTTTCACTTGGCTAAATCGTTGTAACTGTGTTGCTTTCCACAGCGCCTGCAGCACCGGCAACTCTTCGCCCGGCAGGTCAATAACGAGCAGATTGTCCCCTTGCATCGTCAACTGCAGCGGTTCAGCCAAGGTCTCCGGAGCAACCGCTTCAATCGGTATCTCATCCAACGGTTTCAGGCCCGGTAAGAGCTGCAATAGGCCGGTTGCCCGGTGAAGGCTGCTCGTCCCGGGCAGGCTGTAACGATGAAGGACGCCCGAGCCTGCGGTGCCAGCAATGGCATTGCAGATCACCTGGACATTGGTCAGCTTGGCTGTCGCCGCCTGCAAGGCTGCAGCGACTTGCGGGTCAGCCTCCACCAGGACTAGCCTTTCCGGCTGTAGAGACAGATAGGCATCGAGTTCGCTGCACTGACCCGCACCAAAATGCACGACGGCGCCCAAAGCTGGCTGCGTGTTCGGCCCGGCTGCGGTCGATCCGGCTTCCACGGGGGTCATAAGAGCATGGTTTTCTAGCATGGTTCCCTGCCTTCCAGAATGCCGAACTCGATGTAATGGAGAAGCGGGTTCACGCCGGCTGCCGCGACGTCCGGATTCGATTGAAGATAGTACTTGGTGTCAAATACCGGAGAAGGATTTCGACCTTCCGCGGCGCCAAAGCGGAGGTAATGCTCCTTGGGATTGATCCCGGTCGAGGCTACATCGGGATACTCGGCGAGGTACCATTTCTCGTCAAACAGGCCGGATTGCTCGATCACCTCAACCTGTCTTCGAATCTTTTCCCTCTGCGGGTCAGGGCGCTTGAAGGGTTTCACCAAAGCCCGCATGAGGGTACGGTTCGTCCAGCCAGCGCTTCCTGTACGCTGCACAAGCGGTCGTAGCTCTGGGGCGCCTTCGAGCACTGGGACTTGCTCCTCAGCCACCGCGTCTTGACGAGTTAGGGTTTCCTGATACTTGAGGAAATAGTGTTCAAGCTCATCCTGCACCGCATGTAGCTGCTTGAGCAGCAGCTCATTCTCGTCCAGAACCTCCGTGTTGGCCGCTTCAAGTGATTGGTTCGTAACTTCGAGTTTCTTACGGTCCCGCTCCGCCTCGACAACGATGGCCTTTAGCTGCTGTAACTCAGCGCCAGTCACTTTCTCGGTCTGTTCTAGCACTTGCCTCTGCAGGGCCGCGCCCTTGAGCTCCTCCAGCACCCGCTGAAGTTGTTCGGCAAGTGATTCACTCCTGGCCAGCGCTTCCTTCATCCCTGTTTCAAGTGACCGATTCGTGGCTTCTAGCTTTTTGCCAGCCTGCTTGGCCTGCAATATGCGAGCCTGTAGCGGTTGCAACTCTGCAACAGTCGCTTGGTGGGTCTTCTCGACCTCCTGTTTCGCCAGGAATACCTGCTCAAGCTCTTCCTGCACCGCATGCAGTTGCTTGAGCAGCAGCTCGCTCTCCTCCAGAGATTCCGTGTTGGTCGCTTCAAGCGCTTGGTTCGTGACTTCGAGTTTCTTACGGTCCTGCTCCGCCTCGACAATGCGGGCCTTTAGTTGCTGTAACTCCGCAACAGTCGCATGGTGGGTCTTCTCGACCTCCTGTCTCTCCAGAACCGCGTACTCAAGCTCGTGTTGCACACAGTGCAGGTCCGATCGAAGCTGCTCACGATCTTGCCGGGTCTGCAGGTAGTACTTGAGCAAGTTCTCAAGGGGCACTTCTGAGCCTTGACACAGCCAGTCGCCCAATGGCTGCGCTCTGGCTTCCAACTCAGTATGCAGTGCTCTGATGGACGGGTCATCAGCCACCAAGCGATGAGCCAGGAAGCGCTCCATCTCGGGGAGTACAGGTGTTTCCCAACTGACTGACTCTGCTGGGAATTGTAAGGAAAGTCCGATGCTGCGGCCAGCCTCGACAAGCGCTTCCGGGCACAGGTTGGCGGCCTCGGCGCTCAGTAACAAAGCATTCTGTCGATAACGACGCTGAAATCTCATCAGATGCTGCAGGTTGGCCTTCCAGTCATCAATAAACCGAATCGGATCGATGCCGCGCATCAAGGCCGCTGCCAAGGCAGTCTCAGCGCCGGTAAAGAAGAGCAGAAACTGCGTGTCCGGGTAGCGGGTAGCCCAGAAGTCAAGAAGCCAGGGGCACTTGCCGACTACCAGGTGCCGGGAATCAGCTTGGCCTTCCACTAGCAAGCGGGCAAGTCTTTCCTGCATGGAGGAATTCGGCTGCAGAGGCTGCCGCAACTGAAGGGGATCCTGCAAACCACTTTCCGCCAGGACCTGGTCCTGCCATTCGACCAGTGTAGCGACGGGCCGCCCCAGTCCAGCAGCAGCTAGAGTGGACACGACCATTTCCCAATCGGTGTAAGGACAGCCTGCAGCTAGTACCAGCTTCATTTGTGTATCTGACCCCGTTATTGCCAAGAGCACCACAACGTGCGACTACGCCGAGTTATGCAGTATTGCTAGGATTCCTGATGTGGAGCCTGCCAACTATTCCAAGTAGACCGTTCATGCTCAAACAATCTCATTTCCTATACAGCCAATTCGGGAAAGAACGATTCTCCATGACAAATGTGCCCTAGAAGTTATGCACGATCCCAACAATGACGGCGATCCGGAACAATGCCTCCACGACATCCTTGAATATCTGACGAGACTTTACATCAATTCTCGGCAGAACCAGTGTGTGGTCTCCTGGCCGTACGGTGGGGTCACCCGCAAGAGAACTGAAGATGCCTCGTCCCGTATTGGCCCCGTCAAAGCTGCCATCACGATGGGCAACGATCACATTTGGCGTTCTGAGTGTAACCGCCCGAATTCTTGATGTAGTCGGCTACGCTCAGTGTCTTGTCGTAAGCGATGGTGTTGGGTAGGATGACTTCGCCGCTCACCAGAACTAGACCATCCTTTGAAGGATAAGCTTCAGGACGGTTCCCATTGGTTTTCCTAAGACAACAAAAAGGAAAAGACAAAGCGTCATGGAACCTGTCAATACGGTCCAAGGCGCCGGAACCAGTCGCCTCAAGGATAAGAAATCTAACGGTGCCAACGAGAGTATATGAGCCTTCATCAAACGGTGTCAATCTCGCTTTTGGGCCCACAGCCCTGACGCCCGACCCAGCCGAATCGGGCCCGTTTGCCGGTAACGCCCGCTTTTGCGGCCGAGGCGGTCAGATTGCGGTTGGCTGGCGACCAAGGACGGCGGGGATGAAGTCGGTCAGGAGGATGTCGAAAGGTTTTTCGGACTGCGGGACAATCGCCAGGCGAGCCTTTCCGGACGCGGCGTACGCCGCGCTTGAGAGGATGTGTCGGGTACGCCTGTGTGAGGTCATCACTCAAGTTGAAGCAGGAATGGCTCGGCGAGGAGCACGCGGATGCGTGCTGGGTCGAGCCAGGGGGCGGCGCAGGAGCTTCGGATGAAGGCGATGGCACCGCGCACGCCGAGTTCCTGATACAGCTCCCGTAACTGTCGAGTAAAGCGCGCCAGGGTATTGAAGACATGCGCCAGGCGCATGAGGAGGTGATAGCCGTGCATGGCATTCCAGTCGAGGGCAAAGGCATGCGCGTAGTGGTAGCCCTGATGCTTTTCGACGAGGAAGCCCGCTTCGATGCCCCAGCGGTGGCGAGCACCGAGGTTGCAGCGCTCATGAACATTCTCGCGGCTGAGCGGTTGGCTGGAGAGCCAGGCGTGGCGCGCCGACTCGGTCACGATCCTGGCCTGTTGATCGATCCACTCCCAGCTTTCCTCACAGACCACCACGTGCAGTCTGAGACGCTGACGCCCGTTCGAACCAAAGGCATAGTCGATGGCGTTGACCCAGATGAAGCGTTGTCGGCGTCGTCCCCAGCAGCGCTATACGGCTTGCGGCTTCAGGGCATGGAGCGCGCGCAACTCCTGCCAGACGGTGGACAAATACTGGTCCTTGAGCACGATCATGAACTGCCAGTGGTAGTCACGGCAGCGCTGCATCACCGGCCCGTTGGCGTAGAGTCCGTCGAGCAGGAGCAGAATCCGCAGGCCGGGGAAGCAGGTCTTGAGGCGCTTGCTCAAGCGCGCAAAGGCGCGCAGTTCGCTCCAGTGTCGCGGCCAACCTGAAACTGGTCGCCACCGGCGGACGTGAAACTGGATTTTCTTGGGTTTCTTGATGTTCTTCGAGGGCTTGATCTAGAGCTGGTTTTTCTTCGCTGCTTGGGT
>Ga0209573_1004118_pt1 | contig 14877 bp, 16 predicted proteins | sample TNRBio252014_DNA_FD_185870 | JGI IMG/M metagenome (GOLD analysis project Ga0209573, IMG submission 185870) | Wastewater treatment Type I Accumulibacter community from EBPR Bioreactor in Madison, WI, USA - TNR Reactor_6/25/2014_ DNA (SPAdes)... | ecosystem: Engineered > Bioreactor > EBPR >...
CCATCGAGAGCATCCTGGCCGCGGGCTGCCAACGGCTGGACCTTTTTTATATGTCCGGGATGCCGGGACAGACGCCCCAATCTGTGCTGGACACCATCGACTACTGCGGTCAACTGCTGCGCCGGGTGGATGGGGACGAGCGACTGAAAATGTTTATTTCGCCCCTGGCCCCTTTTCTGGACCCGGGCAGTCTGGCCTACGAGCATCCCGGCGTCTACGGCTATCACAAATTTTGCCATACGCTGGAAGATCACCGGCAGGCGCTACTGGCCCCCAGTTGGAAATATGTGCTGAGCTACGAAACCCGCTGGATGAATCGCAGCCAACTGGTGGATGTGACCTACGAGGCCGGTCTGCGCCTCAACCGTATCAAAGCCGAATACGGACAGGCCAGCGCAGCGCAGGCTCAATTGACCGAAGAACGCATTCAGCGAGCGATTGCACTGATGACTCGCATCGACAAACTGGTAGAATCCACACCGCCAGATCATTTGGAACAGCGTATGCTGGCCCTGCGCCCGGAGATCGAAGAGGTCAACAATTCCACCGTCTGCGAGAAGGCCGAACTGGACCTGCCCACCAGCGGAATGCCCGTCAAGCCCCTGCGGGTGCTGGGGCTGCTGATCGAAGAGGGGCTGGGACGACTGGGACTGCGAGGGTGAAGAGCGTGTAATATTTCACTGCTACAAATCTCTATATGTGGCAGTGTTGGAAAGGAGAAACGATGAGAGCGTATCGCACTTACTCGACAGTTGAACAATCCGGGGATATAGTTCTAAAAAATATTCCCTTTCGTCCTGGCGAACAGATTGAAGTCCTGCTGATCGGCGAAGAGAGGCAACAACGCTTTCTGGTTGATGAATTTCGGACGCTGTCTACCCAAACACAACAACTACCACAGATTCAAGCACTAACCGAAATGGATATCCTTGCCGAAATAGAGGCGTATCAGCAAGGAAAATGAGAATACTATTCGACACGAATGTGGTGCTTTCGGGCATATTGAAAGATCGTGACCCCTTACGTGCAATTCTCTTTGCTTTGGAACACCCAGAGTTCGAGTGGATTGGATCTGTGGAGATTCTGCAAGAATATGTGAATGTATTGCAACGTCCGAAATTTCGACTTGACGACTCGCTGATTAGTCAATGGACAAGCATCTTTGAACGCAGCATTATGCTCTTTCCTGTTACCGAACAGATCGAGTTTCCGCGCGACACAAAAGATGCCAAATTTCTTGCATGTGCCTTGAGCACCGAGGCAGAATACCTTGTCACCGGCGACAGAGATTTTGAGGAAGCCGCGAAACTCGTCAACACAACAATTCTATCTGTCCGACAGTTTCTCGATTTGGTGGTACCCCAATGGACCTGACCTTGAGATTATCGCTTCGTCCATTGCTCCCAACCGACTGGCCCGCAGTGCGCCGTATCTATGCGGAAGGCATCGCCACCGGCAACGCTACTTTCGAGCAGAACCCACCGGGCTGGGAGGAGTGGGACGCAGGCAAACTGGCCCATCCCCGGCTAGTTGGGGAGATGGACAGCGCAATCGTCGGCTGGGCTGCACTCAGCCCCACATCCAAACGCCAGGTCTACCGGGGCGTGACAGAAGTGAGTGTCTATGTGGCCGGGGTGGCCAGAGGGCAGGGCGTGGGCCGGGCGCTGTTGACCGCGCTGGTGCAACAGTCGGAAGCCGCGGGCATCTGGACATTGCAGGCGGGCATCTTCCCGGAGAATGGGGCCAGCGTCCACCTGCACGAACAGGCCGGTTTCCGCGTTGTGGGCCGCCGGGAACGGATCGGCCAGATGCACGGCGTCTGGCGGGATGTGCTGTTGATGGAACGGCGGAGTAGGGTAGTTGATTGGTTGAACAGTTGATTGGCCGTACGATTTCTGTCAACCAATGAACCAATCAACTGTTCAACCAAATTGAGGAGAAAAATTGAGTACACCACAACAGGACTTTATCTTTCCCGATTTTCTGCCCCGGCGGGGGAATGCGGTTGGCCGGTGGCTGGCCAAGACATTTCTGCGGCTGAGCGGCTGGCGCTATCAGGTCGAGTTTCCTGACACCGCCAAATTTATCATTGCCGGTGCGCCCCACACATCCAACTGGGATGCGGTCTGGGCCATCGCCTTTATTGTGTCGACTGGTCTGGAAATCCACTTTATGGCAAAAGCCGAAGCCTTCCCCTCTTGGGCTGGCTGGTTTTTGCGTGCGGTGGGTGGCATTGCCGTCAACCGCCAGTCACCCGAAGGAATGGTCGGGCAGATGGTGGCGGAGTTCCAAAACCGGGAGAAATTTGTGCTGGTGGTGGCCCCGGAGGGAACCCGCAAAAAGGTGGAGCGCTGGAAGAGCGGTTTCTATCGCATTGCCCAGGCCGCGGATGTGCCGATTGTGCTGGCCTATCTGGACTATCCCAAACGAATTGTGGGTATCGGCCCCGTCTTTCAAATCACCGGCGATATGGACGCGGATATGGCCGCCATGCGCGCCTATCTGGAAACCCACATCACACCCCGCCATCCCAGCCGGGTGTAGCGAACGATAGGATGGAGAAATCCAATGGCAAATGAAATAGCCCCCACTCTGGATGCCTGGCGTCGTCTCTATGCGTTGATGGCCCAGGTCAAAGAGATGGCCCCCTGGGAATGGATGTATGAATCCGATGTCTTCGCTGTCCAGGACCCGGAGAACCAGGAATTCTACTTTGTGAGTGTGATGGGCAATCTGGGCGAACACCTGTCGATTGCCGTCTATCTGGGCGTGAGGGCCTATGACCGCTTGCTGACCTTCGCAGAAAATCCAGACAGCGAGACCGGCGAAGAGTTGCTGGAGATTGCCCATCTGCAAGCCTCCTTCGAGGATCGGGATTATCTGACTACCCAGGACCGCAAAACCATTAAGGAATTGAGGCTGAAATTCCGGGGGAAAATGGCCTGGCCCCTCTTTCGCAGCTACCAGGCTGGCTTTGCGCCCTGGCTGCTCGAAGCTCACGAAGCTCGTATCCTGACCCTGGCATTGGAGCAGTTGCTGGATGTGGCTCCCCGTTTTGGAGACGAGGAGATCGATTTCCCAGAGGAGTCGGGCGTATTTCTCACCCGTGTGCAGGCGACAGATGGCAACTGGCAGGACCGCATTGTGTCGCCCCCCCCAGCCGAGCCAGAATCGGTTGACATTGTGATTCCCAAAACGGAGGCGGATGCGGTGCGCCGCCTGCGCCGCAGCCACAATGTCTTCGAGGCAGACCTTTTTCTGATGCCGGGGATGTTTGGCGAACGGGGCAGCCGCCCCCAGATGGCCTATATTTTTATGGTCGTGGACAAGAACAGCGGGGCCATTCTCTCCGGAGAGCCTCTCTATGTGGAGACTACTTTTGCGGATATGCTGGCCGAAGTGCCCCAGCGGATGGTGGATATTTGCCTGAAAATGCAGGGCGTCCCCGGCGAGATTCAGGTGGGCAGCGAACGGGTTGAATGGCTGCTCTCCTCTCTCAGTTCAATAATGGACTGCAAAATCAAACGGGTGCGCCGCCTGCGCGCCCTGGACAACGCACGGGACGCGATGTTTCAATTCTTTATGCGGTAGAAGTTCGACTTTTTAGAAAAAGTCGAACTTCTGAATCGTCGAGAGGTCTGAATTTCTATGCGAGCAGTTGGCAGCAGTATCCAGCGCAGCGACGCTGTGGAGAAAGTAACCGGGCGGGCCGCCTACGCCGGGGACATTGACCTGCCGGGGCAAGCCTGGCTGGCGATTGTCTACGCGCCTGCGCCCCACGCCCACATCACCCGCATCGATACCGCCCCGGCCCTGGCCGCGCCCGGTGTCGTCGCCGTTCTCACCGCGGCGGATGTGCCGGTCAACGAATACGGGCTGATCCTGCCCGACCAGCCGGTGCTGTGTGGGCCGGGCAGCACAGCGCAGGCCCAGACAGTGCGCTGGGAGGCCGATCATCTGGCGCTGGTGGTGGCAGAGACGGCGGAGCAGGCTCGGTTCGCGGCGAAACTGGTGCAGGTCGAGTATACGGCACTGCCCGTCGTCACCGACCCGGTGGCCGCGCTGGCAAGCGACGCGCCGATTATCCATCCCCATCCCTTCAGCGCATTTCCCTACGGCGAGCGGGACAATACCTCCAATCTGCTCCTGGAATATCACCTGCGCCGGGGGGATGTGGACGCGGGTTTTGCCCAGGCCGATGTGATCGTCGAATCCACTTACCGCACCCACGCCCAGGAGCACGCCTATCTTCAGCCGGAAGCCGGGCTGGCCTTTGTGCGGGAGGACGGACGCATCGAAGTCATCGCCGCGGGCCAGTGGATGCACGAGGATCGGGCGCAGATCGCCCACGCCCTGGGCCTGCCCGCCGAACAGATCGTCGTGCGCTATCCAGCCATCGGCGGCGCCTTTGGCGGGCGGGAAGACCTCTCCGTGCAGATCGTCCTGGCCCTGGCCGCACAGAAGACGGATCGCCCAGTCAAAATTGTGTGGAGTCGGGAGGAGTCGATCCGGGGCCATCACAAACGCCATCCCTTCGTCATCCACGCCAAATGGGGCGCGACGCGGGATGGCAAAATCGTCGCAGCGCAGATGGATGTGACCAGCGACGCGGGGGCCTACGCCTACACCAGCACAAAAGTCCTGGGCAACGCCACACTGATGTGTCTGGGACCCTACGAGATTCCCAACGTCCACGTGGACGCACGCACGGTCTACACCAACAACTGTCCCAGCGGTGCCTTCCGGGGCTTTGGCGCGCCCCAGGGCCACTTCGCCGCCGAGGGGCAGATGAACAAACTGGCCGAAGCATTGGGGATGGACCCGGTGGAACTGCGCATGCGCAATGTCGTCCACGACGGCTCAATTCTGGCGACGAGAAGCGCGGTCCCCGCTGGCTGTACGGCTGAGGCAGTATTAGCTGAAGCAGCGCGGAGGGGCGGGTGGCAGGTGGCAGGTGGCAGGTGGCAGATGGCGCACGACGGCTCACCCGCAACTCGCAACTCGCAACTCGCAACTTCGGCCCGCGGCCGGGGCATCGCCCTCTGCTTCAAAAATGTGGGTTTCAGCCTGGGCTTCCCGGAGGCATGCCACGCCTGGGTGGAATTGCACGGCAGCGCGGCGATTGAGCGGGCGCGGGTGGGCTGTGTGGGCGCAGAGGTGGGGCAGGGGGCGCATTCGGCCTTTGCCCAGATTGCCGCAGAGGCCCTGGGGCTGGACGTGGCCTCGGTAGAAGTCGTCGCCCACGACACCGACGTGACCGGCTCCAGCGGCAGCGCGTCGGCCAGCCGCATGACATTTATGGCGGGCAACGCCATTCTGGGCGCGGCAGAGCAGGCCCTGGCCCAGTGGTGTAACGAAGAACGCCCAGCACGAGCCGATTTCGTCTTCCATCCCCGGCCCACCACCGGCTATGACCGGGAGACCGGCGAGAGCGACCCCAACATCACCTACGGCTATTGCGCGCAGGTGGCGGATGTGGAGGTGGATGTGACGACCGGCCACGTGACCGTCAAACGGCTGATCAGCATCAACGACGTGGGGCGGGCTGTCAATCCCGTGCAGGTGGAGGGGCAGATCGAAGGTGCGGTAGCCCAATCGGTGGGCTGGACACTGCTGGAAAACTTCATCCAGCAGGACGGGCGCACATTAACGCCCCATCTCAGCAATTATCTCATCCCCGGCGTTTCCGATGTGGTGGAGGAGATTGTGCCGGTGATTCTGGAAGTCCCCGACCCCCAAGGGCCGCTGGGCATCCGGGGCATGGCAGAGATGCCTTTTATCCCCACCGCGCCCGCCATCGCCGCCGCCATTCACAACGTGCTGGGCGTCTGGTATAATGAACTGCCCCTCACGCCGGAAAAGGTGTGGCGGGGGTTGAAGACGCGTTTGTAGGCAAGGGAGGCGACAAATGTATGCGGTAGAATTCGAGGCACAAATTACAAACGGCCATATTGTTGTGCCCGAAGAATTGCGACAGCGTTTGTCGGGTTCGCTGCGCGTGCTGGTTTTGGTGGAAGCAGATAATGGATTTTCGTCGGCAGCATACCAGGGGGGGGGGACAGATATTCACAATACCGATTCGGATGCGCGCTTGGAGAAGAGGCAGCCGGGTGAGAGCCTGCTCGCCTATCGTCTGCGAAATCCCTATCAGGTAGCGGATTTTCAGCCTCTCAGTCGCGAGGAAGTCCATGAGCGTCGAGCAGAATACAAGTCCGAGTAGTTTCGTCGATTCAAATATTTGGATATATGCGCTGACCCGGAATCGGAGCGGCGAAGATGAAGCCAAAATTGATCGGGCACGGGAAATCGTCAGTTTCGCCCGCCACGCGCTCAGCGCGCAGGTGGTCGCGGAAGTTTGTACGAATTTACTGCGCAAAGCGATTGCAAGTGAGGCTGAAGTCACGGAACTGATCGATGATTTCTATCGAGAGCATATCGTTTTGCCCATCGATCAGCCAATATTCCGTAGCAGTTCTGATTTGCGCGTCCGTTATTCCCTCTCCTTCTGGGACAGTTTGATCGTTGCCGCCGCGCTCGAATCCGGCGCACAGATTCTCTACACCGAAGATATGCAGCACGGCCTCGTCGTTGACGGTCAACTGCATATTCTCAACCCTTTCCTTCAGGAATAAACCCGTATGTTCAGTATGACCGATGTGATGATCGACGCTCTCTGGATTCTGGCCCTGGCCGGGGTCTTTGCTACGTTTAGCTATACCGACTGGCTACGTTCCGAGCGTAAAGGGCGCTGGCGGGCGCAGTGGGGACTGCCCCGCTTTCTCGTTCCGCTCAATCTGAGCCTGACCGCTTTCTGCGTAGGCGTCGCCCTGAGTGGAGCCACCGCCTACGCACCCGACCCCTGGTGGCAGACGGTCATCTGGGCGGTGCTGGCGCTGCTCTTCGGCTTTCAGACCTTCACCGCGTGGCGCTTTGCCGCGGGCAAGGGCTGGGAGACACCCATAGAAGAGAAGCCGAAAGTGGCCGGAGATGGCGAGCGGGACGCAGATGCCGCTGAAACTGCTGATTTACGCTGATGGTGAAAAAGCGGGACGCAGATAAACGCTGATTCACGCAGATTTTTGCCTTTGGATCAGCGTCCCATTCTCTTTCCAGCATCTTCCTGAACACTACAAAATCTGTGTAAATCCGTTCCCTCCCTGCAAACCCGTGTCCTTTTTTTCGCGTGAGGAGTCAAATGTCTGTACAAAATAGGCAGGAAGACAACCGCATCGGCGGCTTTACCTGGGCCGGGGCTTTTGTCCTGGGCGGGCTAGGGTTGCTGCTCTACAATCTGGGCGCGTTTGACGCGGCCAAACCCTGGCTTCAATACATTCTGGCCGGGCTGCTGGGGCTGGGCGCAATCGGCTTCTTTGCCAGCTACTTCTCCCAGACGGCCAACTGGTGGCGGCTCATCCCGGCCTGGACACTTCTGGCCCTGGCCGGAATGATCTATTTGACGACGGTACAGAGCCTGGACCAGCGCATCACGGCCGGGCTGCTCTTTGTGGGACAGGCCCTGGCCTTTGCCCACATCTATCTGCTGGACCGGGACGGGCGCTGGTGGGCGGTGATTCCCGGCGGTTTTATGCTGGTGCTGGGCGGGGTGATTGCCCTGAGCAGCCGCACGGAAAATCCGGATACACTGGGCACAACACTTTTTGTCGGCTTGGGCGGTGTCTTCTTCCTTCTCTATCTGCTGGGACGGCGCACCCGGCTCTGGTGGGCACTGATTCCCGGTGTGGTGCTGGTCGTCTTTGGGCTATTTCTTTTTTCCATGGAGCGCAGCCAGGGGAACGCTTTTCTGGCCTGGTGGCCTCTGCTTCTGCTGCTCTTCGGCCTCTTTCTGGGCTGGCGGGCCGTCGCCCGCAAACCCGGCGGCGAGAAGCTGAGTGTCAACAGCGCGTCCAATCTTTCCCGCCATGGCACAGCCAAGACAGGTACAACTGCCTCAACGCCGCCCCGTCTGGGCGAATACAAAGGCCCGGCCCCCGGCGCAACCGTAGAAGTATTGGCCGACCCGGACGAAAAATAAAACGTAAAACGTGAGAGCGTCCGAATCATTTTACGTTTTACTCCCAGCAAAACATTGCCCATTTCCCCGTTTGTATCTGCACGATAGGAGCCTCCCCATGCCCCAACTCACCGTCACCCTCGTCCAGATGGACTGCGCGCTGGCCCAGACTGCCCACAATTTTGAGCGGGCCGCGGCTTTTGTGGCCGAAGCAGCCCGGCGGGGCAGCGATCTGGTAGTGCTGCCCGAACTGTGGAATACGGCCTATGACCTGGAAAACGCGGCGTCCCACGCCGCGCCTTTGGCCCAAAATGGGGACGAAGCGGGCGCGTTTGGTGACTTCGCCCGGCTGGCCAAAAAAAATGGGGTCTGGCTGGCCGGTTCTCTGCTGGAAAACCGCAGCGGGCGTTTCTACAACACCACTGCGCTGTACAGCCCGACGGGGGAACTCCAGGCTGATTACAGCAAAATCCATCTGGTGCCGATGCTGGACGAGCATCTCTACCTGGCGGGTGGGCAAAAGCGCACCCTGGCTGAGACGCCCTGGGGCAAAGCCGGGCTGGCCATCTGCTACGATCTGCGCTTCCCGGAGCTATTCCGCCGCTATGCGTTAGACGGGGCGCGGCTGATGATTCTGCCCGCGGAGTGGCCTGCCGTGCGCAAGAGCCACTGGCGCACACTGCTGCGGGCGCGGGCCATCGAAAATCAGTGTTATGTGCTGGCCTGCAATCGGGTGGGCAGCAGCAAAGAGGTGGCCTTTGGGGGCGCGTCCGCGGTCATCGACCCCTGGGGCGAGGCACTAGTGGAGGGGGGGGAAAGTGAGGCCCTGCTGACCGTCAGCTTCGACCCGGCCTTTGTGGATACCGTGCGTCAGCGCATCCCCATCTTCGCCGACCGACGCGAGGAATTCTACAGGTAGTCTCAACTACAAAGACTCAAAAAAGAAGAAAAGAAGAGAAGAAAGCCTGATTCTTTGCAGGAGTCGGGCTTTCTTCTCTTCTTTTCTTTCTACAGCGGTAACTGTTCAGCCTCTGAGCAAAAGTCCCCGGCACTTTCTTGCGGTGCGAGTCGGCACGTCACAATTGTACCGTTGTTGTGCGTGAAGTGCCGGGGACTTTGCTTTTCTGCCTGAGCAGTTACCTACAGCGCTTCTCACAGATTTTCGCTGGTCAGGGAGAACTTTGTCTGGTTACGATCCACCAGATGGCAAGCTACCCAATGATCGGGCAGCTTTTCCTCAAAGGCTGGCTCTTGGGCCGAGCAGATGTCCGTGGCGATGGGACAGCGGGTATGGAAACGGCAGCCCCTGGGCGGGTTGAGGGGTGAAGGCACATCCCCCTTCAGGACAATGCGCTGGCGGGTACGTTTGGGGTCGGGGATGGGAATGGCCGACATCAGCGCCTGGGTGTAGGGATGAAGGGGGTTGCGGTACAGTTCCTCCCGGTCGGCAATTTCAGCCATCTTGCCCAGATACATCACCCCCACCCGGTCGCTGATGTGTTCGACGACGCTCAGATTGTGGGCGATGAAGAGGTATGTCAGGCCAAACTCCGCCTGAAGTTTGCGCAGAAGGTTGAGTACCTGGGACTGGATGGAGACATCCAGAGCCGAGACCGGTTCGTCACAAATGATGAACTGGGGTTGCAGGGCCAGGGCACGGGCGATGCCGATGCGCTGGCGTTGACCCCCGGAAAATTCGTGGGGGTAGCGCTGGGCGTGATAGGGGTTCAACCCCACCTTCGCCAACATCGCCTGGACAATTTCGCCCCGCTCGCTTTTGTTGCCAATGCCGTGAATCTGTAAACCCTCGGCGATAATTTCACCCACAGGCATACGCGGGTCCAGTGACGAATAGGGGTCCTGGAAGACGATCTGCATATTACGGCGCAGGCTCTTCAACCCATTGCGCCCCACCGAAAAGACATCTTCTCCAGCAAAGGTGACTTTGCCATCGGTAGCCTCTTGCAAACGCAGAATCGTGCGCCCGACCGTCGTCTTGCCGCAGCCGGATTCCCCCACCAGACCGAAGGTCTCGCCGGCGCGGATGGTGAAACTGACCCCATCCACAGCTTTGACCCAGGCCGAGACCCGTTGCAGCAGACCGGAGCGGACGGGAAAGTATTTCTTGAGATTGTCGACGACCAGCAGGTCGCTCTTCTGGGCTGGAATTCTGGACATGGATTTTCTCGCTTACCCCACTGTGTCGATAAGGACTTCATCGCCCGTAAACTGCCAATTGGCTTTACCCACACCCGCCCACTGATTTGCAGTGGCTGGGTGGCGCATGTGACAACGGGCCGAATGGCCCTCTTCGATCTGGATCAGATCTGGCACTTCTTTTATACAAATCTCTCTGACATAGGGGCAACGGGGCGCAAATTTACAGCCAGGGGGCAGATTGATCAGGTCGGGCACAGAGCCGGGGATGACGGCCAAATCGTCCTGAACCAGTCCCAGCACAGGGATGGCAGCCAGCAGCCCTTCGGTGTAGGGATGCAGCGGCTTGTCAAAGAGCGTCACCACATCCGTATACTCCACAATCTCTCCAGCATACATCACAGCCACACTGTCGCACATCTCTGCCACCACACCCATATCGTGGGTAATGAGTAGAATGGCCGTGTCAAAGTCCTGGCGCAGGTTGCGCATCAGGTCGAGAATCTGGGCCTGAATCGTCACATCCAGGGCTGTGGTCGGTTCATCGGCAATCAGCAGCTTGGGCTGGCAGGAGAGGGCCATGGCAATCATCACCCGCTGGGCCTGACCGCCGGAAATCTCGTGGGGGAAGGCCTTCATACGCCGCTCCGGGTCCGAGATACCCACTTTGCGCAACAGATCGACCACCCGGCGCATAGCTTCCCGCCGGTCCATCCTCTGGTGTACCATAATCGACTCGGCGATCTGATCCCCCACCCGAAAGACAGGATTGAGACAGCTTGTGGGTTGTTGAAAGATCATTGATATTTTGTTGCCGCGCAGGGTGAGCATCTCATTCTCTGGCGCTTGGGTCAGGTCTATACCGTCGAAAATGACCGTACCCTCCACAATTTTCCCTGATCCCCCCAGCAAGCGCATGATGGAAAGAGAGGTGACACTCTTGCCACTGCCGGACTCGCCCACCAAACCCATCACCTCGCCGGGACGGATGGCAAAGTCCACACCGTTGACGGCTTTGACAACACCGTCTTCGGTATCGAAAAATGTTTTCAGCCCTTTCACTTCTAAAAGGGGTTGGGATGAACTCTTTTGATCAGCCATTCGTTGTTCCGTATCGATAGTCTTCGTGCATTGAAAACGTGCGGTGTGAAACGTGAGATCGTTCGGTGATTTCACTCCTCACGTTTCGCTTCGCACCCAATAGGCAGGCATCCGGTGTTGTTCTACCGCTTCAGCCGCGGGTCCAGGGCGTCCCGCAGACCGTCACCGATAAAGTTAAAGCCCAGAGCGACAATCACCAGGGGAATGCCCGGAATCAGAGGAAGCCAGGGGTGTTGAAACATATAGCTCTGGGAGGCATTGAGCATATTGCCCCAGGTAGGCGTTGGGTCTTGCACGCCCAGCCCCAGAAAGCTGAGGGAGGCCTCCAGAATGATCACACCGCCCAGAGCAAGACTGGCGTTGACCAGAATGGGGGCGATGCCGTTAGGGATCAGGTGGCGAAAAATGATACGAGCATCGGATGCGCCCAGAGCCTTGAGTGATTCCACAAAATCCTGCTCGCTGAGGGAGAGAACCATTCCCCGCATCAAACGGGCGGCACCGAGCCACCCAAAGATGACGATAATCATCACCAGCACAAAAACCTGATTGGCCTCCCGTTCCGGGGCCAGAAGGACCGCGCTCAACCCTTTGATCACAAAACCAGGCAGAGGCAATTTGGCGTCGGTGTTGATCATAATGGCAGAGAGAATGAGTAAAATGGGCAGGAGGGGAATCGTGAGCATAAATTCGATCACCCGGGAGATGAGTGTATCCACCCAGCCTTTGTAATAGCCCGCCACCGCGCCGATGATGACGCCAATCGTTTCAGAGAGAATCACCACAGAAAAGGCGATCGAGAGGGAGACCCGGGCTGCGTAGAGCATCCGGGTGAAGAGGTCTCGCCCCAAATTGTCGATACCCAGGATGTGGAGTCGGCCATCGCTGCCCGCGATGCCGGGCGGGCCGGGGCGGGTGGGCGCGGAAATATCCACCGCATCCCTGGAGAAGGTGGTGATTACCGGGGCCAATAAGGAAGCGATAAAGATCAAAAGGATGAGAACCAGAGAGATGACCGCCAGTTTGTGCCGCATAAAGCGACGCGCCACAACTATCCACTGGCTGTCCTGCTTCTCCGTCTTTGCCTCAAGTTTAAGTGTGCCGGCCGTTGCTGCCATTGATTTTCTCCTGAAGACAGTCGATAAGAAATGGGAAACGGGCGATTGAAACAGCACATCACCCGATCCCCCGTCGTGAACCCCTTATCTCATTTATATTTGATACGCGGATCGACGACTGTGTACAAAATGTCGCCTAGCAACAGAGCAAAAACGGTCAGCACTGCTGTAATAAAGAGAAAAGCCAAAGCAATTGGCCAGTCGCTGCGACTGAGGGCATCGAAATAGAGACGGCCCATCCCCGGCCAGGCAAAGACCGTTTCGGTAATAATCGCGCCGCTGAAGATGCCAGGAATTGTCAATACCAGAATCGTAACGAAAGGGATCAGCGCATTGCGCAGGGTGTGCTTGTAAATGACCAGATTTTCCCGCAGCCCTTTGGCTCGTGCCGTGCGCACATAATCCTGGCGTAGCACCTCTAGCATGGAAGTACGTACAAAGCGGCTCCACCCTGCCATATTGAAGAATGTCAGCACCAGCAGAGGCATAAAGAGATGGAGAAGGCGATCCGAGAGCGAACCAGCTTCGATCCGTGGCAGCCATTCGGCGATGCTATAGCCGCGCATGGCCTCGCGCAGGCCAGAGGGCAGACGGGGAATCCAGGGCATCGTATCCTGCAGGAAAACAGGCATCACTGAAAAGACCAGAATCAACAGAAGTGCAAAGAAAAATACGGGCATAGACGAACCGATGAAGGCCAAAGTTGTAAAGAAATAATCAAAGCGAGAATATTGGTGGACCGCGCTGTAGATGCCAATCGGGACACCGATCAACAGAGAAAGCAGGGTTGCTGTGATCAGCAGTTCCAATGTCGCAGGCAGGCGACTGACCAGTTCGTCCCACACCGGGCGTCCAGGGCGAACTACAGTTGAGAGGCCGAAATCGCCGCGCAAAATGCCTCTGCTGCTGCGCACCGCCGGATGCAGTTCGGGAATCTCGGAGAGATAGACGTAATCGTCGCAGCCGGTGGGACGGGTCACCGAGTTGCCGTTGCGATCCGTCGTCTGTTCCTCCCGCACCAGATAGCAACCCACAGGAATATTGGCAAAGAGTTCTTGCCCACCCACCACAATCGGCCCGTTGGGAACGCCAATCAGCCAACGGGAGAAGCGCACAGGCAGATAAAGGTCCAATTCGTATTGGGCTTTGATCCGGGCGATGTCTTCTCGGCTCAACTGCTGCTGCTGCTGCTGCAAACCGGTCAGCGGCCCGCCTGGCGCAATGTTAAAAAGAACAAAAGTGGCCCCCGCCGACAGCAAAATCACAAAGATCATCTGTATCACACGGCGGATAAGATAATTGGTCATAATTCCGGCCCCTGACACTCAAAAAATCGGGGAGTGAAAGAGAGGTTTTTATGATCCAAATTGAATCACAGTGCGGCTCAATTCAAATCACAAAAATCTCTTCCCACTCTCTATCGTAAAGCAAAAGCGGGTGGAACATTCGATTTGGAATGCCCCACCCGCTTTCGTTGTCACACAGTGCGCTTTAGAGGTGGTCGTATATCCTCCACCTGCCTTGCGTCCGTTGCAAAGAGGGGAGCGCGACTATTTGGTGTAGAGGTTCATGTCGATGTGTTCCCAGGTCGGGCTGGGGATAATCTCTACATTGACTTTACCCTCTGCCGCCGCGTCGATCACCGTCTGCACTTCAGCGCCGCCACCCAGGGTGGCCCGCTCCAGATAGTCCAGATCGCCGGCCAACAACTGGGCCACAGCCTGGTTGGTGTCCTGGATGAAGACAACGATGACTTTCTTCACCTTGGGCGCAGGCTCGAAGTAGGGATTGACATCCATCTCGATGCGCTCGCCCTTCACCCAGTTGGTGATGACGTAGGGGCCGAAGCTCAGGGGCATCTCAGCGATTTCGGGGAGGGTGGCCCACTCAGCCGCAGGCACATCGGCCAGGTTGCGACCATCACTCAACACCTGGTGGCTGGGATAAACGCCAAAAGGTGCCAGGAAGTAGGTCGGGCTTTGGTAGCCAGGCAGATAGGTCACAGTGGATTCCACATCCGGGCCAAAAGTCACGCTCTGCATAGCGTCACAGGTGATGTAAGTGACCGCTCCGGAGTCCTTATCGCAGTCAATCTTGTGGCCCAGTTCGAAGTCCGCAGCAGAAGCCGCCGTGCCATCGCTCCAAGTGAAGGATTTGAGCTTGTAGTTGACGACCAGTTGAGGCAACATCACCACACTGGATCCGTCGTATTCCACTGTCTCTCCGTCCACAATGATCTTCGTGCCAGCGGCCAATTCCTCAGGCTCACCATCCACATTGTAGACCATATCGCCAGCCTTGGCTTCGACCATTTCATTGGTGGCCAGGCCATTTTCCAGCGTCGCCAGGGGGTCCTGGGTCAGGGGCTGGTAGTCATAGCTGTACTGGGTGTTCAGGCTGCCCTGGCTCAACTGAGCGATCTGGCGCTGCACAGCGGCAGAAGCAATCAGGCTGAACATTGTGGAAGGTTCCTGGGAGAAGCCCACGACC
>Ga0209573_1004119_pt1 | contig 14870 bp, 18 predicted proteins | sample TNRBio252014_DNA_FD_185870 | JGI IMG/M metagenome (GOLD analysis project Ga0209573, IMG submission 185870) | Wastewater treatment Type I Accumulibacter community from EBPR Bioreactor in Madison, WI, USA - TNR Reactor_6/25/2014_ DNA (SPAdes)... | ecosystem: Engineered > Bioreactor > EBPR >...
CGCTGCCCCTCAAAGGGACGCGTGCCGGGTCCTTCCTCTTTCGGACGGCGGGGCTGGCGTTCCTCCTCGCCCTCCTCCCGTCGCTTCTCGTCGGGCTTACCGGGGGTGCCCTCGTCTCCCCGGGCCGGAGCGGGAGAAGCGGGGGACCCGAGACCGCCCTCGCGGGTATCGGGCTTCTGACCCTCCTCGTCCTCGGTGCGTACGCCGCCCTCTGGATTCGGAAGCGCCTCGGCCCGAAGCAGCGCGACGCCTGGGGGGACTACATCTCGCAGAAGTCGTCCGGGAAACAGGTCATCGACCGCAGCGCGGAGAAGGTTCGGAGCCGCGCCGCCGTGGATGACGGGCTCTTCTAGGAGGCGCGGACGTGGGGATCGGGGAGGACTTTCTCTTTCGGCTGCACGGAGCGAAGGGGCGCCGCGAAGCGCTGCGCCTCGTGCCGAAGGGGGAGACAGCAGCCGTCCCCGAAGACCCGCGCTCGCTCCCGGCGTTCCTCGCCCGCGAGGATGGAAGCGAGATCCGGGTGCCCGTCGGCACCCTCCCGGACGGCCGTCCCCTCGCGCTTCCGGCGTCCATCGCCTGGAAGGCTGCGATTGAAGTCGGCGCGTCGGGTTCCGGGAAGACCCGGAAGCTCCTCTCCCGCCTCAAGACGGAGATCCTCTGGAACCTCGGGCTCCCCGCGTTCGGGTCCCCAGCCCCGGCCGACTACCGGAGCGACCTCGAACTTCTCGACCCGAAGACGGAGACCTTCGACGAGGTGAAGAAGCTCGTCGCCGCGCTCTACATCGAAAGCTCGCCCGGACGGCAGCGCCAGCTTCGCCAGATGATCCGCGTCTTCGACTGGACGGCCGAGCGCGTGACCCCGCTGCCTCTGTACCACTTGGGCGGGAGCGACACCTCGGACGCCTTCCTCGCCCACCAGCGGCTCGACGTCGAGATCGCAGCGTCCCGGCTCACCTACACGGACGGCGTGAAGGGGCTCGCCTTCATGTACGGCCGCCTCCTCGCCGTGAAGGACATCCCGCCGAACGTCGCCTATGCCCGCCGGTTCTTCCGGGACGCCGGCTTCCGGACCAAGGAACTCACGAACCTCCGGAGCCGCGACGTCGCCGCGTACTTCGCCTCGCTCGAGGAGTCCCTCCCGCGCCAGACGATGGAGGCGTTTCTCCGCCGGCTCGAACACACCCTCTCGTTTCCCGAGATCCGCGCCTCCGTCGGGATGCCCCCGAACGCGGTCGCGCGTCTCCTCCCGTCCCAGGATCACCGGGTGACGATCGGGAACTACGGGCCCGGGACCCGGCTGCCGCTCGGGAAGGCCTTGGAGCGGGCGAGCCATCGGCTCGTCGACCTCCTTCGGGTGCTCCCGCGCCGAAACCCTGCGACGCCCTTCTTCCTCCTCCTCGAGGAAGCCGCCGTGCTGCTGTCGCAGGCGGGGGAACTCACAGACCCGCTCGCGAACGCCTCCCGGACGCTCCGCGCGTTCAACGTCGGGATCACACTCGCCGCCCAGGACTTCGCGGCCGCGCTCCCGAAACCACTCGCCCGGACGCTCCTCCTGAACGCCCGCGCGTTCGTCCTCTTCCAGTCCAGAGACGAAGCCGAACTCGTCGCGTCGTTCGCAGACGAGATCCCGGGCCTCGACGGCACGTCTGCGCAGAAGAAAGCGGCGCTCGTCCGGGAGATCCAGAACCTCCCGCCCCGTCACGCCTACCTCTACGTGAAGGGCTACACGCCGCTTCGGTTCGTGACGCTCGACATGCCCGACCCCGCTCCGGCCGCCGGGATGACCGACGCGGAGCTTCTCGCGATTTTCGACCGCGAGATTCTCCCGGCATCGACCGTCCCACTCGCCGTCGCCGACGAAGAAATCCGGAAGTGGGAAGCGGAGACGGTCGGCGCGCCGCCCTCCGCGGGGAAGACGCCGGCCGGTCCTCGCCCGAAGGGGATCGCGGATCTGCTCGCCGGACTTGAGGAGGACGAGTCGTGACCCGCGCGATCCTCCGCGTCCTTGGACTCGGGCTTCTGTACCTGCTCGCGAGTCCCGTGTTCCTCGTCCTCGGGATTCGCCGGCTCCAGAAACTCCAACAGCTCCACCGGGCACTCGCTGCGGGAGCCGTCACGTGCCCGTCGTGCGGGTACCGAAACGCCCTCGCCGCCCTGGCCCGGTGTCGCCGCTGCGGCTTCGCCGAGTACGCGACCCGCCTTCGTTGCTCGGCGTGCGGCCAGACCACGAAGACGATCGACTGCGCCTCCTGCCAGGCGTCCATCCGGGTGTGGTGATGGACGCGCATTTCACCTTTCCGTGGGACGCCCCCGCCTCTCGACTGCTCCCGTCTGCGGCCGTCCCGTTTCCCGCATTTCGTCCCTCGCCTCTACCCCACGACTGCCATGGTCTACGTCTGTGCCATCCCCCAAACTGTTCCCGGCGCCCGGAGAATCATCCCGCCCGCGGACTGGAACGGCTTCCGTGCGGATCTTGCGACGCAGCTCCCCGTGGAGACGCGCCTCGAGTTCGTCGAACCGACCCCGCACCGCTCGTCCGGGTGGATTCTCTGGGTGCGCCCCCGCGCGGACGCCGTGTTCTCCGAGGACGCCCTCCACGCCCTCTACCACGACGTGTCGCACCGGATCGACGTGTTCCTCGACGCCCACTCGTCCCGGGACTCCGCCGAGGCGGCGTGACGGTCGGGGCCGGGGACCCGTCTCCATGGAAAGGATGTCCCGGGCTGTCGGGGGCTGCTATCGGCCGTGCGCGCGTCCTCTCGCTGCCTTCATGCGGCACCGTCCGGCGCGCGGTCACGCGGCTGTCAGCAGACCCCCGACGGTTTCCGGGCATGTTCCCGCCCTCCCCACCCGTGGCTGCCGGGTGTTTCTCGCGTCCCTGTTTTCAAACCCCAACCCCATGCGTCCCACGACCCACGTCGACCTTCTCCTGCCCGTCCGGGATAACGACGGGCAACCCTTCAGCCCCGCCGAGGTCGCGGCGTTCGAGACCCAGCTGCTCACGCTCGCTGGAGGCTTCACCCGCAAGGGCGAAGTCGCCGGTGTCTGGCGCGACAGCGCGGGCCGCGTCTACCGCGACCGTTCTCGGCTCTACAGCCTCACCGTGCCCCGTCACGCCGCGACGTCCATCGCGCGGGCGATCGACCGCGCCGTGCGGAGCGCCTTCCGCCAGGAGGCGTCCTTCGTCGAACTGCTCCCGACTCTCGCCACCGCGTTCTGAGATCCGGCAGCCATCCGGTGGGAGCGGGGGAGCGCCCTCGGAGCGCCGCGTGGAGTCCGTCCCCGCGTCGCCGGCTGCCCTCGGCACGCCCGGCTTCGCTATGGGGATCGCGGAGTCCATGCGGCGCCTCCGAGGTGTGGCTTCTCTCATGGGGGAGACGCCGTGACCGCCCGTGACCCGCGTGCAGAGCCGACACTCCTCCCCCGCGACGCCCAGGCACTCGCCTTCATCGGGCGCGGGAAAGAAGTCGCGCAGTACCAGCTCCGGGCGGCGATCTTCCCGGGCCGGACGGAGGTCGTTGCCTCGCGGCGGGTGAGTCGCTGGACAGAACAGGGGCTCGTCGTCGCCGACCGGCTCCATGGCTTCGGGATGAATCGGCTGCGGCTCACGGAGAAGGGGCGGGATGCGCTCGTCGCGGCGAAGGTCGCTCCCGAGGAGGAGCTGTTCGTCCCGGCGAAGGCGGTCGCGCTCAAGGATCTCGCGCATCACCTGTGGATCAACGACCTGCGGGTCCTGGCCGCTGAAGGGGTTCCTTTTGCTGCCGACCGGATCGTCCCTGCCTGGGTCATCGAGCGGACGGTGACGCCTCGGCCGCCCGCGATTCCCGACCTCCTCCTCGTCCAGCGACCGAAGGGCGGCGGGCGCGGGCGGATGCTGGCACTCGAAGTCGACATGGGCGGGGAGCGCATCGTCGCCACGCTCCTGCCGAAGCTGAAGCTCCTCGCTGGTCTCCTCCTGTCCTGGGCAGGCGTGGAGATGCGTCCGGGCGTCCTCGTCCTCACGCGGGGACCGAAGCGTCTGGCAAGCCTCCGGGCGTCGCTCGCGGACGCGGATCTCGCCGTCCCCGTCGCGGCCGACCTCCTCCCGAGTGCCGCGGGCGGGGAAGCCCTCGGGTGTCTTCGGCAGCTGCTGCGTCCCCCTGTGCAGACGTCTTCACAGGGGGAGCGCGAGGAAGTGGTGGGGCATGAAACGGTTGTGTAGCGCGCGACCCCGGGGGGTTATCACGCGTGAAGGGCATTCCCTGATCCGCGTCGTCGTGGAAATCACTCTCGGACGAAAAGAGGATTCGGTTCTCGCCACGGGTTCCTCACCGGCCACTCGTGACCTCATCGACCCTGGTTCATTCCTTCAACCCCACGATCATGCAGACCCTTAAGACCCTCATCCCCCTCGTCCAGCCCGGCGGGAAGCTCTCCGTTCCGGCCGACGACTGGGAAGCCCTCAATCAGCTCATCGCGGAGCGGCACGGCGGAAGCCTCCACGTGCGCGAAACGCGAGAGCCGGGCTTCACGCTCGTCAGCGCCGACGGCAAGATCGGCCTGCTGTGCTACGAGCTCTCCGTGGAGATTCCGGATGGCGTCGAGTGGGACGCCGTGACATCCGGCGAGTTCGACGCAAGACTGACAGAAACTCTCCAGCGAAACGTGCGCGCGGTGCGCGTACTCGAGGCGGCGTGAGGTCTCCCGTGGCGTGGCCGGCTCCCTGTTCGAGTTCTCCCCGTCGCCCTGCCGGCGACTCCTCCGACTCAATGGCTCCGACGGATCTGGCCCGCTATCCGCGGCCGCTCCGCTCGGGCAGGCCGGAGAGGGGAGGAGCGCCGGCAGGGAGGGCGGGCGAGCGTGGGGCGATGCAGCGCTGTGCGGGCGGGCAGTCGTTCCTTCGCCCGCCATCCAGGCGTCCAGCAACGTCGGCAGTCGGGGCGTCTCGCGGGAAGGCGGCGAGAGCGACGACGGGCGTCGAATCGGCACCGTGTTCCGCATAATCCTCGTCCATGACGCGTGCGGAGAGGATCGCCCTGATTGAAGACGCCCGCGATGCGTGCCTCCGCGTCGGCCGAGGCCTCGTCGTGCAGCTCCTCGAGGACGCCACGCCGCGCTTCGTCCCGATCGAGGAGGCGAAGTCGCGCCTCGTCGAGGAGCGCGTCGACCCGGGGCTCCTCACGGCGGTCCTCATCGCCGTTGGAAAGTACGACTCGAAGTGGCAGGCGGTCCACTTCGTCGAGCGCGAGGAATGCGGCACGGTCTCGATCCTGAGCTACGACCGGAGCGAATGCGTCTGGTCGGAATCCTGGACGCCCACGCACTGATGACGTACGACATCGGTCCCGAAGAGTTCGAAGCTCTGACGAAGGCCGTCGGCGCCCGACTCGCCGAACTCACCGGCATGCCTGTCGAGGAAGCCGAGTCTCTGGCGGTCTCGGTGGCCTGCTGCCGAATCGTGGATGACGACGGGAATCTGGTCTTCCGCGATGCGGACGAGCGAGAGGTAGTCCGACTTCCCTACGCCGCCTTCGCCGAGATCCTGGATGACGACGAGGAAGAGGCATTCGGAGACCCCGATTCCGAGGAGGCGTAAAGGAGGCGTTCCTCGATCCTCACGGCCGACAGGAGAAGGCCCCCTCAGCAGGCCTCGCCATAGACTCCCGTAATCAGGAGGACTCATGGCGCGTCCGATTTCCCGGCTCCTCGATACCCTGGCCTCAACTCTCACGGCGCTGCGCGAAGCGCTCACCCCGACGACGCCGATGGCGCGGATGCAGAGGGGAAAGAAGGGCTCACGGCGGACGTCGAGGACGTCGACGAGCCCGGCCGCTGCGCGCAAGACAGCTGCAGCGCCCTCGGCGCGACGGAAGACGAAGGCGCCGAATCCTCGACTCGCCCTCCAGGGAAAGTACATGGCCGCGGTCCGCGGGCTTTCGGCCGCGGACAAGGCGAGGGTCAAGAAGGTCCTCGCCGCGCAGGGCGTCGAGGCGGCGATCGCGCTGGCGCAGTCGAGTAAGACCTGACACGAGCCGGTCCAGTCTGGTCCGGGCCGGTCCGGGCCTGGCCCGGCGGAGAGAAGGTGGCTATGGCGACAAGACGCGCTTCGACCTCCAGACCGGGAACACAACGTAGGAGTTCAGCACCAGCGACTCGGAGGAGTACGTCCGGACGAGGTGGCCGAAGGGCACCTGGCTAGATGCGACGCGCGGCGCGTGTCGCTAGCTTGGCCCGCGCAGAGAGGTGTTCCTTACGGCCCGAGCCTGTCGCGCCCGCAGAATGCGTTTGTAGACCGGTTCGCCGTAGACCTGTTCCTCGAGCTTCTTCCAGTGAATGCCGGCGAGCGATCCGGCCGGGGCGAAACCCAGGCGGGTCGCACGCTTCACGAGGCCGGCGTAGCTGAGCGTCGTCTTGGTTTCGCGCTTCAGGCGCACGAGATCTTCCGGGCTACACGCGCCCGGTGCGATCTCGAGACGACCACACCAGGTTGAGAAGTCTGCCTCCGGGAAGATGAGTTCTCCAGCGAATACCTCAGCACCGATCTCCACGAAATCATCGTCAGCGATCGTCTCGAAGCAGTTGCGCGCCAGCCGATCGAAAAGGTGATGCTTCAACTCGTGGGCCATCGTGAAGATGCGTGGCTCCTCGGGAAGCTTCGCGTCCAGCATCACACTGGCCCCGGACTCGTCGCAGAAATACGCCCCACGCAACCCCTTGAGTTTCGTCTTCCAGAGATCGATCTTGATGCCCTGTTCCTTGTAGATCTTCCTGAGATCAGAGAGACGGACACGCGGGGTGCTCAGTCCGCACCGCGCGCGGATCTCGCGAGCCGCCACCTTCAGCTCCTCGTAGTAGGTGTTACGGTTCACGGGGACTTGGGCTTCCGACCCGGTCGTTTCGCCTGACCGAGCCGATACCGAGCTTTTCGAAATTCCGCGTAACGCTCGAGTTCTTCGACGTCCTCGGCCTTGAGGCCGCTCGCTGCTTTACGGAGGCGGACGAACTGGTCGTCCTCAGCGGTCGGGTCCGGCGGGAAGAAGGTCAAGATCGACACCTTGAAGAACCGCGCGAGGCGATCGAGGTCCTCGATGCTCGGACGATAGATCCCCGTTTCCCAGCGGGACACAGTGTTCGTCGCCACCTCGAGCTTGGCGGCGAGGGCCTCCTGGGACATGCCAGCACGCAGCTCCCGGATGCGTCCGCCAACGTACTCAACGAGATTTGGAGTTGGCGCGGATGGCATGGGTTCCTCCTGGGGCGGTAATCCTCCTGAAGGATATCGCTACACACATCGGTTGACAAGCCCCGGAGCCGGCGATATCCTTCTGGCGGAATTGATATCCCGTAACAGGAGTCCCGATGCAGAAGTACCCCAGAGCAACGCAATCGCCCCCGGCGCGGAAGGTGCCCCCCAGCCCCGTCACTGCCCGGAAGCCACGGTCCTCTCCCACTCCGAGTCCTGTTCGGACGGTCCGGAAGATCCCCGAAGTCCAGCGCCTCCTTCTTTGCGTCCGCGCCGGTGGCCGGTGCGAGTTCAACGGGGACAACAAGTACCTCTTCCGTCACTCGCTCACGCTCACGGAGGGGAACTTCTCGCAAGCAGCCCACATCGTGGCGTTCAGCGAACGCGGCCCCCGGGGGAGGCGGCCGAGCGGACGCGTGACGGCGGAAATTCACGATATCAAGAACCTCATGCTGCTCTGCGCCGAGTGCCACAAGCTGGTCGATGACCACCCCGGCGAATACTCCGTGCGCACACTTCGACGCTACAAGGCGAATCACGAACGGCGGATCGAGCATCTCACGTCGCTGAAGCCGGGCTCCCTCACGACGGCTCTGGTGCTCCAGGGGAACGTCGCCGGCCAGCGGTTTACCCTACCTCCCGGGCAGCTTCACGAGGCGGTCGCGCCGCGATACCCGAAGAACGACGACCCCGTTCTCATCGACCTCTCCTCGATTACCGACGCGGGAGATGACGCGTACCTCACGACAGCTATCCGGAAGATCGATGAAGAGCTCCCGCGGCTCTATGCCGATCACCTCGACGGACGGCGAGTCGACCACATCTCGGTCTTCGCCATCGCCTCGATCCCCGTCCTCATCTATCTCGGCTCCCGGTTGAGTGACAAGGTGCCGACAGACATCTACCAGCTTCACCGCGGCACAGAAAACTGGACCTGGCCCGAGCGCGGAGTGCCGGCGGAGTACGCCTTCCGCACGGTCCGGGATGGCGCGACCGGCGGGGATGCCGCGCTCCTTCTCTCGCTGAGCGGACCGATCGACCCCGCCTCGCTCCCGGCCTCGATCGGCCCGACCGTGACCGTCTACGAGCTCCGGCTCGCGTCGGCGACGCCGAACCCACAGTTCTTGACCAGGCGTGGGGACCTCGCGGCGTTCGAGCGTGAGTACCAGCTTGCGCTCCGCGTCATCGCTCAGAACCACCCGGGTCTGAAGCTCATCCACCTTGTGCCGGCCGTCCCAGCGCCTGCCGCCGTGACCTGCGGCCGCGCCCTCCTTCGCGTTGATCCCCCGCTCCTCGTCTACGACTACCGGCGTAGCCAGGGGTACTTCCCGACGCGCACCATCACGAAAGGCTCTCTATGACGGAGCAAGACCCGAACGCATACCTGGAGGCGGTCCTCCGGGCGCAAACCCTCACTGACGACTCTGACGAGCTCACTGCCCTCCGAGCACGTCGGACTGAGGTCGATCGCCTCCTCCGAGACGGCTTCTCGGACTCCACACCCACTCTCCGCTACGCCGGGTCGAAGGCGAAGTGCACGATGATCCGCGAGTCGTTCGACCTCGACATCACCTGCTACTTCGGCCGCGACGACACCGCAGCGGGCGAGACGCTCAAGGACATCTACACGAATGCGGCCGACGTGCTCGAGCGTGAGTACTTCGTCGAGCGGAAGCCGTCGGCTCTGCGGCTGAGGTCCAAGACACCCTCCCGCGACGACTTCCACGTTGACGTCGTCCCCGGGCGGTTCATTGACGGCGACGACGGCGACGTCTTCCTGTATCGACACTCCGTGGATAAGGAGCGCCAGAAGACGAACCTGGACGTGCACATCTCGCACATCCGTGACAGCGGCGTGCGCCCAGCGATCCGCCTCATGAAGCTCTGGAACGTCCGGAACGCCGTGAACGTGAAGACCTTCGTGCTGGAACTCCTTGTGATCGATCTGCTCTCGAAGAAGCGGGATGAGAACCTTTCCGACCAGGTGCTACACGTGCTCACGGCGTTCCGTGACGACTCCTCGTCGCTCTGTGTCCAGGACCCGGCGAATCCCGGCGGGAACGACCTCTCCGACGCGCTGAACGACACCGTCAAGCTCATCATGGCCGTGGCAGCGCGGAACAGCCTCGCGCGCATCGAGTCCGGCGGATGGGAGACGCTGTTCGGCGCCGCCCTGGTGCCGAACGATGAGGAGCGGTGCAACGCGCTCCGGAACGCGCCGTCGATCGTCACGGTGCAGAGCAAGCCCTGGCGCCTGTGAGGCCGTGGTTCGAACGGCGGCCGTTGCTCCTTGCGAGCGAGAAGGAGGCTGTCGCCGCGGGCTACTCGACCCTCTACTTCGTCGTCGCTGACGGGGTTGCACGCGTCCGCGGAGGACTGCCGATTCGGGTTGGATCCACGGTCGTCGACCACTTCCAGATCGAGGTGCGGCTGGCTGATGACCACCCTACATCCCACCCTGTTGCGCGGGAAGTCGGTGGCCGGATAGCGCCGCTCTCGGAGCATCATCTCAACGACGACGGCCAGATCTGCCTGTTCCTTCCGGAGGAGGCGTATGCGCACTGGGGAGCGGGCGCGACCGTCCGCTCGTTCCTCGAAGGCCCGGTCAACAGCTACTTCGTGGGCTACCTCCATTACCGCGCGTTCGGGATATGGCCGTTCGGCGAGCGCCGGCACGGCCTCGATGGCTCGCTAGACTTCTACCAGGAGCGTTCCGGCATCACGACGCCGGACGGCGTGGTGAGTCTCATCGAGTTGCTTGCCCGTGGGCGGATCAAGGGACACTGGCCCTGCCCGTGCGGATCGAATCTCCCGATTCGATCCTGCCATCCAGGCGCGCTCAACCTCCGCGAGACCGTCTCAACGTCTATCGCCGAGGCCACGCTCGGGCGAGTCCGCGAAGCGCTCCGGAAGGCCGCCGACAGCGTGTGACGGCGACGTAGCTGGAGCGTGCCGCATCGGCTTGGGACCGGAGGGACAACGCTCCGGGTGGACCGATGCACGTCGAGAAGACGGTCGCGTGTCTATGCCGCAGGCTCCTGGTAGAGGAACTTCTGGAAGCCGGCGAGCTCCTCGCAACCTGTCACGCCTGCGGGCGAGCCGGCCGTTCCGCGTGCTTTCCCGCGCCCATCCGTCGACCGGCTTCCTGCGTCCACAATGAGTAGGCGTGAAGGAGGAGCGGATTCGTGCACCGGGCGAGGGCCTCGGTGGTGAGCGTCGACCAGCCCTTCCTGCGAGCAGCATCCGCGGCCACGATCAGGAGAAGGTTGCTGTAACCCGGCGGGAGCCGGGCCCCAAGGACGACTCGACGAAACTCGTCGTGCGTGAGCGACTCCGACCGAAGTCGTTCCGCCGCGTCGAGCATCTGCGCGAATACCGCGTCCCACTCGTTCCGCGGCAGGTCGAGACGGTCCTCGCTCGGCGGCACGGCTGCGGCTCCACTGGACTCGAAGGTCGCGGTGTCACTCTCGTAGACGTGGAGGCTGTCGCTGAAGTGCGTGTACGTGCCTACTTCCAGTCCGAGCCAGCCCGCCATCACCTCCTGGAGCGTCGTGAACTGGACGATGTTGTACGGAAGCCCGCGAATCAGGTCGTTGCTCCGCATGATCTGGACCCACTCGAGCTTCCCATTCCGGACCTTCAGCAGACTGCAGACGTTACACGGAACGTCCTGCGATACCGGCGTGCCGTCCGCCGCCGGTAGGTCGAGGGCGGGGTGGTAGATCCCGAGTACCACCTGCCGAGTCGTTGGATTCGCCGCGAGCGCCGCGCATGCGCGTTCAATCTGGTCCAGCCCGAATGCGTGACGGAGGCGATACCCGTACGCCCCATGGTAGGTCGGCTGATCACCCTGGTACTTCGGAAGGACCGGGTTCCAGAAGTTCGGGAAGGCGGCGTCATTTCGACCCGCGAGGATCCAGAGACCTTCGGCGATCGCGAACGCGGGGTTTGGCGCCGGGTGCCGCGACACGACCCACCGTTGTCGGGGGTTTCGAATGACGAGACCGACATGCAGAAGCTCTCTGGTCGCTCCGCAGCGGCTGTCCTGCCGATCGGCGTCGGTGTCATGGAGGAGCCGATCTGCCGCGGCCGTCCACGCTTCGTCAGCACTCATCCCCTCGAACACGAACATGCTTCACCCCCGTCCTCGAAGCAGCAGCTGGTCATTGATGCCCCACTTCGGTGGATACCAGTACTCCACCGGCGTCTCTGTTGCGCGGAAGAGCTGCTTGATCCGCGTGCGTCCTGTTCTGCCTGCGACCTCCGGATGATAGAGACGCGCGTACTTGTCGACCTCGCAGAAGAGATTCTGGCAGTCGATGAGCTGCAAGGGGCGCGATCCGAGGCGCTCGAAGGATAGGCCGCGCGCCGCGAACTCCTCGTCCTGGCGTGCAGCGACACGGCGGATGATGTCGGCCTCGCTCAAACCGCCAAGCGTCCGGAAGCACTTCCGGATGCCGTCCAGGGCCCCGGGGCCGGGCACGACGAACTCCATCTCGGAGAAGTCTGTGAGCGTGCTGTAGTTCAAATCGGTCACGTACTGGTACGCGAGGAAGTTCCCGAGCATCGGATACTCCCGGAGGAGCTCGAAGGCCTGCCGCATGGAGCGCGCCCGTGCGATGCGCTCCGGGGCTCCGTCGCGCATCATCCGCTCGAGGAGGCGCAGGTGGGTCTGGTGCTTCCGCGTCCCGCTCCCACGCTCGGCCGCCGGCATGATGTAGGCACCGGAGTAGATCCGCTCGCCGCGCTCAAGTCCGTGGCTCAGGATGTGGTCGTACTCGCGGAACGAGTATCCCTTCCAGGTGATCGTTCCGAGGACTTTCTCGAGCCGCTGCCATGTGTCGATCCGGTTGAAGAGCTTGAAGAGCAGGATCCGGAAAAAGACCTCCTCCGGGGTCTGCTCTCCCGCGTAGATGACGCGTCGAATCAGGTACTGGCTCACCCGATCCGAGGCGCGGTACGCATTCGTGAACTTGTGGCGAAGGAGGATTGGGTCCGCCGTCCACGGCTGCGCGAGGCCGCGCGCCCGGCGGAAGAAGACGGCCTGTCTCTCCGTGGCGAACCGCCAGTATGTGTCGAACACCTCCGTCGGCTCGGCGGGCGCCCAGGCCGTTCGAGTGGGACACGGGGCGTGCTCCCGCGGGGCCGCCGCCGGCTCGACCGGGAGAAGGCCGAGTTGGTGCGGCGCCGTACCGGCTGACGAGCCCTTCGGGTGGAGCGCTCGAGCACGCGGACGCGGTGAACTTCGGCGATCGCTTCCCGCGAACTCGAGGGCGCGGGTCACGGCGCTCTCGAGGGAGCCGTCATTTCGGAGTTCGAGGACGCGCGTGCGTGCGGCTTCGCGCGCCGCGAGGAGGGAGTACTCCGCGACGAGCCGCGTCCATTTCTCGACCGAGGTCTCCGCGCGGAACGGTTCCTCTCGTGTGATCAGGAAGATGGCCGAAGGTGCGTTCTGCGCCCACTGGGACCGTTCGAGGGCGATGGCCTGTTCGAGGACGTCGCGACGAGCGCCGCCGACGACGCCGTAGACCCACGTGGACCACCAGTACCGGTCGAGGACGACCGTCGTACCTGCTTCGAGGAGCGGGACGATCCGGGCCTCGATCGCATCGAGGTGGGCCGCGATGTGGAGCAGCTGGAGGCTCGCGGCGGAAAGACGCTCGACTCCGAAGCGCGTGGGGGCATGGTGCAGCTCGTAGACATGGTGCCCAAGAGTGCCCGGCTCCCTGCCGGGGAACGAGAGCAGGACGGCGGGACGATCTTCCGAGAGGCGGCGAGCGAACTCGGTAGCGACCGTCGACTTGCCGACGCCGTCGGGGCCTTCGAAGACGAACAGGCGCCCGCGTTCGTCGCGGTGATCACGTACGCGCTGCATCGGTCTCGGGGGTCTGGTGCGTGACCGCAGGTGCCTGCACGGGGTACGGCACTGCGTTCAGGAACGTGCGCGCTGCCGCGACGGTGATCTTCTCTCCCCGGGTCGCGTTCGCGGCGACGCAGGTGACCCGCGTCAGGTGGCGCCCGGTCTCCTGGGCGAAGAAGGCGCCGAGTTCGGCGAGACCCAGGTAGTTCCCGTAGGCCTTGTGGAAGATGTGCTGCGTCGCGTAGAACGCGGTGAGGACGAGGGAGCCATCCGCGCCGGGAGTGAAGGCGACCTGATGGAGGCAGGGGAATCCCCGCTGTCGGGTTCGGACGTGGTCCAGGTGCGGGTCGATGATTGCGAGTTGGAGGGCGCTACGCCGGGTCACGCCGCGCAGAAATGCGTCGAGGATAAACTCGAGCTGGTTCACCCCGGTCCGCGCATCTCCATACGAGATCATGCGGTGGAAGTACATTCCGTGACGGTTCGCTTGTTCTTTCCTGATCCGCGGGAATACTTTCATGTATCGGACGTAGAGGGAGTGGCGATCGCTGGCCGGGTTCCACAATGAGCGCGGGAAGATCGTGTTTGCAACCGTTCGGCTGCTCTGGAGTCGTCGAACCTGGAGGGCCGCATCGAGGAGCCGTCGCAGCGCGGGATCTTCGATAGGGTCGCCGGATGGAGTGAATTCCGTGAACGACACCACGAGCGGCGAGACGGAGGTGACTCCCGGTTGGGTGACCACCTCGAGCGCCGTCGCCCACGCATGCGAGAGGCACGGTTCCTCAATGACGGTGGGCCGACTCGTCATATTCGGGATCCTCCAAGTGGCGGAAGGTGGAGCGGCCGACGTAGCGCTCCCGCCTGACACGCACGAAGCTGGCCCAGCCTGATGCCGAGCACACGAGGCGGTCGATGCCGGGCCGGACGGGGGACAGCACTACACGCTGATCGTCCCGGCAGACCTCGCGAAGGTGATCCGACTCCGGCCGAACGGAGGCCGGTACCACGACGAGCTGATCCGTCGCGACGTCCACGGGCCTGCCAATCCAGTCCTGGTCGACGACAACGACATCGGCCTCCCCGTCGTGGCCGGCGAGGCTCGCTCGCAGACGGCGGAGATCCGTGCGCCGGAGAGAGTCCGCTTGCCCGGCGTCGATCATCCGGAGCGACGCGTGGAGGTGCGTCGCGAGGGAGCGAAAGCCGACGCCAAGCCAGTTCGCCGTCGCGTAGACGGCGGCGGCGGACGGTTGCCGGGGATCGGCGCCCCGTCGGCGAAGGCCCGTCGTGACGGCCATCTTCGGCATCAAGAGGAACGCACCGAAGCAGTTCGCGGCGTACTCCTCTGGGTCGTCCCGCCGCGACACATCGTGTTCGCGTAGTTCATCGACGCGGGTGCCGTGACCGAAGTGGTGGTGACCGAGCTCGTGCGCGCACGTGAATGCCTGACGCCCGGGCGGTCGATGGGCGCCGAGGAGGATGAGCGGTTCCTCCCGGTGGACGAACATCCCTTCGAGGCTCGGGATTTCAGCGAAGCGCACCTCGACCCCGAGCTTCTCGGCGAGGTCGTACGGGCACAGCGCCTCCGTCAGGCCGACGCGGGAGGCGCTCCGGGAGAAGGTGGCGGCCATGCAGGCGGCGATCCACGCGATGGAAGGGGCTCAATATTTCGAGTGCTCGCTTCCCACGACGGCCAAGAAGCTGTTCTTCGCCTCCTGGCCGGGGTGGACCCACTCGTCGTATCGTCACCGCAACAAATACGCGGAGGACTCCTACCTCGCGGATCTGCTC
>Ga0209573_1004120_pt1 | contig 14868 bp, 12 predicted proteins | sample TNRBio252014_DNA_FD_185870 | JGI IMG/M metagenome (GOLD analysis project Ga0209573, IMG submission 185870) | Wastewater treatment Type I Accumulibacter community from EBPR Bioreactor in Madison, WI, USA - TNR Reactor_6/25/2014_ DNA (SPAdes)... | ecosystem: Engineered > Bioreactor > EBPR >...
TTCTATAATAGTGAATGGGGCGTCTTTGAACGCTCAAGGGATTTTTTGGTCTTTATTTATTAGGCAGAAAAAATCATTACTTGACCTATTGAAAAGCGGGACTAAATAAAGAGACCGGGAATTGCTGCCAGATACTCAATATGCTGGTCTTGAAACGTTACCGGCATAGCAATATAGGGATAACTATTAGCAAGACTATGGTTGACCTGCTCCAGCAACCGCTCGATCAACAAACTCAGATCGCCCTCCCGTTCCCGCAGCGGCGGCAGTTTCAGCACCGCCACCACCAGCCGGTAAAACAGGTCTTCGCGGAACCGCCCCTGCTGAATTTCCGTCACCAACTGCCGATAGGTCGCCGCGATGATCCGCGCCTTCACCGGAATCGGCTGCGCTGCACCCACCCGCATCACCGTTTGCTCCTGCACCACCCGCAACAACTTGACCTGCACGGTCAGCGGCAATTCGCCCACTTCGTCCAGAAACAGCGTTCCACCGTCCGCCGCTTCAAACACCCCTTTCCGCTCCCGCACGGCGCCAGTGAATGCGCCTTTCTCATGGCCGAACAATTCCGACTCCACCAACTCGGCGGGAATCGCCCCACAATTCACTGCGATGAATGGCCGCTCCCGGCGAGGGCTGGCCGCGTGAATCGCCCGCGCCAGCAACTCCTTGCCAGTCCCGGACTCGCCTTCGATCAACACCGGCACCGAACGCAACGCCACCTTTTCCGCCCGCCGCAACAGCCGCTGCATCACCGCGCTACGACGAATGATCTGGCCAAATTCCGCCCGTTCAGGGGGTTCCCCGGCGCTCAGTTCGCCCAGGCGTCGATCCGTCTGTTGCAGCATATCGGGCAAAAATTCGGCGGCGATGTCGAACGGCACTGTTGCCACTTCGACTCCATACGCTACCGAGGACTGGATCAGTTCGGCGGAAAAGCGGGTTTTGGCCAGGAGAATCCACACCGCCGCCATCGCCGGCGTGCCGGGACTGAGGTGGATCGTCAACGCTGGAGCGGGCGACGGGCCAGCCGTGAGATCACTCAACGCCTGCCGCGCCGCCCGATAGACTTCGCCGAAGTGCATCGGGCTGGACAAGGTCACCGGGCGCACGATCAACTCGGCGCGGGTGCGCCCTTCCAACCACGCCAGATAACTCCGCGTCCGGTCTTCGGCATAGTCGCTGAGCAGGATGATCCGGGCGAAATCCCTGAACGCCGCCGCTTGAGCAATGGGACCGATCCCCGCTTTGGGGTCGCCTGCGGCTGCATTGAGGTCGGTCTGACCGATCCAACTGACCAGGAGGGGTACAGGTTTTTGCGATGAGGTTCCATGCTTTTTCATGCTGGAACCGTGTATCGGGTATCGCCCGGACTGTTGTGAAGGGCCGCGCTGGACGAAAACGATACTGCAAAAAGGGGGCTTACTCTTGACCCTTCTCCACTGGCGAAGGGTTTTGTGCGAAAACAGATTCTGCCGCACTCTCCCCATCGGGTCATCACCCGATGGGAGAGTGGAACTGCTTAGTGATGCTCGACCGCCCGCCGCACTTCCTCCAGCGAGTTCGGATCGTCCAAGGTCGACAGATCGCCCGGATCACGCCCTTCGGCCAGCGCCTGAATCGAGCGCCGCAGCAGCTTGCCGGAACGGGTCTTGGGCAGGGCGCTGACAAAGTGAACGGCGTGCGGCTTGGCCACCGCGCCCAGCAACTCCTGCACCTTGCTGATGATTTCCTTCTCCATCCGCTCGGTGGCTCCCGGCGCGTCAAGCTGAGACGGATCTTTCAGCCGGCAGAATCCCACCGGCACCTGACCCTTAACCTTGTCCGCCACGCCGATCACGGCTACTTCAGCGACCGCCGAATGCGCCTGAATCGCTTCCTCAATCTCGCGGGTGCCCAGCCGGTGGCCAGCCACGTTGATCACGTCGTCAGTGCGGCCCAGAATGAAAAAGTAGCCATCCTCGTCGCGCACCGCCCAGTCGGAGGAGGTGTACAGCATCTCCTTGAAACTGGTGAAATAGCTCTTGACGAAGCGCGAGTCGTCGCCCCACACCGTGCTCAGGCAGCCCGGCGGCAGCGGCGGCTCCACCACCAGCACGCCCTTCTCGCCGCGCGGCACTTCCTCGCCGGTGCCTTCGCTGATGACCCGGATGTCATAGCCGTAGACCGGGAAGCCCGGCGAACCGAAGCGGTTGGGCTTGAGATCCACGCCCGGCAGGTAGGACAGCATCGGCCAGCCGGTCTCGGTCTGCCAGTAATGGTCGATGACCGGAATCTTCAGCGCATCGGTGATCCAGCGCGAGGTCGGTTCATCCAGCGGCTCGCCGGCCAGGAACAGGTAGCGCAGGCACGACACGTCGTGCATGGTCATGTACTTCTGGTCCTGCCCCTTGAGCACCCGCACCGCCGTCGGCGACGAGAACATCGACCGCACCTGATATTCATTGACGATCTTCCACCAGATGCCGGGATCCGGACGGATCGGCAGGCCCTCGTAGAAAATCGTGGGGCAACCGTGGATCAAGGGGGCATAGACAATGTAGGAGTGACCCACCACCCAGCCGATGTCGGAGGTGGCGAACATGGTCTCGCCGGGGTTGATGTGATAAAGGTGCTTCATGGTGGAAGCCAGCGCCACCGCGTAGCCGCCGACATCGCGCTGCACGCCCTTGGGAATGCCGGTCGTGCCCGAGGTGTAGAGGATGTAGCTCGGCTCGTTGGACTCCAGCCAGGTGATCGGCACCTCGGCGTCCATGTGCTGGGCGCGCAGGGTGGCGTAATCCAGATCGCGGCCCTCGACCAGCGTCAGGCCCTTGTCCAAGCCACGGTTGCAAATCACCACCTTTTCCGGCGGGAACTTGGCCAGGCTGCACGACTCGTCCACCAGATGCTTGTAGGGCACCGCCTTGCCGCCGCGCATCCCCGCGTCGGACGTCACCATGACCTTGGGCTTGGCGTCGTCGATGCGCACCGCCAGGTTGTAGGCCGCGAATCCGCCGAACACGACCGAGTGAATCGCACCGATCCGGGCGCAGGCCAACATGGCGAAAGCCGCTTCGGCGATCATCGGCATGTAGATGATGACCCGGTCGCCCTTGCCCACCCCCAGCGATTGCAACACCGCCGCGAACCGGTTCACCTCGCGGTGCAGTTCGGCATAGGTGTAAATCACCGTCTCGTCGGTTTCGGTCGAGATGTAGATGACCGCCCGTTGATCGGCGCGATCCGCCAGATGCCGGTCCACCGCGTTGTAGCAGAGGTTGGTTTCGCCGCCGACGAACCACTTGCAAAATGGCGGTTTGCTGTAGTCCCGGATTTTCTGCGGCGGCTTGTTCCAGTCAATCAGCTTGGCCTGTTCACCCCAGAAGCCTTCGGGATCTTTGATGGACCAGCGATGGAATTCTTCGTAATTCATGCGTGAATGCTCTCCAGTTCGGTGGTTTGGAAACGCGACGTTATGATTATCGCCGGAATTATAGTGTAGTCGCTTGCTCGGAAATTTCCCGCCCGCCGCCCCCGGATCAACCCAGAGGCGACGGCTTGGCGCTTACCAGCCCTTACTTGATCTTGAGCAGATCTTCGACGCTGGCGCGCTCTTCACGCAGTTCCTGTTCGGTGGCGAGCATCTTCTCGCGGCTGAACTCGTCAACCGGCAGGCCCTGCACGATCTGGTAGTCGCCGTTCTTGCAGACGCACGGATAGGAGTAGATCACGCCTTCGCCAATGCCATAGGAACCATCGGACGGCACCGACATGCTGACCCAGTCGCCGTCCGGAGTGCCCAGCGCCCAGTCGCGCATGTGGTCGATGGCCGAGGAGGCGGCAGAGGCGGCGGAGGAAGCGCCGCGCGCCTTGATAATCGCCGCGCCGCGCTGCTGCACGTCAGGGATGAAGGTGTCGCGGTACCAGCTCTGCTCGACCAGCTTGGTCGCCGCCTGGCCCTTGACGGCGCACTGGCTGATGTCGGGATACTGGGTCGAGGAGTGGTTGCCCCAGATCGTCATCTTCTTGATATCGTTGACGTGGCTGCCGGTCTTCTCGGCCAGTTGGCTCAGGGCGCGGTTATGATCCAGCCGGGTCATGGCGTGGAACTGGCGGCGGTCCAGATCGGGCGCGCTGCACGCGGCGATCAGGGAGTTGGTATTGGCCGGGTTACCGACCACCAGCACCCGCACGTCACGGGAAGCGTAGTCGTTCAGCGCCCGGCCCTGCGGCCCAAAGATGGCGCCGTTGGCGGTCAGTAGATCCTTGCGCTCCATGCCGGGGCCGCGCGGCCGGGCGCCGACCAGCATGGCGAAATTGGCGTCCTTGAACGCCACTTCCAGCTTGTCGGTGGCGACAGTGCCGGCCAGCAGCGGGAACGCGCAGTCATTCAGTTCCATGACCACGCCTTGCAGCGCCTGGAGCGCCGGAGTGATTTCCAGCAGTTGCAGGATCACCGGCTGGTCGGGACCGAGCATACTGCCGGAGGCGATGCGGAAAGCCATGGCATAGCCGATGTTGCCAGCGGCGCCGGTGATAACAACGCGGACGGGTGCTTTCATGCAGGTGCTCCTTTGTGGTTGGCGATGAGGCCAGTGTGGTTGAGACGGCTCCGGGATGGTGATTGAAGTCCGTTCCCGGGAACGGGTATGACGAGGGTGGACATGAGGCGTTGGAGCGGATCAGGCGGACGGTGGGTACCGTGGCGCGGTTTCTGGTCATGTGGTTTTGACGGGGACGCCCCCCAGGTTCAGCGGCGTATGGCTCTTTAAAGGCTAAAAATAGTAACGTAGATTGCCGTGATTTGAAACGAAAGCCGGTTTTCCCTAGCGAGGATTTCTGACCGCCATGAGCAATTCCTTTATCCGGGGCGCTGGCTATGCGCTCACCGGCCTGCGCTGGCTGCCCAAGGCCGGCTTGCGCGGCGTCGTGCTGCTGCCGCTGGTGATCAACACGGCGCTGTTTGGCGTGGGCATCGCGTGGAGCGCCAGCCAATTTGCGCGTTTCGATCAATGGGCGCAAAGCCTGCTGCCGGACTGGCTGCACTGGTTGCACTGGCTGCTGTGGCCGCTGTTCGTGCTGACCGTGGGGGTGGTGCTGTTTTACACCTTTGCGCTGGCGGCCAACGCGCTGGCCGCGCCCTTTAATGGCCTGTTGGCGGAGCGGGTGGAAAAACTGGCGAATCCCGAAGGCCGGGTTCCGCCGCCCGCCGCTTCATCGTGGCGGGATCTGCTGTTCAGCCCGCTGGCGGAACTGAGCAAGCTGCTGTACTTCGTGGCCTGGGCCATCCCGCTGATCGTGTTGTCGTTCGTTCCGGGAGTCAATGCCGCTGCGCCGGTCTTCTGGGTGCTGTCCAGCGCTTGGATGCTGACGCGGGAATATGCTGATTACCCGCTCGGCCAGCGCGGCCTGTCCTTTCGGGCGCAGCGCCGGCTGTTGCGCCGGCACTGGCCGCTCACGCTGGGTTTCGGCTGCATAACCCTGGTGCTGACCCTGATCCCGGTGCTGAACTTTGTAGCAATGCCGGCGGCGGTGGTCGGCGCGACGCTGATGTGGAGCCGGGAAGGGCGCGAGGGGTGAGGGACAAGGAGCATGGAAGGAAAATGGCAGCCATGCGCCTGATGTACAGCGCTTTGCTCTATCTGGCCCTGCCGCTGGCGCTGCTGCGGCTGTATTGGCGTGGCCGGGGCGATCCCGGCCATCGCCGGCGCTGGCCGGAGCGACTCGGATTCATCCCGCCCCTGCCGGAATCGGGCTGCCTGTGGGTTCACGCCGTGTCAGTGGGTGAAACCCGCGCCGCCCTGCCGCTGATTCATGCGCTCCTGGAGCGGTATCCCGCGCTGCCCCTGCTGGTCACGACCACCACGCTGACCGGTTCCCGCCAAGTGCGGGCCGCGCTGGGCGATCAGGTCCAGCATGTTTACGCGCCTTATGATTTGCCCGGCGCGGTTCGGCGCTTCCTGCACCGGACCCGGCCCCGGCTGGTCATTCTCATGGAAACCGAGTTGTGGCCGAACCTGCTGCGGCAGTGTGCAAGCGCTGGCGTCCCGGTGTTGCTCGCCAACGCCCGGCTGTCGGAACGGTCGGCGCGAGGCTATGCCCGAATTCGCGGCCTGACAGCGGCCATGCTGCGGGATATCACCCTGGTCGCGGCCCAGACCGAGGCCGACGCCGAACGTTTCAGCGCGCTGGGCGCTCCGCGCGTCCAGATGACCGGCAATCTCAAGTATGACTTGGCGTTATCGGATGATTGGCAGGCGCGGGGTCGGGAAATACGGCAGGAGTTGCTGGGGGAAAACCGGTTCGTGTGGATTGCCGCCAGCACTCACGCCGGCGAAGATGAGCTGATTCTGCTGGCCTTCGCCCAATTGCGCGCCCGCTGGCCGGAACTGTTGCTGCTCCTCGTGCCGCGCCACCCGGAACGGTTTAACGACGTGGCAACCTTGTGCCGGCAGCGCGAATTCAGCACGGTTCGGCGCAGCGAACAGCAGCCATGCCAGCCGGAAACCGCCGTGTTTCTCGGCGACAGCATGGGGGAACTGCTGCGGTTCTACGCCGCTGCCGATATCGCCTTCGTCGGCGGCAGTCTGGTGGCCACCGGCGGCCATAACGTGCTGGAACCTGCGCTGCTGGGCCTGCCGGTGCTATTTGGCCCCCACATGTTCAACTTTACCGAGGCCAGCGAACGGTTGTTACAGGCGCAAGCAGCTTGGCAGGTTGCGGACGCAGGGGAACTGGCGGCCGCGGTCGATCGGTTGCTGGCGGATCCCGAACTGCGTCAGGCGGCCGGTCAGAGCGGCCGGGCGGTGGTGGAACGCCATCGCGGGGCGCTGACGGCGCTGTTATCGCTTATTGAGACGCTGCTGAGCGGGGGTAAAACCGTGAGCGCGTCTGGTAGAATATTGAATCACCCATCCTGATCGTTCAGGTTACATCACGCGATTTCCTTGGGACACCTCTGCGGCGGATCGCTTTCCGCCGTCCCCGGAACCGCTACCTCCTAGAGAGACCTTCCATGCTTTATCTCGATCTCCCGACCGCCGCCGACTTTGCCGACCTCGCCCGGCAACGCAACGATATCAGTGTCTCGATCTTCCTGCCCACCACGCCGATCAGCACGGAGACTGAAGCCGATCGGATTCTGCTGAAGAACCTCGGCAAGGAAGCCCTCAACCAGTTGGAGGCCGCAAGTGCGGACAAGCGCCGGGTTGGCGCCCTGGCCGAGGAAATCGACGATCTGATCGATGACGATGCGTTCTGGCGTTTCCAAGCCCATGGTCTGGCGATCTACGCCACCCCGGACAATCTGCGTACTTTCCGCGTACCCAATGCCCTGGAACCGATGGTGGCGGTATCCGACCGCTTTCACCTGAAGCCCTTGTTGCGGGCGACGACCTTTTGCAACGCCGGCTATGTGCTGGCCCTGGCGGACGGGGGCGTGCGCCTGATCGAAGTCTCGGCGGACCTGCCAGCCAGTACGGCGAAGGTGGACGGGATGCCCAAGGACGCGGCCTCCTCAGTAGGCAAGGCCAGCATTGCAGATCGTTCGCACAGCGGTCGTCTGGTCGGGTCCGAAGGCAAAAAGGTTCGGCTCCGGCAATACGCCCGTCAGGTGGACGGCGCCCTGCGCGGACTGCTCGCCGGTAGCGATACCCCTCTGGTTCTGGCCTCGGTCGAGAGCCTGGGCGCTATCTACCGCTCGGTCAACACCTATCCACACCTGGCGCCCACCGGGATCGAGGGCAACCCGGAGCGGCAAACTGATGCAGAACTGGCAACCGCCGCCCGCACGGTGCTGGACGGTCTCTACCGCGACCAGATTGCCCAATGGACCGCGCTCTTTCATCAGCGTAGCAACGAGGGTCGGGCCACCACCGACATCGCCCAGGCGGCGCGGGCGGCAACCTTCGGCGCGGTGCAAAGCCTGTTGGTGGACATGGATCAGATGGTTCACGGAACCCTGGATGAAGCCGATGGCGCCGTGACCTTCGCCGAAGCCGCCTGCGCGCAGACCTACGGCGTGGTGGACGAGATCGCCCGGCGGGTGCTCCTGTCCGGCGGCCAGGTGTTGAGCGTCAGACAGGCGGATATCCCGGAGGGCAAGCCGCTGGCCGCGATCCTGCGCTACGCCCTCTAGCGTTTCAACCAGTCTGGATTGACGATGGATTCCCTACCCCTCTCGTAACCGCTCACTCCCCTCGCCCGCTGGCGGGAGAGGGGTTGGGGGAGAGGGCACTGACCCCCTCTCCCCCTTATCAAGGGGAGATGGGACTGAACGCTTACCCCCTCCCTGTCAAGGGGGTAGGGCTTGAGGGTCAACTCAGCCCGGTTGCAGGATTGGCCCGATGGTTCATGGCATCGGGGGCGTCAGCAACGCCGGATCGATCCGCGCCTCGCGCCAATTCATCCGCCAGTCCAGATGCGGCCCCGTCACCCGACCGCTTTTACCCACGGTCGCGACGCGCTCACCCTGACGCACGCGCTGTCCCACCCGGACCTCGATCCGCTCCAGATGCATGAGAGTGGAACTCAGCCGGTAGCCGTGATCGATGATCAGCGTCGCGCCGGTGTAGTACAAATTCGGCTCTGCCAGAGTCACCACGCCATCGGCCGGGGCGCGCACCGGTGTGCCGACCGGCGCGGCGATATCCACGCCATAATGCGGTTGGCGCGGTTCGCCATTAAGAATGCGCTGGCTGCCATACACCCCACTGATCCGCCCGGTGACCGGCCAGACAAAGCCGCTCAGAAAATACGGCTGGGCGATCTCCCGCTGGCGCACGGCGTCCACTTGGGCGTTCTCGCGGCGGATGCGGTCCAGCAACGCGGGCGGCGGCGTCACCTTGTCGGGCGGCAGGCCATTCAGCCGCTGGATGTCGTATTGCCGCTGAGCGATGTGCAGCAGACGTTCCTCGCGGACCCCATCGGGAAATCTTATGACCCACCGCGCCTGGGGCGGCGCATCGCGGCCAAAACCAAACACGAACGCGCCTTCCGGCCCCACCGGCACCGCTTGCCCCTCCAGTTCCAGCCGGGTTCCCGGCGCGGCCCGCCCGACGATCAAGCCGCCCTGGGTCAGTTGCCCCTGCCAGTTCAATTCCCCGGCGCTGGCCGCCAGCATCCACAGCATCAAGCCCACGAATCCCCATCCGCGTTGCATATCGCCCTTCTCTCCGAGTTGTCGTCAATCACCGGGGTTCCAGCGGGCGTGTTGCCCGCGTGCGCGCTATAGTAGTCGCAATTTACCCATTCCCCTGTGGATACCGCTTTAGGAGGATGCATGGCCCAGCATTACGATCTCATCGCCATCGGCGGCGGCAGCGGCGGCCTGTCGGTGGTGGAACAGGCGGCTCGTCATGGCGCCCGCTGCGCCGTGATCGAAGCCCGCCGGCTCGGCGGCGCCTGCGTCAACGTGGGCTGTGTGCCCAAGAAGGTGATGTGGTACGCCGCCAATCTGGCTCACGCCCTCGACGACGCCGCCGGTTATGGCTTCAAACTCGATTACTTTGGTTTCGACTGGCAGAAGCTGAAGACCGCCCGCGACCACTTTGTCAGCACCCTCAGCGAGTGGTATCTGGGCTATCTGGCTGAAGCCGGAGTGACGCTGATTCGCGGTTTCGCCCGGTTCGTGGACGCCCATACCCTGGCCGTCGGCGACGAACGCTACACTGCTCGCCATATCGTCATCGCGACCGGCAGCCGGCCCCAAGTGCCCAATCTGCCCGGCGCCCAGTTTGGCATCACCTCGGACGGCTTTTTTGAACTGAACGCCTGTCCGGCGCGCGTCGCTATTGTCGGCAGCGGTTATATCGCGGTGGAATTGGCGGGGATGCTGAACACCCTGGGCGCCGAAGTGACCCTGCTGATTCGCAAGGAACAGGTTTTACGCACGTTCGACGCCATGCTGCGCGACCAGTTGATGGAGCGGTTGTGCGAGGATGGCATCCACGTCGTGCCCCGCACCCAGGTGCGCGCAGTAGCGCGGCTGGCCAGCGGTGCGCTCAGCCTGCATTGCGAAGGCGCGGGCAGTGCGCCGAACGTGAACGCCGTGCTGTGGGCCATTGGCCGCGAACCAAATACCCAGGCGCTCGAATTAGCGGCGGCGGGCGTCGCGGTGGATCCGAACGGCGTGATTCCCACCGACCCGTACCAGAACACCAACGTACCCGGCGTCTACGCCATCGGCGATGTGACCGAGCGGTTTCATCTGACCCCGGTCGCGATTGCCGCCGGTCGGCGCCTGGCGGACCGGCTATTCGGCGGTCAGCCGGAACGGCGGCTGCCCTATGAAAACATCCCTACCGTAGTATTCAGCCACCCGCCCATCGGCACGGTTGGCCTGACCGAGGAGGAAGCGCGCCGCCAGTACGGCGAGGCGGTGCGGATTTACCAGACCCGGTTCCGCCCGATGTACCACGCCTTCACCACCCGCCAGCCCAAAACGGTGATGAAACTGGTCTGCGTCGGGGCGGAGGAGAAAATCGTTGGCTGCCACCTGATCGGCGAAGGTGCGGACGAGATGTTGCAAGGCTTCGCGGTCGCCATCCGCATGGGCGCCACCAAACGCGATTTTGATGATACCGTCGCCATTCACCCCACCAGCGCCGAAGAACTGGTCACCCTACGCTGAACGAGGATACCGCCATGCCCCGCGCGCTGTTTCTGCCGCTTCTGCTCCTCCTGCTGCTGACCGCCTGCGCCAACCGACCCGGCGATAGCGACATCCAGCGCCAGGTGACCGAACGCCTGCTGCGCGAAGGCGGCAGTCTGTACACGGTCGAGAATTTTAGAAAAGTCAATGGTTTTGAACCCAGCCAGAATGTCTATGTCGCCGATGTCGCCTACGATCTGGTGTTCCAGAAAAGCCTGGCGGACCTGGCGCTGAATCTGCGCGACCAGAATGATCCCTTGTTGGCGGGGCTGGACTTGATGGCGCTGGGGCTGAAATACGGCCAGTTCCAGGCCGGCGAGCGCCGCCCGCGCACGGAACAGGTCACTTTCCACAAAACCGAGCAGGGCTGGCTGCTCCAGACTAACCGCTAAGCTTCCCACCTCGAGAACCCTGATGCCGATTCGTCCCTTTGAGCAGCACACCCCGCGTCTTCATCCCACCGTGTTCGTTGACGAGACCGCCGTAGTGATCGGCGATGTCGAGATTGACGAGGACAGTTCCGTCTGGCCGCTGTGCGTCATTCGCGGCGACATTCAGCGCATCCGCATCGGCGCGCGCACCAGCATCCAGGACGGCAGCGTGATCCACGTCACCCACGACAGCCGCTTCTGTCCGGGCGGTCAACCGACCGCGATCGGCAACGATGTCACGGTCGGTCACAAAGTCATCCTGCACGCCTGCACGATTGAAGATTTCTGCCTGATTGGCATGGGCGCCATCGTGATGGACAAGGCGGTGGTGCGGTCGCGGGTCACTATTGGCGCTGGCAGCGTAGTGCCTCCCGGCAAGGTGCTGGACAGCGGCTATCTCTATGTCGGCAGTCCAGTCAAACCGGTCCGTCCGCTGAATGACCGGGAACTGGAGTTTCTGGAATACTCCGCCCAGAACTACCGGCGGTTGAAAGAGCGGCATCGGCGCAGCGACTGATCGGGACGAATACTTCCTTCCCGTCAGGTTTGCAGGTCAGGGCCATGGCGAAATCACAGGAGTTCGCCCCTCGCTACTCTCGCTACTCGTCATTCGCTACTTGCCAACCATCGCCTCCACCAACCGCCGCGCACCCGGATAGTCAGGCTTGCCGGAGCCGAGCAGCGGGATTTCCCGCACGGTGAGCACCTGCCGGGGAATGTACAACTCGCCCAACCCCTCGTGGTGAGCCATCGCCACCAGCGCCTGCCGGTCTGCATCGCGCTGGGTGGTCAGCAGCACCACATGCTCGCCCTTGACCGGGTCGGGCAGGTTGAGCGCGGCGTGTTGCTGTTCCGGCCAGCAGTCGGCAGCCAGTTGCTCCACTGTCGCCAGCGAGATCATTTCCCCACCCAGTTTGGCGAAGCGCTTGGCCCGGCCGAGGATGGTGACAAACCCATCGTCGTCAATCCGCACGATGTCCCCGGTGTCATGCCAGCCCGGCCCGCGCTCGGTGCGCGGCGGCGTCAGGCGTCCGGGCTGACCGGGCAGCAGATAGCCGGCCATCACATTCGCCCCGCGCACGCAAAGCAAACCGCCCTCGGTAATGCCGGCCACCGGCTCCAGATAGTAGTCCAGTCCGGGAAACAGCTTGCCGACCGTGCCGCTGCGATGGTGACGGCGGCTGTTGGTCGCCAGCACCGGGCTGGCTTCGGTCAATCCGTAGCCTTCGCTGATGCGAATGCCGAATTTTTCATTCCACAGCCGCCGGGTCTCGTCGCGCAGCGGCTCCGCGCCCATGATCACCAGGCGGACGCTGAAAAAGTCGTAAGGATCGGCATGGCGGCCATAGCCCATCAAAAAGGTGTTGGTGCCAAACAGTACGGTGGCGCGGCGTTCGTAGCTCAGTTCCGGGAGGATGTGGTAGTGCAGCGGCGAGGGGTAGAGGATGACCCGCGTACCCAGCAGCAACGGGGTCAGCGTCGCCGTGGTCAGGCCAAAGGCGTGAAACATCGGCAGCGCATTCAGAATCACATCGCACGCGGTGATATCCAGCACCGCCCGGGCCTGGGCGAAGTTGGCGAGCAGATTGCGATGGGTCAGCACCACGCCCTTCGGTTCGCGTTCGGAGCCGGAGGTAAACAGGATCACCGCCGGATCGTCGGCCCGCACCGATCCGGCCAGCCGGCGGAAGCTGCGCACTGGCGTCAAGGCCCGCGCCAGTCCGCGTAACCGCACCGCCAGCGTGGCCTGGGGCCGCAAATCTTCCAGAAACAGCACCGTCACCTGCTCGCTCAGCGCGGCAACCTGGGCATCGAGACTGGCGGCGACTACAAAAGCCCGCGAGGTGCAGACGGTGCGCACCCGGGCAATGCGGCAGGCGCTGAGCAAATCGTGGACGCCGGCAGTGAAGTTGAGAATCACCGGGACGCTGCCGCGCAGGTGCAGGGCTACGAGAGCGATCACGGCGGCGGCGGTGTTCGGCAGCAGCAGGCCCACCCTCTCCCCCGGCCCCTCTCCCGCTTGCGGGCGAGGGGAGGATTCCGCCAGCAGTTCGGCGAGGATGAAAGCGCGGGTGAACAGCGCCTGCCAGCTTAGGCGCTGCTGCTGAGCGTCTTCGAGCACAATCCGGCGGCTGCCGCACCGCTCCCGCGCCTCCAGTAGCGCCATGACCAGCGGCTGGTCGCTGTTCATCCCGGCGTAGGCCAACTCGACCATCAGTTCATCCAGTTGCCGGCTCAGTTCCCGGCGGCGGGCGCGGCTGCTGGTCGCGTGAGTGGTCAGGCGGCGCGGCGGCAACATGGTCAGGCGAATCCGGGGCAACCATTGCCGCCGTACCATCCCGCTCAGCCGCGAAAACAGGCTGTATTGCGCGCCTTCGATATACACCGGCAGCAGGGCGGCGTCGGCCTTGTCGGCGGCCAGCACCGGACCTTCGTAGATTTTCATCAGCGCCCCGGTGACGCTGATCCGTCCCTCCGGAAACACCACCACCCGTTCGCCGGCCTTGAGATGCTGAATCAGGGTTTTCAGATAATGCGAATTGGTCGGGTCAATACTGATGTGGCGGGTGACGGCGATGAACGGCTTGACCCACCAGTGCCGGGCCATCTGGGTGTTGATCACGAAGATCGGCACATCCGGCAGAAATGCCGCCAGCAGCGCGCCGTCCAGATAGGAGACGTGATTGGCGACGATCAGCAGGCGCTGCTCAGCGTGGGGATAGTGTTCCCAGCCGCGCAATTCCACCCGGAATAGCCGTTGGAACAGGTGACGGGCCAGCCGTTGCAGGACATGGCGCATGGCTTAATGCACTCCGTGTTCGGGGTTCGCGGCGCAAGGCCGGGATCTATTAATCCGGGGTTCTAAATTCATAGCTTCGCCAAGCGTAAGCGTTCACCCCCTCTCCATTTTATGGAGAGGGGGCCGGGGGGTGAGGTCAGCAGTTTCAAGGACTGCCCCCTTACCCTAACCCTCTCCGCCTTGGCAGGGCAGGGCTGTTAAATTCTGAGGGCGCCATTGATCTTGCGGGGGTCGAATCACCCCGCCCTTGCGGGCGCCCCTCCTTAGCCAAGGAGGGGAACAGCTTGATCCTTAAGCCATTTTCCCCTCCTTTTCAAGGAGGGGTGGCGCGTAGCGCCGGGGTGGTTGAATCAGCAGACCGCCCTATTTCCGTAGAATTTAACAGCCCTGGCCTTGGCAGGGGAGGGGACTGAACGCTTACCGCCAAGCCACCAACGACGCTTCCGCCTGTTCCAATTCGTCGGCATCGGTAATGCCTAGCCGATTGCGGAGTACGCCCGTTGCCGGATCAAGATAATGATCTTGCCCTTCGTACTTCGCCATGGACAAACTTTTGATAGGTGGTTTGGATGCCATCCGCAATGTGGATTTCCCCACGGGCAGCGCGTTTCAGGTCGGCAATCACGTCCAGTGGTACGTCCAAACCTTCCAGCCGCTGTTGGGCAATAGCGTTGTCTACGGCTTTCAAGTTCCAGTGAATGTCCTGTTTGTTGAGCATCGAAGTCTCCGGTGGGTAGTCATTATCTTTTTGACTGGATGATAAAACCGGTTACGCCAGCTTTTTCCCAAAACTCAATCTTCATCCAGCGACAACTCCTTGGTTACAATTCTTCTTCCATGCTTGATGTCGTCAATGCACTTTAAGAGAAGACTCTCGTCAGCAATTCCCGGTCTCTTTATTTAGTCCCGCTTTTCAATAGGTCAAGTAATGATTTTTTCTGCCTAATAAATAAAGACCAAAAAATCCCTTGAGCGTTCAAAGACGCCCCATTCACTATTATAGA
>Ga0209573_1004121_pt1 | contig 14865 bp, 14 predicted proteins | sample TNRBio252014_DNA_FD_185870 | JGI IMG/M metagenome (GOLD analysis project Ga0209573, IMG submission 185870) | Wastewater treatment Type I Accumulibacter community from EBPR Bioreactor in Madison, WI, USA - TNR Reactor_6/25/2014_ DNA (SPAdes)... | ecosystem: Engineered > Bioreactor > EBPR >...
AGGATCGAGGCGGCCCTTGTGCCGACCGATCTTGACCCGGAAGAGCGCGCCGCGCTGAATGCACCGGAACAGGTTTGGCTTGTGCGCGCAGCACCAGGCTTCCCCGAAAACCTGCTTGACCAGGTTTTCAGCTTCTGCACCGAATGCCCGGCGCTCGACACGCCAATCAAGGAAGTTGAGGCTATGGCACTGGCCCAGCTCTGTGACCAGCCGGAACACCCGTTGATGTTCCTGGATCGCCTCGATCCCGGCGATGCCGCCTTTCTGGACGAGGTTGCCGCCGCACCGGACGAAAAAACGGGCTGGCCGTCAGCGCCGGCGCGCATGTGCCCCAGCGGCGGCGGGAAATGCTCCTGTACGCCAAGCGAGGCGTGCCAAGCCCCGTAACGGACTACCTCTAACTCAACAACCCGAAAGGCCCTTTATGCGTTTGATTATTGCCCTGTTTCTCCCCTGGCTTACCTTCTTCACAATTGGCCGCCCGATCAGCGGCATCCTGTGTTTGGTTTTGCAAATCACGGTCATTGGCTGGCTGCCCGCAACGATTTGGGCTGTGTACTCCCTGAGCCAGTACAAGACCGACAAGAAGATCGAAAAGGCCCTCGGCCAGAAAGGAGCGTGACATGCGCGACGTGCTTATCAAGGTGGGCATGACCGCCGCCGCTATTGCGGTTTTCTCGTTGTTGGTGTTCAGCAAGGACGCCGCCGTACAACTAGGCGTCCTGCTGACCCTTGCCCTGGCGATGCTCGGCCAGAAAATCCATTCCCGCAAGGCGAGCTATCGACGTTCGCAATAACGGTCGTTTTTGCGAAGCGCCCAGCTCCAAAGAAAAGGCCCGCCGCGTGCGGGCTTTTCCGTTCTCAAAATCCTTTCTCGATTCGACCTTCTCATTTAGAGTCCTCGAAACGAGTTTTGCGACAACTACAAGGACAACAACATGCAACGAACCATCATCACCCTGGCGTTGATTGCCGGCCTGACCGGCCCGGCCTGCGCGCAGGTCGGCCGCGCCGATCTGCTCGCCCTGAATGACGAGGCCCTGGTTAGCGCCTACCTGGCCGCCGTGTTCCGCGATGCCGGCGACGACGAGGCGCTGGCTCGCAAGATGGCATTCAAGGATCACGATCTACTCGAACCAGGCTCGCAAGCCGAGTTCGCCGGCAAGGTGCGCGCCGCGATCCGCGCCGGGCAGCTCGACGGCGAAGATTTCGTGCTGCGCAAGGTTGAACGCCAAAGGAAGGGGTAGGCGTGCTGATTGGGTATGCGCGGGTTTCGACCTCTGACCAGGACTTGACCTTGCAGCTCGACGCGCTGATGGCCGCCGGCTGCGAGAAAGTCTTTTCTGACAAAGCCAGCGGCACCAAGGCCGACCGCGACGGCCTTGCCGAAGCTCTGGCCTACGCACGCGAAGGCGATAGCCTGGTCGTGTGGAAGCTGGATCGTCTTGGCCGATCCATGAAAGGGTTGGTCGATCTGGCCGCGACGTTGGAAGCGCGCAAGGTCGACCTCCGATCGCTGACCGATGGCATCGACACCAGGAGCGCCGCCGGCCGCTTCTTTTTTCACGTCATGGCCGCCCTGGCTGTGATGGAGCGGGAATTGATCCTTGAGCGCACCAAGGCCGGCTTGGCGGCCGCCAAGCGCGCCGGCCGGGTCGGTGGCCGCAAGCGGGCAATGACGCCGGCAAAGCTCGACGCAGCCCGCAAGCTGCTCGATGCCGGCACGCCTCCAAAGGACGTGGCCAGCTCCGTAGGTGTGTCGGTGGCTACGCTCTATAGGCATCTGCCGGCCGGGGAGCGTGAAGCGTGAAAGCGCGCCTTTTCGCGGGCTTTCTGCTGGCGTTCGCGCTCGGCACCGCCCATGCCGACTTTGCCGGCGTGGTGGTGGCTGTCGTGGACGGTGATACGGTCGATGTTCTGGTGAATCGGCAGCCGGTAAGGGTGCGCCTGGCTGAAATCGACGCGCCGGAAAAGGGGCAGGCATTCGGCACCAGGGCGCGGCAGGCGCTCGCCGCCGCTGTGTTCCGAAACACGGTGACGGTAAAGGAAACCGGCCGGGATGGGTTCGGGCGCACGCTCGGCACGATCACGCTGGACGGCCGCAACATCAACCGCGTGATGGTTGCGGAAGGCTGGGCGTGGGCCTATCGCCACTATCTCAAGGATCGCTCTTTGCTCGACGTGGAAGCCTCGGCGCGATCCGCACGCGCCGGCCTGTGGGCCGACTCCAACCCGATAGCGCCCTGGGACTGGCGACGGGAACGCCGCGGCCGTTGACAGCATCGCCATTTCTGACGATGATGGATCTCAAACGGTTGCGGGAGCGAGAAGCATGCGGTATCCGGGCGGCAAGGGCGCGGCTGGCGTCCACCAGGCCATCATCAACAACATTCCGCCTCATGAGGTGTACATCGAAACGCACCTGGGCGGCGGCAACATTTTCGAGCGCAAGAAGCCGGCGGCATTGAGCCACGGCATCGACATTGACCCGGCGGTTATTCAAGCGTGGCGGGCGCGGGCGGTGCCCGGCCTGGTGCTGCATTGCCGTGATGCCGTGGACTTCCTGGAAGGCTACGACTTCACCGGCCGCGAATTCGTCTATGTCGATCCGCCCTATGTCATGGATAGCAGGCGTAACGGGGCGAAGCTCTACCGTCACGAATACACGGATGATGACCATAGGCGCTTGATTGCCGCCCTGGTACAGCTTCCGTGCCCGGTGATGGTGTCGGGCTACAGCTCGGCCCTCTACGACGATTCACCGCTGGCAACCTGGCGCAGCGAACGGTTTAACGCCATGACAAGGCGAGGCGTTGCGACGGAACAAATCTGGATGAACTACGAGGCCCCGGCCGCGCTGCACGATCTGCGCTACCTCGGGGAAAACTTCCGGGAGCGCGAGCGCATCAAGCGCAAGAAAGCGCGCTGGACGGCCAAGCTCGCCAAGCTCGATCCGCTCGAACGGGCGGCCATCATGGAATGCTTGCGCGAGCTGGAAGCGGCCGATTGATCCGGCATCGTCAGAAATGGCGATGCTGGCCAAGTCCGGGCCTCCATCGCCAGAAGTGGCGATGCTGCAGCTCATCATCGCCGGAAACGGCGAGCCTGCAGCTTCGCGGCATCGTCGGATGTGGCGATGCTCGAGGCGAAAAAAAACCGCCTCGGGGTGCGAGGCGGTGAAGGCTGCGGGCTGTCAGGGAGGAAAACAGCCGTGCTTATGCAGCCTGGGGATTATCAGACCTTCATAGCACGGCGCGGCCGCTGCTCTTGCTTCTGTTCCTGCTTGTGGTCGTGTTCGAGCTTCTGCTTCTGTTCCTGGCGTTGCTCCTGGGCATGTAGAGCCTGGCTGACAGCGGCCCCGGCTTGACGCGCTACGCCTTCGCGGCCCAGCTCGCTACGTGTCGCAAGATCGTTGAAGTCGGTGTGCGCCTTCATGCCGGCCAGCCCGGCCAGTTGCTCGGGACTGAGCAAGGCCCGCTTGAGGTCGGCGGTTTCCTGCTCGGTGAGTTGCACCTTCTCGGGTTCCTTCTGCGCTGCTTCGAGGCGGTGCATTGCGCGCTCATGCTCGCGGTAGGTCTGCGGCGTGATGGGCGGCAGGTTCGCAGGGTAGGAATTTTCACCAGGCGCGAAGATCGGGAAGATCGCCGTGCCGCCTACGGCCTTGGCTGCTTCCTCGGCCTTGGTGCGGCCGGGGTTGGTGCCCTGGGTGATGACCTGGTGCCGGTCGTCGTCGCCGGCGATGATGACCGGCTTATCCGGGAACTTCTCATGAAGGGCGCGGGCAACGGCGGGCAGGTTGCCCGAGTCGAAGGCGGCGACGGTCGCCTGGCCCAGCGATTCGGCCAAGGTCGCGGCGGTGGCATAGCCTTCGGCAATGACCAGCGCCGGCGCTGCGGCAACGGCATCCATGCCGCCGACCGGATGGAAACAAGCCTCCTTCCGGCTGTCCTTGGCGAAACGCTTGGTGCCGTCCTCCTGGATGTATTGCATCGTCCATTGCTTGCCGTCCACGTCGAAGGCGGGGATGTAGGTTTTCTGGCCGTCCTTGTCGGTCAGCAAACCGGCGTGTGCCTCGATGCCTTTGGCCTGCATGTAGGGGGTCGGCTGCGCAACGGGCACCAGGTTTTCAGTCTGGCGGCCGACACGCTGCGCGGTCGATTCATGCAGGCGGTCTTGTTCGGCGGCACGCTCGGCCAGCTTGGTAGCGGCCTCGGCTTGTAGCTTCGCCTTTTCCTCGGGGTCAAGGGTGTAGCCCTTGGACTTCCATTTCATATCCAAGCCGGTGCGGTTGTTCTTGATGTAGCCGGCCGGGTGGCCGTCCAAGTGGCCGACATAGAAGCCGGCTTGCTCGCCTTTCTTGTCGCCCTCGACCGTGATGCGGTGTCGCTGGCCGTCCATGATGGGATGATCGCCGGAAACGATGCATCCCAGCGAGCGCAGCGCGTCGGCAAACTCTTCCTTCGGCGTCATGGCCGGGCCTTGTTGGCCGGGCACGTTCTCGGGCTTCCACCGCTCAAGTCGTGTCATGTCGGCATTGGGGCCGGCATACCAGGACTTGGCGGCCTTATCCCACTGAGCGCCGGCGGCCTTGGCTGCCGCCCGCTCGCCATATGGCACGGCCAGATAAACGCGCTCCTGGGCGGTTTTCTGGCCTTGGGTAGTGTCTTGGGTCGGCCGTGCCTCTTCGCGGCCCTCGGCGGCCGCTGTAGCGGCCCCCTGCGCCCATTTCGCAAAGGGTGCAGCATCAACGCCAGGGGGAACGTACCAAGATTGTTCCTGACGATCCCAGCGCGCCCCGAGCTGCTTGGCTTCGTTCTTCTCCTTGAAGGGCACGTTGATGTAATTGCGGCCGCTCGATTGGGTAGCCTGCTGGTCAGCGTACAGCGGCTGGGAACGGTACTTGTCGGCCTGGGCATCCAGCGCCCGGAGCGCCGACAAGTCACGCTGCGAAAGTTGGTTTTCGGCGGCGAACTTTTCCAGCGCCTCACGGCCGCCAAACGAGATGATTTCGCCCGCCGGCGTGAAAACCTCAACACCAGCCATGCCGGGCCGGTCGTTGTAGGCCATCGTATGGCCGGGCATGGATTCAAGCGGCGAGCGCTGCTGCCGCTCGACTTCAGCGGCGAAGCTCGCGGCCTCTGCGGTTTTCCGCGTTTCTTTAGCGGCTGAAATGTCCTCGTCGGTGCTGTTGGGATCGCGGCGCACGCGCTCTTCCTGCACGCGGGCCAGCTTGGCCGCCTTGTCCAGCTCGTTGACTTCTGAATTGGCGTCGATCAGGGCAAGCCGGTCGGTCAGCGCATCGGCCTCGGCCAGCGTCGGCGTGGCGGTCAAGTAGGCAAAGGCGTCGTCGCCCGGCTGTGCCTCGCCCTTGCGGGCGTACAGGTGGTAAGCCTGCGGGCCATCAGCAAGGGCCGCTTCAACGATCTGGCCGTCGCGCTCCATCACGCCAACAATGCGCACTTCACCCGTCCAGTCGTGGGGAAGGGTGAAGCCCAGCGCGTTATCGGCCGCCTGGTCGAACGCCTCGCGGTCGCGCTCCCTGGAATTGGTGTTGCCGGTTTTCAGGTCAAGGAAAGCGGCAGCGACAACGGCATCCGGCCGGCGCTGCTCGACCAGGTAATCCATAGCGGCATTGATCTTGGCATCGAGCGGGTCAACGTCATGCGGCAGCTCGTGCCGTGTCCAGAACTCGTTTTGCGTATTGAGTGGCTGCATACGGTCGATGACATCCCCGATCCGGTCGATCTGCGCAAGGGTCGCGCCATCATGCAGCGCATCGGCCAGCGTCCCGTCTTGGACGTGCTTCAAAACCCATGCCTCGCCAGCTTCGGCGCTGCGGCTGGGTGCGCGGTTGACGCCAACCTGGGCGGCAAAGTTTTCGTCAGAAAACGGGTCGGAACTCCTGGAAGGTGCTTGCATATTGGCCTCCTGTTCGGTCGCCTGGGGATACTGCGCAACCAGGTCGGGGTAATCGACCAGCACCGCCGGCGGCGGCAAGGTGGGCTTGCTGCCAATTCCGGCGGCCTCGGGCGTATTGAGATAAAGGGCGTTGTTCACGGCCGCCCGGTGCACGTCAGCCAGCGCAGCTTGCGGGCTGTCGGCATCGGAAAAGGCGGCGTAGCGGTCGCCAAGGGTGACGTTCCACTTGCGGCCGTGGTTGGTCAGCTCTTCGACGTTGGCCTGGCCGATGAACTCGGCCAGCGTCATTTCATGCGGTTGGCGCTGATCGGCGGCCTGCTGCTGCCCTTGCTCCTGCACCTGTTTTTGCTCGAAAGCCAGAACGTAATCGTGAATCTTCTCGGCCTCGGCAGAGGCACGGAAGATTTCGAGGGGATCATTTTCAAGAGCCTTGATCCAGGAACCGACATAGGCCGCGTGCTGGCCGGGATCGTGACCGATGCCCAGCTCGTCGCCCAAGATCATCGAGGCGATTTCGGCCCGCAGCTCTTCCTTGGCGTACCCCTCGCTTCCGAAAGGGTGGGACAAGTCGCGGTCTAGGCGCGACTCATGGCCCGTCCAATGGCCCAGCTCATGAAGAGCGGTCGCATAGTAGCGGTCAGCCGTGGGGAACTGGCCTTTGTCGGGTAGGTGGATGCTATCGGTCGCCGGCCGGTAGAAGGCGCGGTTGTTCTCGCCGTGCCGGATGACTGCACCGGACGCCTGTAGGATTTGCTCGGCGCGGTCGATGGCATCCCGATCTGCTCGCCGTTGAACACTGTGGCGAAGAACACGCGGGGCCGTTCGAGCATGACGGTTTCCTTGACCGGGTTGCCCTTGGCATCCATGACCGGCCGCCCGTTGTCGTCCACCTTGTCTTGCTCTTCGCTGAACTTCCAGTATTGAACAGGCGTTCCTTTCTCGCCCTTGCGCACCTGTGCACCCACGGCGGCGGCTTGCTTGTAGGTCATCCAGCGCGAATCCGTGCGGCCCTGGGCCAGCAATTGAATCGCGTTGATTCCCTTGTACCGTTTGCCGGTCGTGGGGTTCATCGGCATATAGCCGCCCGGCTCGCCGGGCGACCAAGGCCGTTGCCAAGGGGCCGTACCGGCTTTGAGTTGTTCGATCAGATTTTCCGCAACAACTTCATGGAAAGGTTTTTTGGTTTCTGCCATGTCTTAGCCCTCCTGGTCGGCCGGGACAGCGGCATTTACCAGGTCAGCGTCGCTCTCGGCGGCGTCGGCCTCGCTCAAGGCGTCCTCCACGAAAGCGCCGGCGCGTTCGGCTTCCTCGGGGTCGAACTCGGCTTGAAAGCCGGGCGTCATGGCATCGGCCAGCTTCTCGCGCAGGGCGGCGCCGGCGTTGGCCTGGTCGTCAAAGGTGGTTTCTTCGGGATTGGTGGCTTGGTTGTTCATGGTGCTTGCTCCTTGTCGGTTGGATCATTCGGACGGGCCATTACGGCCCTTGCTGTAGTCGGGACGGCCCTTGAGGTCGGGGTACGTTTGCTTGCAGTTCGGGAAGTTGCTGCAACCCCACCAGAAATGCCCTTTCTTCTTGCTGGGCCGGCGTGAAAGGCCACTGCCACACGCCATGCACTTATGCAGCGAGGACACCGGCGCGGCCTCTTTCCCGCCGGCGATGGTTACGGCTCCTGTGTTGGCCTTCGCAACCTGGTCACGGATGAAAGCCTCTTGCTTGGCGATGAAGGCCGCCAGCTCGGCCGCGCCCTGTTCGATGCCCTTCAACATCCGTTCATAAAGCGCAGTCAAGACCGGGCTGCGCACTACCTCGGGCAGCGCGTCGATGACGCTGCGGCCAAGGGTGGTGCTCACGATCTGCTTGCCCTTGAGTTCCAGGAATTCCCGGCGCTTCAATTCGGAAAGGATGGAAGCGCGGGTTGCCGAAGTGCCGATGCCGTCGCCTTCGCGCAGCATCTTCTTGTGTTCCGGGTCGGATACGAACTTATGGATGTTCTCCATTGCGCGGGTCAGCGTGCCCTCGGTGAAGCGGGCCGGCGGCTTCGTCTTGGCATCGCGGCGTGTCGCCTGCGTGCAGGCAATGCCGTCGCCTTGCTTCATGGCCGGTAGCCGTTGACTGCCGCCCTCTTCCGCTTCCTTGTCGCCTTCGTCGTCGGCTTCCTGGTACACGTCGCGCCAGCCGTTCTTGGTGACAACCTTGCCGCTTGCGGTGAAGGTTTCGCCCTCGACTTCCACCCCTACGGTCGTCTGCATGAACTCATGCACCGGGTAGAACTGCGCGAGGTAGGCGCGCACGATCAATTCATAGATGTTGCGCTCTTTCTCACTGAGGCCGCCCTTTCCGCCCTTGTGCATCGTCGGGATGATCCCGTGATGCGCGGTAATTTTCGAGTCATCCCAAGTCTTGGACTTGATGCGAGGATCGGCACCGTCGACCGTGCCGGCCAGCTCGGGGTTAACGTGCTTGATCGCCTCAAGGACGCGGGGCGCGTCGGCATGCTGGGACTCGGGGAGATAGGCGCAATCGGTGCGCGGGTAGGAGGTCAGCTTGTGCGTTTCGTAGAGCGCCTGGCAGGCGTTCAAAACGTCCTCGGCGCTGTACCCGAACTTGTTGGATGCCAGCAAGGTAATGTCGGACAGCGCGAAAGCCAACGGCTGGTTTTGCTTCTTCGCTTCTTGTTTGTACTCGGCAATGGTGCCGGGCTTGCCCGTCACCTTTGCGACAAGCGCATCAGCGATTGCGGTGTCGATCAGGCGGCCTTCGGAATCAAGGCCCGCTTGATCTTCCCGCGCCTTCCAGGCAGCAGCGAAAGCGCCGCCGGCGTGTTGAATCTCGGCCCGTATGGTGTGATACGGAACAGACTTGAAAGCCTCGATTTCGCGGTCGCGTGCGACAACCAGGGCCAGCGTGGGGGTCTGCACGCGGCCAACGGTCAGAAGGGCGCGAGAGCCGCCGCGCTGTGCCCGCAGGGTGTAAGCGCGACTGAGGTTCATGCCGATCAACCAGTCGGCGCGCTGGCGTGCCCTGGCGGCGTCGGCCCAGCCCGCATAGGTGGTGTTTTCCTTGAGGGCTGCCAAGCCTCGCTTCACGGAAACCGAGTCTTGCGCGGAAACCCAAAACCGCCGCACCGGCTTGGAGTTGCGGAAGTGTTCCAGGACTTCATCGACCAGCAATTGGCCTTCACGGTCGGGGTCGCCGGCATTGACGATTTCCTTGGCGTCCTTGAGTAGCTTGCCGATTACGGCGAGCTGCTTCTTTGCATCATCCTTGGGCTTGAGAATCCAGGTCTGCGGGATGATGGGCAGCTCATCCACCCGCCAGACTTTCTTGCCGCTCTGCCCGCGTGGTACGTCATCCGGCGTGTACTCGTCGGGGTCGGCCTGTTCGAGCATGTGCCCGAAGCACCAGGTAACTTTGTCGGCCCCGCACTCGATGTAACCGTCGCCCTTGCCGGTAGCGCCCAGCTCGCCGGCGATGGCCTTTGCAACAGATGGCTTTTCAGCGATGAACAATCGCATGGTGTTCCCCTCCCCTACCAGGTAAAGACCGGACGAATCACGGTCTGAATTTGCGAACGATTGACCGGCCCGAAATAGCGGCCGTCGAAGGATGTTTCGCTCACGTCGGACATAAGCAGCACTTCGGCATTGCCCAGCGTGTAGCGGTCAGATTGAAAGCGCGGCATCGGGCGGCCGGCTGCGTCGGCCTTGCGCGGCGCGCTGAACGGCAGCAGCTCGCCGTTCACGCGCACGCCGTCATCAGCAACAGATATGGCGTCGTCTTTAGCGGCTAAAACGCGCTTCATCATGTAGCCGTAATCGCCGGGGCAAAATCCGGCCGTGATGTAGCCGCGTGCCTTGGCCTCGGTGAATACGCCGACTTGCGGCGGGCAGAAGAGGACATAAGCGCCCTTCTCCACCGGGTCGCCGCTCGTCCAGTAAAGACCGACCGGAATGCTCTTGGTGGTGTTGATGCGAGCGCCGGCGGCATAGGCCCCGGCGGCCAGCACCAGGCCGGCAACGCCGGCGATGGCAGCGCCGGCCGCGATGCGGTTCAGGATGCGGTTCATATCGTGATGGCCTCCCCGGCTTCTGGATGGGTAATGAAACGGTCGCTGACCTTCGGGGCCGGCACGGATGCGCGGGCCTGAAAGGTCGGGTCTTTGAAGTAGAGCGGTTGCTTGCCATAGATGGCCGGGTAGCCGGCGACATAAATAACCATGTCGCCCGCTTCCTCGATTTCGCCCTTGTCGTTCTTCTTCGGCCCCGGCATGCGCAAGCACTCATCCGGCGTCAACAAGGGGCGCTGCACCTCTTGATAGGTGCGCGACACCTGGCCCAGCATGGCCGCCGTGCGCCGCCCGCTGGTTGTGATTTGCTCTTTAACGACGGTGGTCTGGCCGGTCAGCCGCGACAGGTGTTCGGCAGTCTCGACACGGTTAGGCGGATAGGCGTTTTGAACGTGGCAGTTCGAGGTAATGGACTCATCATGTCCGTAGCCTGTTTCGCGGCTCTTGAGCTGGTTAATGTCCTGGCAAATCAAGTAGCACTTGATGCCGTAGCCGGCGACAAAGGCCAGCGACTCTTGCATGATTTCCAGCTTTCCGAGGCTGGGGAACTCGTCCAGCATCATCAAGAGCCTGTGCTTGTAGTGCGCCACCGGGCGGCCGTTCTCGAAGTCCATCTTGTCGGCCAGCAAGCGAACGATCATGTTCACCATGACGCGCACCAGCGGCCGCAGACGGGCCTTGTCGTTGGGCTGCGTGACGATGTAAAGGCTCGCTGGGTCGTCGCGGTGCATCAGGTCTTTGATGCGGAAGTCGGACTTGCTCACGTTGCGAGCGACAACGGGATCGCGGTACAGGGCCAAGTAGGATTTCGCCGTCGACAGCACCGATCCAGCTTCTTCCTCGGGGCGATCCATCATGTCGCGTGCGGCTGTGCCGATGGCCGGATGGTTCTGGCCGTCGACATGGCCGTAAGTCGCCATTTCCATCCAAAGCTCGCCAATGTCGCGGTTCGGGTCGGCCAGCATGGCGTCGACCGATGGCAGGGTCGCCGGCAGGCCCTCGTTTTTGGCCTTGTAGAGCGCGTGCAGGAGAACGCCGACCAGAAGGGCAAAGGCGGTTTTCTGCCAGTGGGAATCAAGCCCTTTGCCGTCCGGGTCAACAATCAAGGTTGCAAGGTTTTGTACGTCGCCAACTTCGTTTTCCGTGCCAACGCGGATTTCATCCAGCGGGTTCCAGCAGACGCCGCCACTGGTCGACGCCGGCTCGAAGCGCAGCACCTTGTTCTTGGCGTGCTTCTTCCGCCAGCCGGCGGTCAGCGCCCACAATTCCCCCTTCAAGTCGGTGACAACCGTACTTGCAGGCCACGAAAGCAGGGTCGGTACAACCAGGCCAACGCCCTTGCCGGAACGGGTAGGGGCATAGGTCAAGACGTGTTCCGGGCCGTTGTGGCGCAGGTAATAGAAATTGCCGTCCTTGTCCTCCCAGCCGCCGACGTAGACGCCTGTAGAGGTCGGCGCGTCCTTGCCGGTGACTACTTCCAGAAGGTTGCGCTCGCGGGGCAGGAGGCCGGCGGCCTGAATGTCTTTCTTTTCCGCCCAGCGTGCGGAGCCGTGTAGATATTCGTTTGCCTTCGAGCTGTTCGAGGTAACAACCTTGGCGACAGCCACGCCCAGCAGGCCGACCGTGGAAACCAGCATGCCCATGCTGCCGGCCCGCATCACTTCATCGGGATAGTGGCTGTACCACTTGGCCGACCATTCCAGGATCGACCAGGGCGCGTAAACGTGCCCCATGTGCGCCCCAAGATTGGCTTGGTAATTGAAAGTGTGCGCAAAAAACTGGGTGGCGGCCTGCAAGCCGCCACCCAGCGAGAGCGCACCCAAAGCCGGAAGCAATTTGCTTTGCTTCGGCTTGGCAGACCGTACTTGAGGGCCTACCGCGTTGTTCATCTTGATCTTCATCTACTCCTTCCTTTCGACGTTTTGATCGAACCCCTCGGCGTCACGCTGACCGAATCGCCTATTGCGATACGAGACAAGCGCCGGGCCGTGGCTTGGTCGATGGGCAGCACCATGACCGACTCATCGCGTTTCAAGAGGGCCAAGGCGCGCCCCTCGACGTTTCGGACACCCTCAAAGGTGAGGGCACCAATGCCGTCAGTATAACGGGAATGCTTCGGTATATCGAAACCTTTTAGGCGCTTCGCCTCGCGTTCGGCAATGTATTTGTCCATTGCCGCAACCTGCTCGGGCTTCACTCCTGGCCCAAAAACTCCCCGTCGCAGTTGGTTATCTGGTTGGGTTCCTTGCTGCTCCACGTTACGAGGAACATCACGCGGCAATAGCACTTCACTTCCGCCGGCGATGCGAACCAGACCGAGTTGGGACAGCGTTCGCAAACGGTGCTGGCCCTGGGGCGGCGGGACTCGTCCAATGCGTCCAATGTTGGGCTTCCCGATGACAGAGGCGGTGCGGTCATCGCCTCCGCTGACTCGCCGGCCGCCTGGTTCGGGCTGGGCGCTGGATCGGGCAGCGTGGTTGTCGGTAGTGGCTCTTGCGACAGCAGGGCCAGCGCCGCGTCTATCTGTTCGTCCTCGGTCGGATTGCTGTTGGTTGGTTCGGTCATTTGCGTTCTCCTTCGTCAAAAGTTCGAGCCGCCGGCGCTCTAGGCCCGGATCGGCAAAGGTGATTGGAAGCTGTGAATCAACGGCCGCCCGGACGATTTGGGCTTTGAATTCGGCTGTGCCGTTGACGGTGATTCGCTCGCCGTACTTTTCCATTGCGAGCCGAAGAGCCGCTTGCAGGGCTTCGCGGGTAGCCTCGCGGGAAACTTGAAGCCGGTCGCCATCGTCCCGGACGGCCGACCGGCCAGCACGGAAGATGATGGTGCCCTTCTTGGTGATGTTGTCTTGCACATGGGCCGCGCCTGGCGTGGCCCGGCCTTCGGCCTGGATGGTGTTGCCCTTGAGGCCCTGCGCGGCCTCGCGGGAGCGCAAGGCCGTCAGCGCCTCGGTGTCGCCTTTCAGGGCCTCTTGTAGAGCTGTTCCCGTTCCTTGGTGTACTCCTTGTTGATCGCATCCAGGGAAGTCCGTAAAGCGGTGCTGGCCTGTGAATACAGCACGCGCTTGTTGATTCCCTTGCCGTCAACGATCTTGACCGTTGCGCGGCGCAGGCGATTGGATCGCTTCGCGTCCTCGATGGCACGATCCCGCCGCCGCTTGGCCTTCGCCAGCGCCTCGGCCCGCGCAGCGGTGAGGTTCTTTTGCTCGGCCTTGTACTTGGCGTAAAGCTCAACCGTGTTCACGCGCATGCGCACCGGGTCTTTCTGATAGGTGCGCTTGGCCTTGGTTTGCGCCTGCCGTTCTGGTGAAGCCTCGAACGGGCCAAGCCGCGCCTCTAGCGCCGGCTTGGAAAGGTCGCGGGCTACCGTGCTTGCCTTGACTAGCGTGCCATCCGGGGCAGCAATAACAAGGCCGTTGGCCCGCTCGCGCAGTTCAAGGCCGTTTTCGCGCATGACCTGGTGCAGCTCCGTCCAGGACTGCGCCGATTGCATCTCGCTCACGCACTCGCGCCTGACCCAGCCCAGCAGGCTTTCGATGCCGGCATGGCGCTCCATGTCGGCCGCCCGGCTTTCGGCCCCGCGCTTGCGTGGCTCGTGGTTATCTCGCTCTAAGCCGTAATCGCGTTCCAAGGCGGTGCAAAGCTCGGCAAGCGCACGATGCGGGTAGTACGGTTCGTGCATCGTGTGCCGCGTCGGGTGAATCTTGTTGATGGCGATATGAATATGCAGGTTGTCGGTGTCGTGATGAACGGCACTGATGCGTTGATGCTCGCCATACCCCAGCCCGGCACAAATGCGCTCTTCAATGGCCTTGAGGGTGTCTGCGTCGGGCTTCTCGCCAGCCCGGAAGCTGACAAGAAGGTGATAGGTCTTGTCGCCTTTGGCCCGCGTGTTCATGTGCTGCGTTGCCAGCACTTCGGAGATTGCCGCCTTGACCGTGCCGGCCTCGCAGTTCGTCACTTGAACCAGGCCAAGGCGTTCCGTTTTCTCCTGCTCGTCGGTGATGTAATCCGCCAAGCCGGCAAAGTCGCTTTTGCCAAGCGAACGCATAGGGACGTGCTTTGCGATCAAGAAGCACCCCCCGGCGCTTTAGCCGCTAAAAAAATCATGGCTCGGCCCTCGGTCGAACCACTGAATGCATGACGCGGCCCATTTCATCCTGCGTGGCCTCGATCCGGGCCAGCAGCGCCCGGATTGTGGCCTCGCCAAACTTCGCGGTTCGCACGTCGTCGGTCAGCCATAGTTTCAGCAGGCCGCCAAGGCGGCCGAGGTCGCCATTGATGCGCGCAAGCTCGCGCACCTGCTCATAGTCGGTAATCCCTTGCACGCGGTAGCCCTGGCCGACCGCCAGCAGAAAGGCCGACAGGCTCAAACCCGCCGCCCTGGCGTTCGCCTCGATGCGCTCGCGCTCATCGGGAAGGCAATACACCTTGATAGGTGGGCTGCCTTTCCGCGTTGTCTTTTTCTCGTCGTTCATGTCTCAACCTCGTTTAAGCCGGCGGTAGCCGGCCAGCCTCGCAGAGCAGGATGCCCGTTGAGCGCCCCAGCGCGAATAAGGGCCAGTGAAGAGGCACACCCGCTGCGCGGGTGGGCCTACTTCACACATCCTGCCCGCCTTACGGCGTTGCCAACACCAAGGAAAGTCTACACCAGCCATTTCGTTTTATCCTGTTTTTCGCTAGAAAAACTGGCGGATATATCGTAGAACAGGCTACAATGCGGCAAAACCGCGTGGTATGCAGCGGTAATCGGCTGCTATACACGCGCTTTCCATAGACTTTCCAATGCGTGATACAGGACAATGCGCACGGTATGCACAACACGGACTAGGAACGATGGCGAAGAGCTACACCGAAGAGTTAGCCGCGTGGGTCGAGAAG
>Ga0209573_1004122_pt1 | contig 14863 bp, 9 predicted proteins | sample TNRBio252014_DNA_FD_185870 | JGI IMG/M metagenome (GOLD analysis project Ga0209573, IMG submission 185870) | Wastewater treatment Type I Accumulibacter community from EBPR Bioreactor in Madison, WI, USA - TNR Reactor_6/25/2014_ DNA (SPAdes)... | ecosystem: Engineered > Bioreactor > EBPR >...
CTCATCTCCCTCCCCTCTGAGACTCTCGAACCGTTCCGGCTCGGCAAAGCAGTGCTTTCCGAGCCGTTTTTTTGACTTCGCATCAGGGGTCATGATCGCCCAGGTCAGGATCCCGCCAAAGGAGTATCGAACCATGCGCGAATCAATGGAGTTCGACGTGCTGATCGTCGGCGGCGGCCCGGCCGGGCTGTCGGCTGCGATCAAGCTCAAGCAACTGGCGGCGGCAAAGGGTCAGGAGATCTCGGTGTGCCTGATCGAGAAGGCCGCCGAGATCGGCGCCCACATCCTCTCGGGCGCGGTGATGGACCCGGAGGCGCTCACCGAGCTCTTCCCCGACTGGAAGGAACAGGGCGCCCCGCTCAACACCGCGGTCACCGAGGACAAGGTGCTGTTCCTCTCCGAGACCGGCGCCCGCCAGGCCCCCAACCGCCTGCTGCCCGACTGCTTTGTGAACCACGGCAATTACATCGTGCGCCTGGGCAATCTGGTGAAGTGGCTCGGCGAACAGGCCGAGGCGCTCGGTGTGGAGGTTTACCCGGGCTTTGCCGGCGCCGAGATCCTGTTCGACGAGGCGGGCGCGGTGAAGGGCGTCGCCACCGGCGACATGGGGCTCAATCGTGATGGCACGCCGGGTCCGCACCACCAGCCCGGCATGGAGCTGCACGCCAAGTACACCCTGTTCGCCGAAGGCTGTCGCGGCCACCTCGGCAAGCAGCTCGAGGCGAAGTTCAAGCTGCGCGACGGCGCCGACCCCCAGACCTACGGCATCGGCATCAAGGAGCTGTGGGAAGTGAAAACCGAGCACCATCGCCCGGGCTTGGTGGTGCACACCGCCGGCTGGCCGATGGACAACGCCACCTACGGCGGCGGCTTCCTCTATCACCTCGAGGACAATCTGGTCGCGGTCGGCTTCGTGGTCGGGCTCAACTACGCCAACCCGCATCTGTCGCCCTTCGAGGAGATGCAGCGCTACAAGACCCACCCCGAGATCCGCAAGGTCCTCGAAGGCGGCAAGCGCCTGCAGTACGGTGCGCGCGCGATCGCCGCCGGCGGCCTGCAGAGCCTGCCCAGGCTGGTGTTCCCGGGCGGCGGGCTGATCGGCGACGACGCGGGTTTTCTCAACGCCGCGCGCATCAAGGGCAGCCACGCCGCGATCAAGTCGGGCATGCTCGCCGCCGAGGCCGCCTTCGAGGCGCTGGCTGCGGCGCGTGAGCGCGATGCGCTCGAGGCCTATCCGGCCGCCTTCCAGGCTTCCTGGCTGCATGCCGAGCTGCACAAGACGCGCAACTTCAAGCCCTACATGAAGAAGGGTTTGTGGGTCGGCTCGCTGCTGTTCGGCATCGACCAGGTGCTGTTCAAGGGCAAGGTGCCGTGGACGCTGCACAACACCTCGGACCACGACCAGCTCAAGCCGGCGGCCGCGTGCGGGAAGATCAATTATCCGAAGCCGGACGGCGTGCTCACCTTCGATCGCCTCTCGTCGGTGTTCCTGTCCAACACCAACCACGAGGAAGAGCAGCCCTGCCATCTGCAGCTCAAAGACGCCTCGGTGCCGATCGCGATCAACCTGGCGAAATACGACGCCCCCGAGCAGCGGTACTGCCCGGCCGGGGTGTACGAGATCGTTCAGGCCGAAGCCGGCCCACGCCTGCAGATCAACGCGCAGAACTGCGTGCACTGCAAGACCTGCGACATCAAGGACCCGACCCAGAACATCAACTGGGTGGTCCCGCAGGGCGGCGAAGGGCCGATCTACCAAGGGATGTGAGCGCCGGCTCCCTCACTGCGCCTGCACCCGCCCACAGGATGATGAACGGATGAATCAAAGCACCACCAGCACCCCGCACCGCATCGTCATCGTCGGTGGTGGTGCGGGCGGATTCGAGCTCGCCACCCGCCTGGGCGACACGCTCGGCCGTCGTGGCAAGGCCGAGATCACCCTCATCGAGCGCAAGCACAGCCACGTCTGGAAGCCCAAGCTGCATGAGATCGCCGCCGGCAGCATGGACTTTGGCGACCACGAGGTCGGCTACCTCGCGCATGCCCACCGGCATGGCTTTCGCTTTCGCATCGGCGAGATGACCGGCATCGACCGCATCACGCGCGAAGTCCACGTCGCCCCCTTCACCGACCGCAAGGGCGGCGAACTGACGCCGGCGCGCTCCTTCCCCTACGACACGCTGGTCATCGCCGTGGGCAGCCAGAGCAACGACTTCGGCACCCCCGGAGTGCGGGAGCACGCGCTCAAGCTCGAGACCGCGGCCGACGCGCGCCGTTTTCATACACGCATGGTGCATGCCTGCGTGCGCGCACAGGCGCAGCAGACGCAACTGCGCCCGGAACAGCTCAAGGTGGCGATCATCGGCGCCGGCGCCACCGGGGTCGAGCTGTCGGCCGAGCTGCACCACACGATGCGCCAGGTCGTGGCCTACGGCCTCGATCGCGTCGACGCCAAGCGCGACATCAAGGTGGTGCTGATCGAGGCTGGCCCGCGCGTACTGCCCGCCCTGCCCGAGCGCCTGTCACGCTCGACCGAGCGCCTGCTGCGCAAGCTCGGCGTCGAAGTGCATACCGGCGCCAAGGTCGCCGAAGTGCTGGCCGACGGCGTGCGCCTGGCCGACGGCTCGGTACTGCCGGCAGAGCTGACCGTGTGGGCGGCCGGCGTCAAGGCCGCGGAATTCCTCACCCGCCTCGACGGCCTGGAGACCAATCGCCTCAACCAGTTGCTGGTGCGCCAGACCTTGCAGACGACCCTCGATGCAGACATCTTCGCCATCGGCGACTGCGCCGCCTGCCCCTGGCCGGAGAAGAACGGCTTCGTCCCGCCACGCGCCCAGGTGGCCCACCAGCAAGCCTCGCACCTGTTCAAGCAGATCCGCCGCCGCCTCGACGGCAAGCCGCTGCAGGACTACCACTACCGCGATCTCGGCTCGCTCGTCTCGCTCGGCAAGTTCAGCACCGTCGGCAACATGATGGGCGGCCTGGTGCGCGGCGACCTGTTCATCGCAGGCTGGTACGCCAAGCCGATGTATACCTCGCTTTACAAGATGCACGAGCTCGCCCTGCACGGCTGGGCCAAGGTGATCCTGGATCACCTTCGCGCGCACGCTGACGCGGCGCACGGAACCGCAGGTGAAGCTGCACTGAGGGGCATCCGAACCAGGCGATCCATCCACCTGGCGCTAGGTGCCGAAACACCCTTTTGCCCGCGCTCGTTTCCGAGTGTTGCCGAATTGCCGTATTGAATCCGACTCCTGTATAAACCGGCCACGGATCGCGAAAGGCTCCCTGCCTGCCTGCCTGCCTGAACCCGACCCGACATGACCTTTCTTCTGGCCACCTCTATCTTCTCGAAAAGGATCGCTCGCGCGCTGGCGAGAGTGTTGGTTGGGCTGCTGATGCTCTCGCATGCCCTGTTCGCATTCTCGAGCGCAACATCCCTGTCGCGCGCACCCTTGCGTGCGACTACACACGCGCATACTGGGGCGGCCACGGATCAAAACGATCATGGTCATAGCGATGATGACTTCGAGGACGAGGGCAGCCCCCACCAGCACGGTCACAACCCGGCTGATCACAGCCACGACAAGCCGAACGTACCACCCACGCACGCGATGGGCGTTCCGCCGCTGTCCAATCAGCCTAAATCCGGCAGTTACCTCACCACGTTTGCATGATCAGGCAGCAAACAAAGGGGGGTAACTGCCGGATTTAGGTTCACAGCTCCGCAACGCTGCCTTTCGGGGTGACAGCTTCACTCGGAAAGCTGTCTTCGGGCCATTGAGGTGCTGGACGTCTCTTGTGGGTCGATAGCCCCAGCACGCAGAGTTTGGAAGCTGTCGTTCGCGGTCGCGTCACGGACGAATGACAGGTGACCGGCGCTTTGCGGCCTGACTTCCTCCAGCAGGCCACCGACTGCAACGGCCGATTATGTAGATGCCTCGATTATGTTGAGCGTCCGGGGTAGCAGGCCGTAGATCCCAGTGTGCTCGAGCTTTTGCTTGCCGGGATAGGAGTCTGAGCTCGACATAATTTCAGCGCTCTCCTGAAGTGGAGTTTCTACTCCAGGAGACGCTCATGAACCCATCCGCCCAATCCCGGCGCACGCAACCTGCGTGCCCAGGCGCAGCCCTCTCCGATGCCATCGCCGACGAACTGCGGCGGTACGACGACCACTTGCATGACGTCCGTGGCCTTGCGGCAAGCACACGCCGCAACCATTGCCGCATCGTTGGTCTGTTGTTGCAGAAGAAGTTTGCCGGCGGCGTCATCGACATGGCCAGGCTGCACGCAGCCGATGTTCAGCGCTTCATCGCTCGGCAACTGGGAGACAGCCCCTCGCATTCTGCCGCTGCGCAAGTCGCAACCGCCTTGCGAAGCTACCTCCGCTATCGGACGATCTGCGGCGACTCGGTTGCCGGTCTGAGCGCAGTCATCTCCTCACCGGTGCAGTGGAACCTTGCAGTGCTGCCCCGCGCCCTCAAGCCGGACGAAGTTCAACGGCTGCTCGCCGCACTCCCTTATGGACGCAAGCCCCGGCGAGGTTATGCCATCGTCCGCTGCGCACTGGACATGGGGCTACGCGCTGGCGAGATCGCGAACCTGTCGATCGACGACATCGACTGGCGAGAAGGCACGGTCACGCTGAAGGGGACGAAGTCGCGACGGCGGGACGTCCTGCCGCTGCCGATGACCACCGGGCAAGCCTTGGCGGACTATTTGCAGCATGAGCGCCCGGCAACCCCAAGCCGGGCAATCTTCCTTTGCCGCCGCGACTCGCGGGACGTTCCGGTCACAACCTATGCGATTCAGAACGTGATCCGCCGGGCGTGCCAACGGGCCGGCTTGCCTGGTACAGGATCGCACGTTCTGCGGCATACGCTGGCGTGTCGCCTCGTCGAGAACGGCGGCTCACTCAAGGAAGTTGCTGATGTCTTGCGGCACCGGTCTCTGGAAACCTCCCGGATCTACGCGAAGCTCGACACGCCAAATCTCGCCGACGTTGCGCTGCCCTGGCCGGGGAGTGAATCATGAGCCGACGCCGAAGCCTGCAGGCCAGAATCGACGACTATCTGGCCGAACGCCGTCGTCAGGGTTTCCGTCTGCGCTCCGGTGACGCCTTCCTCTCCAGGTTTGCCCGCTTCGTGGCGGCCAAACGCCATCGTGGTCCGCTGACGGCCGAACTCATGGCCGAATGGGTGCGTACCGCCAAGGATGGCAATGGCGATGCAGGCACCTGGGCGCGCAGCTGGGGACGACTGCGGCACTTCATCTGTTACCTGCAGCAGTTCGAGCCGGATACCGAGGTGCCCGAGGCATCGCTCTTCGGTCCGGAACCCGGCCGCGTTGCACCCCACATCTACTATGACGACGAGATCGTCGAGTTGCTCGCGGCAGCACGCACACTCGGCCCCACTGGCAGCATTCGGCCCTTCACCTACGAAACCCTGTTCGGTCTGATGGCTTCGACCGGACTGCGCGTTTCCGAAGCCATTCACCTGCGCGATGCGGATGTCGACCTCAAGCGCGGGATGCTGACGATCCGGCAGACCAAGTTCGCCAAGTCCCGGCAAGTGCCGATCCATCCGAGCACGGTCAAGGCGCTGGCTTGCTACCGAAGACAGCGCGAGAGGCATCTTCCGACGACGGCCGGCATGCCGTTCCTGATCAGCAGTCGCGGCCGCCGACTGGGGCTTCCGCTCGGCGATCGACAGGCACATCGCGTCTTTACGGGCCTGCGCGACAGCCTCGGCTGGATCAATCGTGGCGGACACGAGGCGCCCCGCTTGCACGACTTGCGCCACACCTTTGCCGTCAGGCGGTTGATCCGCTGGTATGCCGACGGTGCCGAGATCGACCAGAAAATGCTGGCCCTGGCGACCTACATGGGCCATGCCGAGATCTTCTACACGTACTGGTACCTCACCGGCGTTCCCGAGTTGATGGCGATCACAGCCGGGCGGTTCGAGCAATTCGCCGATCTCGCGGGAGACGATGATGCGTAGGCAAGCCAAACCACCGCCATCGTTTCCCGCGCTCGTACAAGCCTTCTTCGTCGAGCACCTGACACAACAACGCGCCCTCAGCCCGCGCACTGTGGCCGCTTACCGGGATGCCTTCATGCTCTTCCTGGGCTTTGCCGAGGCGCGCCTTGGCCGGTCGCCGGCGCAGCTCACGCTGCCCGACATCACGCCCGATCTGATCATGGCCTTCCTCGACCATCTGGAACGCGATCGGCACAACTGCGTGCGTAGCCGCAATGCCCGTCTCGCGGCGCTGCGTTCGTTCCTGAAGTTCGCGGCGCACCGCGACGTGTCATCGCTGCAGGTGATTGAACATGCGCTCGGCGTTCCGTCAAAACGGTTCGAGCGCCCGATGCTCGGCTATCTGTCCCGGGAAGAGATGCTGGCGGTGATCGGAACGCCAGATGGGACGTGGTTCAGCCAACGGGATCATGTGTTGCTACTGATGCTCTACAACACCGGTGCGCGGGTTTCAGAGATCGTCGGCGTGAAGGTCGGCGATGTCGTACTCGACGATGCCGCCGCTTGTGTTCATCTGCATGGCAAGGGGCGCAAGCAGCGCAGCGTGCCGCTGTGGCGCTCAACCATCAGGGCGATCAGGGCTTGGCTTCGGCGAAATCCGCCGCTCGATTCGAACTCGCCGTTGTTGCCAAATCGCGATGGCCAAGCGATGTCGCGATGGACCGTGATGCAGCGACTGGAGCGCGCCGTCCAGGCGGCCGCGAAATCGTGCCCCGACTTGGCGGCACGTCACATCTCGCCTCACATGATTCGCCATACGACAGCAATGCACCTGCTGCAGGCCGGTGTCGACGTCAGCGTCATTGCGCTTTGGCTCGGCCATGAGAGCCCGGCAACGACGCACCAGTACGTCGAGGCTGATCTGGCGATGAAGGAGAGGGCGCTGGCCCGGCTTCACGAGCCAGAGGCCAAGCTCAGGCGCTATCGGGCACCCGACTCGCTGATCGACTTCCTGCGGACGCTATGATTATGTGGAGATCAAAATCCGCGCCTGCCGCCCCAGTCGGGCGGTTGGCGCACGACGCCCATGGCGGCTCAACATAATCGAGGCATCTACATAATCGGCCTTATGTGAAGCTCGACATAAGGCCGAGCCGTAGTCCGTCACGACCGTCTCCCCATCGGTTCTTTGCTGAGGCCCACGCTCTGTCAGTCGAGTGGTGTCAGGACGTGACGTGATTATTCAGCAGGAAAACGGCCTTTTAAGCGCGAGATCCCGGGTGATCGTTCATGCAATATACCTCTAACCATTTTGGCATTCCTGTCCATACGGAGGTTACCTGCATGCCGCAATTGATCTGTGTCGTTTCCCAACGGAGTGCTGTCGCGATACGCCGTCTCGATGACGATGCACTGGCCGGAAATTTCGGTGGAGTCGACTGGAGGGGCCTCGGTGCGATCGCCGAGGGGATCGCCACCGCCCTGGGCAAAACCCAGGTACTCGCGCGGAGCGAGATTGAAATGGTGCAGACTCTGCACCCCGATGGCGCAACCTCTCTCCTGTTGCCGAGTGTCTTCATGTATCACTCGGGCAGCCCGCTTTCCGAGGCAGACCTCACCGCAGTAGAGCGTGTCTGCGCGACCTACTCAGAGCGAATTACGTTCAGGAACCCTGACTGCGGGGCGACGGGCGATCTATACGCCAACGATCGACCGGAGCCTATGCTGTCTGTCGAGCAGGAGCAAGCGGTCGACGAGGCAGTGTTGGAAACCTTGACGACGCTGCGGTCTCGGCTCCCGCACGCTGTCGTCATCGAGGGGGCAGATCGCCGGCCAATCGCGCAAGTTGAGGGAAAATTGCGATCGATGGAAACGGGGCTCGTGGGTGAGGCGATCACGCGGGATGTGCACGCGGTGATCGACGGACTGAGTTACCGGACGTATGCAGCGAAACTGCTGAGTTCTGACGGCGAGGTTATTAGCGCCAATTACGAGAGCCATCACGACTTGGATATCCTGGTCGATCTATTGCGATCTCAACGCGATCACATTTTTCAGGTCGTGGAAACGATGAGCGACAAGGGAAAACCTATCTTCACGATTCGTTCGACGTCGCTGGGTTCGACGTAACGTCGAGAATGACCATGGCCATGCAGAACTCGGCTGCATGGCGGATCGGGTGTGCCGTCTCACGAATGAGCAGCGCGACGCGCTGCTCGACCCTTAACTCCTGACGTGTTCCGGTGTGCATGGGATCGATTTGAATCCTCGGGGTCGCTGTTCCAGAAGGAATAGGGTCGAAGCCATGTTGGCGGGCGGCCCGAAGAACCGCTTCGTCGCACGGGGGCGTATGCACAACCAGCAACTGCTCGCCGGCAATTCCCCACCAGTCGAGTTGTCGTCGGATTCCTGCGAACTGCTCGTCATCCCACATCACGATTTGCCGGGATGTACCGACGAGCGTGTCGACCGCGATCGGTGGCGGTAAGTGCGGCACGTCCCTGCTGCGCTGTTCTGCGTACGCGATCAGTTCGGCCCACGCCGAATCCGATGTCCGGGTAAGGAGATGGGCGAGCGCAACGCTATCGGCGAGTTCCTCCGGCACATGAGCCCGTTCCGAAGCGCTGAATCTAAAACGACTGGCAACCGCACCAAGACGCTCCTCAAGCACGGCCGCCAAGTTCTCGTCGAGGTCCAATCGGGACGCCGCTGCCAGGCGCCCATGTCCGCGAGCGCGTAACCGCAGGTGCATCAGTGCCTTGGCGGGCGATCGGGCGTGTGCCTTGGGAGACCATCTGGACGAGCGTACGACAGGACAGTAGGACGGCAGCTCGTCCAGATATGTCACGCCCGGGATTGGGGGCGAAACCGTGTCCCGCGCGATGTCGGTCAGTTGACAACTCCAATAATCGAGAAGATGCAGGTAGTAGATGTGCGTCGTACCGCTGTCTCCGTGACCGAGGTAGCGCTCCAAGACAGGGAGCAAGCGGCGCGTTACGCGATCGGATCCGAGGAGGACGGAGCGCACGGGTTCGACCCCAAACGTGCCGCCGTCGAGTCTAGGGACGGAAACACCGAAAAGGCTTGCCGCCAGCCGATTCGCCAGAGAGTGCCGTGCGTGATGCAACGTTATGTGAGGATTTCCAGTCGCGGCGCGTAGTGTCGCGATGACCCGTTTTCTCAGACCGGCGCGAGCATTCCGGTCTAGCGCTATCGCACCGAAGACGGGCGTATCGGTGCGATCTCCGTCACGAGCCTCGAGCCGAGCAAGCTGCGAATCGACGAGGTGGTGCTCTGCGGAGGTGAGCGCTTCGAGAAGGGGGGCTAGTCTTTGTGAAGTTGTTCTTGTCTTCAGGCGCCGTAGCCAGTTGCCTCTCACGAGTAGAACCGGCCTTCCACCGTCCCACTGCCAGTCCTCACGCAGGAGGCCGAGCGCTTCGCCGCTACGCAGCCCGAAGCGATAGCAGAGCATTAGCAGCAGCGCGGCTTGACTGCCCGCCTCGCCATCGGCCCCTAACAGCTGATGCAGCGCGAGTTGATACTCGTTCTCGCTGAAGATCGCCGGGCTAGCGCTGATGACGCTTTCTGCACCGGGAATCTCGGACCAGTCCGGGGCTTCCATGGGAATCTGCAGCGAGAGCCAGTTGTGGAACTCCTGCAGGCGACAACGACTGTAGTGCTGTGACAGTGGACGGATGGACTGAACCAGCGATGTGTAGACTTCGGTGATCTCGTCCTCATCGAGCTCATCGAGTGCGACGTCGTCGACCAACTCGATAATGGGTCGCGACAATGCGGAGAGGTACCGGACAACAGCCGACAGGGCGAGATACCCTCCGCCGCGCTTATGTCGCGTGAGCAATTCACAAACCCAATGGGTCAGGGCGCACGTTGCTGGGCCGGCCTTGCCTTCGGCATCGGAGGCTAGCGTGCGGATTCGCCGGGCGATTTCAGTGCGCTTCTCATTGCCAAAGCGCTTCCCTGAGCCGGGAGGAGTGCTTAGCTCCTTGCGCACGTCAGCGATGAGTCTGCGCCCAAGTTGCTGGCGTGTATCAGGCGTGACGGCCGACGGGACACCTTTCAGGCGGATGCTTTCCGACAACGATAGCGAACCATCCGGGGCATCGCTGTTGGGGCTGACATCGGCAAAGCTGCGGGCCAATCCGTCTTGGAGGCGCGTGAAATCGTACCAGGTGAGCGAGTACGACTCGACGCGGCCCGCCAGGTAGCCCGCGACGATGCCTGGTCGAGTGATGGCGTTCACCTGATTGATCAGCACGGCGAGTGCCGTCACGAGTTCGGCCATCGAGTCAATCGCGCGTAGTTCCTGCCTGTGCTTGAGCAGGACGTCGGTCAAGGGCGCCAAGGCCTCGTCGATTCGGTGTGGTCCGGCGTTGATCGAGTTCTTCGCGTGGGTTGCTTCTGCGAGCAGACGTGCCGTTGTATGGCTGATCTCGATGCGTCGACACAGTGCGTCGGGCTTTCCGCTCTGCACGTCTGGGCCGTACTCGATGTAATGGTGCAGATGCATTCCGATGATGCGGAAATTGATTCCGGCCAAGATGCAGCGCAGCGCCTCCGGATCGCAGAACCGGCTCTCCAAGACGAGTCGAGCAGTGCCGTGTGCCAGCGCACGCCTGAGCGCTCGCCGGCAGTTTGCGGGTTCGGGGACGCCTTTGAGTAGCCCGAGGAGTCTGCTATACGTTTCTAGTGCGCCAACGGCTTCTAGTGTGAAGGGGCTGCGTTCATTATCGAATGCGAGGTAGAGACGTTTGACTCGCAGGGTGCGGTCGTGCCGTCGTTGGGCGCGCTCGAGCCGACGCAGCAGCAAGCCGTAACGCAGTGTTCCCAATGAGTGCGGCAATCCATTCGCATTGAAGAGAAGGCGTTGGCCAAGACCGTCGATCTCCTCGGCCGTGAGTTCCACGATATCCTTTCCCGCACAGACGCTGTCGATAATGTCCTGTGCGCTGAGAATCGCGGTGCGGAGTCGCTCTTGGCGTTGAATCGCTCTCTCGGCGCGGCCGAATGTCGCGGGGCCCTGAATGCCCGGTTCCGAGGGACGCAGCCGTCCAAGGGATGAGATGTCCGGTGAGGGTAGAAGCCTGAGAGGTAGAAACTCCAGATCCGCGAAACAGCTTTCTAGCACCGGGCGAACGCTCGCCATGTCGTCCAGCCAGACGCGTGGTGACCGGTCTCCATAAGATGCGCTGCCGCGTTCTGCGTGCCCCAGCAGTCCATCGATGATTTCCGGATCGACGAGCAAGCGACGAAGGGTGGTTGCCAGGCGATGGCGGAAGTGGCGCAGCGGCAGCGGCCATCGGAAAAGCTGCTCGTTTGCTACCGCCCGCTCACTGATTGGTTGCCAGTACAGAACGTTTTCGTTGCACGCGAGCGAGAAGAGGAGCGGTAGCGCGGACCGCTCACCTGGCGTGGCGGCGCGGGATATTTCCCGGCCAAGTACTGGATCTCCTGCCGCGGAGACCCATTGGCCGAGTGACCGAAGGTAGGGAAGGTAATGCTCGATTAAATAGTCGCAGAGCGATTCAGGGACTGGCACAAGACGCCCGTCGCGCGACGAACCGCTTGCCTTGTCAGAGATGAATACGAAGCGTTGTTCGAGGTCGAAGTCGCTGAGGGACTCGAACGCTGCCCGCACCGCTCGAACTCCGGTTGCCGCATGCAGCGCAACGGTGAGGTAGCTGGTCAGCCCGTTGTGGAAGGCCACTATGCCTTGGCGCCGCCTGCGCAACGTTCGGATGCCGGCCAGCCGGATTTCAGTGCGCAGAAGCGACTCGATTGGGTCGAGGCGGCTGCCGAGCGCATTGTGGTCCGACTGGTTGTCGCCCAGCTCGGGGAGTCCGGCGGTGGCTAGCACCTCCATGAGATCGTGGCCTGTCCAGCTGGGATAGGCCGCGGCTCCTGGCAGGCCTGATTGCGGGTGGCGAGAGAACAGCCGTGCCAAGATTCCGTCACCCCCCGCCCTATAGAGTTGCTGGGGGAGCACGTTCGTCAGCATTCCATGCGTAATGCGTGGTGCGACGGCGTTCATGGCTTCGGCGAAGCGGCGAAGCAGAACCTGAGGCTCCACGAACGCACCCATAGACGAAGTCCCAGGCTTGCGATCGATCCATGCCTGTATTACGGCGGCGATCGCGCTCGGCAATCGGATCACATGCTGGCTCGCCAAGGGCCGTATCCAGTGCTCGGACTGCAATGCCGGAATCCACCCCCCCTCGCGGCGAGCGGGAATACGCGCCAGGTGGACGGGAGATACCGTCCACTCTTCTTGGGGCGTGTCGCCGACCGGCATCTCGAGCGTGCGTCGTAGCGACCGCCCAGTTCTCGTCGCGATCCATACGGCGGCCCCGAGGAGTTGGGCATTCGGATCAGTTCCTCCTACGACCTGGTGAGTCCATCCCTCAATTCGTTTCAGTTCGCCGGGCATCGGGCGGCTCCAGCTCCAAGGCAGGAACTGGTTCTCCTCGACGCTTGCCAACAGCACCGATGAGCCGTGACGGATCTGCTGCGCGAGGGTTCCCTCGGGCGGGACATCAATCTCGACGAGCGCCTGGTCATCGAGCTCTGCGATGACTGTTGCCGTCGACCGTGTGCTGTCCTCGCCGGCCTGCGACAGGGGACAGGCTGGGGGGCTGGATGCGGCTCGATGGGAATAGCGAGGTGTTCTTTCGCTAAGCCGGTGGAGCGTCGAACGCTCATCGGGATTGAGCTCGTGATCGGCGACGCTGCGAAGCGCGCGAAGAAAGAGCCGTTCGTTCTGAGGAAGCTTGGGGTGATTGACAAGGCGATTCTTGGCGTACAGAGAAATCTGTTGATCAAGTGAATCGAAACTCTGTCCGCGGGGCGGCAGCCCCTCCAGGGCGGCCAGCCATACCCGCTCGCCATCGCCTGCTAGTCGAAACTTCGTGGCGACTTCATAAAGTGCCACGTCAGTGAGGACATCTTGCGCGGCACGTTCCATTGCGTGGACAAGCGTCCAGAGGCGTAGCCGGTCATAGCGGAGCCTGTTTGGCAGATCCGCGGCGGGGTACGGGTTCCGCGTGGCAAGAAGCGCATAGATGTAGAGCTTCTCCAATGACCCGGTGAAACGGGATCGGGCCGGCTTGGCGTCTGGAAGGGGGCGGTAGGTGAGAAGGATTTCGGGCGTTAGCGAGAGTGGCGCCGCGATATTGGATGCGAGCGCTGCGTAGGCGTTTTCGTCTGACCAAGCGGCTAACGTCTCGACGACGTGAGGACGGGCGAGGAAATGCAGGATTGAGCCGATCGCGCCGGGGCGTTCGATGGCTACTGTCGCATCGAGGAGGAGCAGTAGGTCTTCGAGAGCACCCCGGGTGGCAGCCCAATCCTCGATCTTTGTCCACATGGCCGGAAGGAGAGCACGGGTCGCTCCGCGGGGGGTTCTGTCAGCTGACTCGGAGGTGTCCGGATCGGGCTGAGGCGGTCTTTGATGGTTCAAGCTGGCTGTTCGCTCCGGTCCCAGGGTTCGGCCGAATTTAACACCAGCAACCGATTAATGCAGCTTTTAGCCAAAAGTGGCAGCTACTGTACTTATGCTATGCACACAGCTGTTCTTTACTCCGAAGGCAGGGGTCGGACGTTCGAATCGTCTCGGGCGCGCCATGAAAACAAGGATTTGGCGGTCGGTGCTGGAGGCTGTACGTAAGTCGCCTGCAGATGCGAACCCTCGAAATCCCGCAGAATAACCGGCCTGGAGCCGGTTTTTTTGTGCCGTTCTTCCACCTCGTCGCGGCCTCGATCTGCAAGGCTTTCGGTCGCCTGGCCGTTGCCCCGCGTTCGACAACCTGCCAGAGGGGGCTGTCGGGACTGACGGAATGACCGTATCGACCTTTCCCACGCTGCGCTCGCGCGGCCGGCATGTTTCCGCGGCAGCGCTGCTGCTGGCTGTGCTCGGCTTGTCGGGCCTCCCCACCGCCGCTTGTGAGCCGGTGCTCGCCGTGGAGGACGGGGGGCGCATCCTGTTGTGGCAGGCGCCCGGTCCGGCGCGTGAGGTGGTCGAAGGTGGCTGCGCCGCACTCGACGCGGCCGCGGAGCGGCTCGCGTACTGCACGCGGCCCGCCGCCGACACGGGTCAGGCGGTGCAGCTGAACGTTGTGCCGCTCGCGGGCGGCGACGCGCAGCGGGTGCATGCGGGACGCGAGGGCGACGCCATCTCCGAGGCGGCGTGGTCGCCGGATGGCTCGCGGCTCGCGTTCATCCTCACCGACGCGCGCTTTCGCAGCCACCTTATGGTGGTGGAGCCGGGCAGCCCGGCACGTCGGCTCGCCAGCGCCGCCAACGCGGAGCACCACCAGTGGTGGAGCCTGGGCTGGCTCGCGGACGGGAGCGCGATCGGTGTGCACGACATGGAGCACTACGCGCTCGTCGCGGCCGATGGCGGCGGCGTGCGCGAATCCATCCCGCTCGCGCGCATGCTCGGTGCGCAGGCCGAGATGATCTCCAGCACGGATCGGGTGCTGCCTTCGCCGCGGGACCCGACGGTGTTCGCCTATACCCTCGGGGTACCCGGCACTGCGCGCTTCCGACAGGCGATGCATGAGCCGAACACCGCGCTGTTTGTCCACGATCGCTTCCTCGGCCGCGGCAAGAACCTGCGCCTGAGCGCCGAGAACGTCACCGTGGTCGATGCGGCGTGGGTGCCGGGCGGGCTGGCGCTGTACTTCAGCGGCTATCTCGACCGCCATGTAAACGAGGACGACCCCTTCCGCGTCTATCGCATCGAGCGCAATGGGCAGGGGATGCGCGAGCTGCTGCGCGGCGAGCGGGTGAGCGCAGGCTGTCGCGCGGCGTCCGCGGGGCCGTCATGAGCGCAGCGGAGTCGCCGCTCGCGCCGCGCGATC
>Ga0209573_1004124_pt1 | contig 14855 bp, 12 predicted proteins | sample TNRBio252014_DNA_FD_185870 | JGI IMG/M metagenome (GOLD analysis project Ga0209573, IMG submission 185870) | Wastewater treatment Type I Accumulibacter community from EBPR Bioreactor in Madison, WI, USA - TNR Reactor_6/25/2014_ DNA (SPAdes)... | ecosystem: Engineered > Bioreactor > EBPR >...
AGATCTTTTGCGATCGCAAACAACAACGAAGTTGACGGCAGGCGCTGCCCATTGATCACCATCGCAATCGTGCGAGGCGACGCGTACCCAAGCTTCTTCGTCCAGGCCTGGAAAGAACGGTTTTTAAGCTGCTTGGCGCGCACGGCCTTCAAAAAATCCACGGGGTGATCAAAGTCGTAAATGCGCACCGAAATCACAGGGGGAAACTACCTTTATTGCGCACCACGTCAAGGGCGATTTTATGGCCTCTCTCTCCTAAGCCCTCTTATTTTTTGGAACGAGACGCGCGGGGATCGTAAACATGAAGCGGCTTCCCTGCCCCGGGCTCGAAGAAACTGTGATCGTCCCGCCATGCGCTTCGACAATCCATTTGGAAATATGGAGCCCCAACCCCAAACCTTGGCGCTTGCTCACCCCAAGCTGAGAGAACTTATTGAAAATCTTTGCCTGAGCCAGGGGAGCGATCCCAGAGCCGGTATCGACGACTGAGACCTCGATCAGGCCCCCGGCCGAAGACGCTGCGACGGAGATCGTCCCGCCCTTCGGAGTGTATTTTAGGGCGTTGCCAATCAAGTTGGATAAAACCTGAAGAATCCGGTCGCTGTCGATATCCGCAAAGAGCGAGTCTGGAGGAAGCGCTACGAGCAGCGAAATCGACTTTCTCTGAGCAACGGCCTGAAAAAGATCTACGCATTCTCCAAAGAGCTCTTTCAGAGACTGCCTGGAGCGCTTGATCTCCAACTTTCCGGCGGCCATACGCTCAACATCGAGAAGATCTCCCACCAGGCGCTCCATCATGGCGATGTTTCTCTGAACGATGCCCAGCAGCTCCTTCGCAGCTTCGGTGTCCACCTTTCGGGATTCAAGCGAAAGCTGGAGCGCCTCACACCCGATCGCGATGGACGCCAGGGGATTTCGAAGATCATGGCTCACAATCGCAAGATATTCGTCACGCGTCGAAAGAAGCGCATGGGCATCAGAACGCCCCCCCTCGCCTCGCTCAATGTCGCTATCTGACTGAGCCCGTTCGTTTAAAAGATCAGCATCCGTAGCCCCTCGTTCCCGATCTAGGAGAGCTTCGGCGCTCAAACGGAGGCGACGGCGCTCCCGTTGCCGCGACTGATCCACAGCGCGGCGCTCGTCCTGAAGCGCTCTATCCGCAGCCGCGCGTTCACGCTGAACTCCCTGTTCTTCGGAAGAGTTGGTGGCCGTCTTCTTGGTCGCAGAACCCACGACAGAAGCGTCCGTTTTGTCGCGCGACTCACGATTGCGTTTTTGAAGTTTGTCAGACTGTCCTCTATCGCGGGCCAATATTTGATCTTCTTGCTTCTCAGATGCCCGCGCATCGGAAATCAACGACTCATCTGTGATCGAACGCTCGCTCTTTAAGCTCAAATTTGTCTTGCCGCGAACGTGATGCAACGAGGACGTTTTGGTTTTTGCAGTTGCAAATGCCGTCATAATTGATCCTTTGAAGCTATGAATCTGAAATGCGTTCAACGAAAGCGTTAACGCGGGCGACAGCTGGCCTCATGAGACTAGATCTCGTCTGCAGACGCGGCAAGCCGAATCGCCGCCGTAGTGAACATGCTCTGAGAGGGGCATAAATACTCAAGCGATATTGAAAGCTTCCCAACAATTCCCCTATGCTGCCCAGCATGGCGAAGTTTCAAGTTGGCTCTGTGGTGTACTGGAAATGGCTGGGCAACCGCATTGATGGCCGCGTCGAGGAAATTTTTGAGCACCCTATCGAACGCGAGATTAAGGGGAAGAAAATCAAACGAAACGGATCTCCCGAAAAGCCCGCGTATCTCGTGCGCTCCGAGGCCGGCAACCTGGCCCTGAAACTTGAAACCGAAGTTTTCGATCTCAAGGCACTCAAGGCAAAGTACGGCGATAACTAGATGTCAGCGCAGACCCGCTAGAATCTTTTCAAATCTTCGTGTTTTATTTTGAAAGATCCCCTAAGCTTCGCCGATGCGAAATTTTTTGTACCTCGGCTTGATCGCAATCCTGCTCGCCACCTTGCCCGTCAATGCTCAAGAGCTCTCCAGCGGTAGCCCCTCGCTGGAGGCCGTGAGCGGCGTCGATCAGCTCAGTCTCGCGACGGAGAACGTAATCCTGCGTTTCGATGTCAGTCTCGAGCCCCTCGCTCGTGAACTTCTCCCCCGCATCGACGCGCTCATTGAAAAACTCGAAACCCGCCTCAAATTCAAGCTCAAGAACCCAATGCCGCTTTATCTTGTCTCGCGAGGATTCGGAAATGCTTACGTCATGGGTCCCTACATCGCGGCCCCCGCCTATTCCGTGGTGCCTGGCACTCTGACATCGGCCGAAATCGGATCACCCATTTTCAGCTATGCAGGATTCGAAGAAGACAGCTTCGACGTCTTTGCACACGAGCTGATGCACTACATCGAAGTCGACCAAGAGATCCCTGCATGGGGCGTCGTCTTCGGTGAGGGCGCCTACAACCTACCGGACAATAGCAGCTGGATGAGCGAAGGCTGGGCCGTAATCCACGAATCGCGCGCCGCGTTCTTGAAGGGACGCATGAAAAAATCTCTCTTTGGCGCGCTTCTCGAATCCAACCTGAGTGAGCGCGACGACGGCAAGCTGACAGGTTGGGACCTCAGTCGCAACAATCCCGAGTGGAAATTCGTGGGCTCAATGTACGTGACCGGCGCAAGCTTCCTTGATTTTCTTGCCCGCAAATACGGTCGCAACAAGGTGGACGAGCTGATGCTGAGTCGCCACCCCTTCTCGCCGACGTCGGCTTACACGGAAGTCTTTGGAAAGAGTTTTTCGACGCTGCTGGAAGAGTTCAATTCTGAACTCACTCGCGAACGCGAAAACTCGAAGACGCGTCGCCTCGCACCCACCCTCTTCGAAGGCGACCTCGGCCTCGTGGGAGACATCGGCGTCACCCAACAAGGCGATCTTGTATTTTTGGGGTCCGGGCTGTCTCAAAACTCGAAGATCTATCGGCTCTCCCAGGAAGGTTTGCCGAAAGACAAAGCCGCCTTTTTCGAATGGTTCTCACCCATCTCGGGAAATCTTTCATCAGCTCCGCTCGAGTGGTCCGCTCAAAGCGGCACCGAGACACTCGATTATTTCGCCGCCCAAGAAAGCCCCGCGAACAACGAAGCCATCCCCGGGATCTATCGCTACGACATGAGGGATCACACACGCAGATTGATGCGCTCTCTCCCGCTAGCACGAACAGCTGTCGTGCTTCCAGATGGGGACACTTTCTATGTTCTACGGCAGGTCGACCGCAACAAAAGCGTCTTCGCGCTGGAGCAAGGCAAGCTCTCCAATGCCCAACTCCCAAATACAGAACTCACACGCATCGAAACACTCAAAAGTGTCTCGATGCTCACTTGGAACGAGCAAAACAAAGTCCTGACCTTTGCAGGTATCGAGGCCGGAGGCAGCTGGGCTGTCTACCAGACCAGCGCGGTGCCGGGATCCAAACCCGAACGGATGATCGACACCAATGGGCAAGACCTCTACCCCGCCTCGACGCCCGAGGGTCTTGTGTTTCTCTCTGATCTCGATGACACCCGCTTTCAGGTTTACCGACTCAAAGGTCAAGAGCTTTGCCCACTCAGCGACGAGCCGTATTTTGTTCGAAGCTTCAAGCCCCTCGCGGACGGAGGCTTCGTGGCCGTGAGTCGCCGTGGGACGAGAGAAATTCTCGTCCGCCTAACGGGCGAACCCGTTGGCCCCTGTCGAGATCTCAAACGGTTTAACGCCCCCCGCACTCAGCCCGAAACTTTTGAGGCCTCAACGAACACGGCCTTCCGCGAATCCTCCCGCAGTGCATTTATTCCCAACACTCGCATCCTGATCCCGAGCTATTACAAATCTTACGGACTCGGTCTGCAGGCGCTCCTCGCTGGAGAAAGCCCCTACAAAGACTGGTCGTGGTCTCTGCTCGGCGACCTCGACACGAAGAACAAAGACGCCTACGTCGTCGCAGGCACCGTTGGCTTTCGCCAAGCCTACCCCTGGCTCTCTCGGGTGACACTGGAAAGCTCTACGCGCGCGATAGGACGCGGCGGCCCCTATGAGGACACGCGCTATCTCACCACGGCTTACGTCGGGAGCTACATCGCAAGCAATCACACCTACCAGCTTCAGCTTCTCAGCAGTTTACAGACCGCAACGGACGTCCCGCTCTACAAAGACAAAGGCGCCTTCTCAATGGGCGTGCGACACACCTTCAGCAACACTCAAAGTGTTGCGCTCGCAGCTGGCCCTCAGCGTGGGCTCGTCCTCAGCGAAGCCTATCAGCTTAGCCCTTCTTACTTCGGAACCATTCTCGAACCCAAGATTCTCGACCTCCGCCAGAGGATTTATGTCCCCCTCGTAGCCTCGATATTCCCAACACATTCGCTTTCTATTCAGCTCACACAAAGTTTCAGCTCTGACACCTACTTGTTTCTGACGGGATCAGGAGGACGTGGAAGAATCTTCTCTTACTCGGCATCGAACGAATACACCCAAGACCCTCACCTCTCGCCCCTAGCGGGCAACCACCAAGACATCTATGGCTACCCGGGCTTTCTTGCGTCGGGTGACAAACTCTTCACCCAATCCGTCTACTACGCTCTTCCTCTAAATTTTATGCAATACGGGCTCTCGACACTTTTTGGGCGCCGCTGGCTAAATCCCGAAAGCTCGCAGATGACGCTCACTCTTTTCTACGAATCCATGCGTGTATCTGGCTACGATCTCGAAGAACGACTCGAAGGCAGTACCTTTCTCAGCTCAACGGGATTTGTCACAACCTGGAGCTTATGGATGAGCGAGTCCCAAAATACAGGCATCTCTGCGAGTTACATTTTTGCCAAAGAGCTTGGTCGCGAAAAAAACACGACGAGCCTCTTGTCGACTTCGGCGCGCATCGTGTTTTGAGCGGCTGCTTAACAATAGTGGCGAGCCACCTAGAGCAGCTCGCCCCTCAAACTAGAAACAAAGTTCTGCTCGCGAGCTGGCAATTTGCTGAATGCCCTCGATAAAATTTCTCGAAATTCGTTCTCTCGCTCGACGCTGTTCATCCGTGAGCTTGGGATCACGAATCGAGATCCCATTGACGGTGATGTAGTCGCCGCTGTAGTTCAAGTCGAAGCTCGTCGAGCGCTGAATCCCATCGGAACAAGACCGCCTGGTCTCATCGACATAGATCGACGCCGATGCCTTGTTTTCAACTGTTATCTCAAACGATCGACCTCGATGATCCATCAGAGTCAGTCGACGTTGATGGTCTCCACAGCTCATGATCAATTTTTCAACATGGCCTGTGCATTCGGACATGAAAAAGGTGGCCGTGCTGTAGTTTCCGCTATTTCCGAAACCCATTTCTGCGAGAAGATTGCCGAAGTCATATCCCCCATCACGACCCAAATGGCCAAGGTCAAACTTGAAGCTGTAATCGCCCGTCGTCTCATTATGCTCGATCGTCACACGAGGCGTGTCCAAAAGGACTTCTGCCTTAGCGGCGACTGAGCCCGCCATTGCCAAAAGCGCGCAGATCATAATTCTTGTATTTCTCATTGTTCCTCCATTGAACGTCTTTCGAAGGGCAATAAAGCGTTTTTAGCAATCGGCACGAAGTGCAAAGTATGCCAAACATATTGGCAAATATTGAAAACAATGGCAGCCTGACGTCATGTTCAAAAAATTCACACTGTCGTCCGAAGACTGCGAGACTCTGCTCGCGTTCGAGAACGTCTCATCGCTTATGGAGCTCGCCCAGTTGCTCCAAAGAGACCATTCCGTCATCGCACGCCAACTCAAACGCATTTCCGAAAAACATCCCGTCGTCGAAAAAAAGGCCGGCAAGTGGCAGCTGACCGAAAGCGGCAAGAGACTCAACGAGTCCACTCGATTTGCGATCGATACCCAGGCCGCTTGCCTCAAAACCGTCATGTCCGTACGTATCGGGAGCACCCGCGAGTTCGCCGCCCGAATTCTTGGACCGCAGATCCACGAGCTTCAGGCCATCTTCGCGCAGGCCAAGATCGAGATCTATGCTTTTGAAAAAGGCGTGGAAGAGGCGCTGCTCGCAGGTCAGGTTGATTTTGGCATCGACTGCGACAGACCCATGGATCCCGAAATCGCCTTTAAACAAATGGTCGACGAGCCCATCCTTGCCGTGGCCTCAAAAGATTTCATCAGGAAGAACCGAAAGACCTTAGCTGACGGCAAGTATCACGAACTCCCCCACCTGCTGTGTGATCGCCTTTCCCCCGACAGGATATTGCAAAAACCCGAAAGCAGCTTCCGCTTCGCCTCAAAGTTCAACGACATCGCCACCACACGTGCCGCGTGTCTACAAGGCGCGGGCTGGGCGCTGCTCCCACGTTACGCAGTCCGAGACGAGCTCGCGACAAAGACTTTGCTGCCGCTGAGCTCTAAGACCTTCGGACACTCTCGATATGGCGTTTGGCAACTGAGACGCCGCGCCCATCTCCAAGATCAGGCGAAGAAGCTAGGTGAATGGTTGCGGTTGCAAAAGTTATGAATGATATTCAAGCTTCAATGTTTAAAAGCCCTCATTCCTTAATGTTTTTCGTCCCCGATGTGCAGGCTGCAGCTGAGTGGTACTCGAAGCTCGTTCAACAAGAACTTCGCTACCTACTACCCGACTTTCCGGTAATCGACATTGCAGGCATCGAGCTTTGCTTCCACAAGGCCGATGCGAAAGTGCAGACTGGGACAGCGGGCTCGGTATGCTACTGGAACGTAACAAATCTTGATGAAGTTTTAGAACGCGCGGTAGCGATGGGTGCCGAGCTTTACCGAGGACCTCTTGCGATCGAAGAGGGCCTCAGCATCTGTCAGTTCAAAGATCCGTTCGGGAACTTGATGGGACTCACGGGCAAGCGCCGAATGTCCGAAGACATCAAGCATCTTGCCGAAAAAGAATTGGCATAAGCTGGTAGATCGCGCTCGCACTGCTGTCGTGATAGCGCAGACACAGTTCCTGCAGCAAACTCTGCAGCTCGCGCTTGATCGCAGGAATTTTTGCGGGGCTGATCCGAAGAGTGGCGCTTTGGAAAGAGCGTGTTTCGAGGCTCTGTTCGTCTAGTGCAACCTTTGCTCGCTCTAGATTTTGTTTGTGATACGAACGCACGGCGAGCGAGCTGACGGTGTTTTCGCCAAAAAGTCTTGGTATTTGTTTTGAAACACGCCACGTGCGCTCGTGTCTTTCGAGGAGACCGAGGAAACACAGATTCTCAAGCGTCGAGACGACTTCTTCTTCGCTGACACGGCCCTTAAGCCGATCCGAAATTTCCTTTGCCGTTTTCGGAGCCTTAGGACTTTCAAACATTTGCACGATAACCACCGAGTGCCATTGAGCGATGTGAGCAAAAGCTGCGTTGCTAAGTTTTTCTTTGTAGATGCGTGAGGGGCATAAACGTTTCAGCTCCTCGTCGATCATGCTTGTGTTGAGACCCTTCAGTGCATGGCGCTGCTTCGCCGCGAGCAACTGCACGTAGCGAAACTCACCGTCGCTCAGGTCAAGGGTCCGAGAAAGACGTTGAAGGAGCTCCGCCGAAGGTGCGCGCGTGCCCTTGGTCAGCATCGCGATCGCACGAGGAGAGCGGAAACCGAACTTGCGTGCGGCCTGGGCCAGGCTCATCTTGGCCTTGCGTCCAGGAAACTGCGCTTGCAGATGCGCCATGAGCTGTGGAAACCCATTGAATTCATAAACGTCGAGCTGCGCGAAGGTCGGGGACTGTGCCATCCCATAGATGTGCCTTGAAAGGCCTCTTCCAGACAAGTACAAAGCCGCTATGCGCGCAAAGTCCCTCCGAAGCCTCAGCCTTCTTGTCTTTTCGGTCTTCGCCATGGCATCCCACGCAGCACACGAGTCGGGCGATGGCGGTGCGATCATCGTGGGTGACGGCGGAGGATCTTCAGAACAAAACCTCGTGTTTGCCCATCAGTCCCTTCCCCGCGTTCTCTCAGATTGCCTGAGCATCTCATCGTGTGCCGAAGGATACCAAGCAGAGCTCTCGAAGCTAAAGCTCAACTTCGACGCCTCCGGAAGCGCCAGGCTCGACTTCACACGAGACGCCCTGAGCGAAGCCTGCGCATCGGGTGAGTTCCTCACGACCGATACCCTCTGGTCTTCGCCGATCACAGCCTGCATGCCCGCCCTTTACAACTCCGAGGGCGCCGGCCTCGTCGACATCGAAACCGCGCATCGCCTCATCTTGAGCGCTTACCTGAAAAAAACCGGATTCGGCGCAGGAGAAGCCGCTCGACTTACTGAGAAATTCTTGAATTTTACCCGCCGCGGATTTCTCGAAAAAAGGCACCCTCATGGCAACCTCAAAGATCTCCGACTGATCTTTGCGCAAAGCCTGCGCAGCACCCAAGTTTCGGAACTCTACCTGGGATCAAAGAATGACCACTGGGATCTTCTCAAGGAAATTGAAGCCGCCAACGTTTGCTCTTTGATCGGACTTAGCACCCACTCCATGCAGATCTCGCATCCTCGGTGGCTAAACTTTTTTGAACCCCACGTATTCCCGAGTTTCGCACAGGGCGATGCCCGCATCGAAGTCAGCTGCGCATCGGACGTCTCACTCGTGACTTTTGAGGGGCGCGTGCTGTGGTCGCTCCACGTGAGGAACAAGACCCTTCAAGTTCTCTTCGAAGATCTCAAGGCGAGACCCTAAAGGTCATCGGACATTCGATCTGAAGCGCTTGTCCTGACAAGTGCCCCGAGGGAGCGATGAGAAGACCCTTGATCTTGTACTCCACTACAGGGCCCCCGCCCCATATGCTGTCCATCCCCGACGGACTCGCAACCACTTGGAGAGTGATGACCCACTCCTTCGAATCTACGAGATACTCAGCCGAGGCTGCGTGCTCGCGAGGACCGAAAAAGGCTTGAGCAAAACCTCCCAGACGCTGCTCCACCTCGGGATCTTCGAACGCAAAACTCGCCTGGAGCTGATTCCCACCACCGCTCCACTTCTTTTCGGGATCTTTGATGCGGAAGCTCATCGACGTGAGGTTCAACTCTCTTCCAAGATACTTCACATCGATGACCTGATTGGTGTCGATCAACTCGCTCCCACTCCAAACGGATTCCGGTGTGTACACGCTTTGAATGTGGGGATCGCCGGGTAGCGAGATGGGTATCCTGAATGCGGGTCGGACGGATTCGCCGTCACGACTCGTGTTGGAATCATAAAAGTCGATGCGCTCGACATAAAGAGTCTTGGGTCCATGACCTTCAGGCGAAAAATAATCGGTACTCGATTCCACCTCAATGCTGCCGTCAGCAAGAACCTTGTGGGGCGGGGGCTCGGGCCAACGGCGCGCCTGCAATGCGAAGTTGTAATGAACTTTTCCGAAGGGTGTGACTTCGGCGAGACGCCAGTTCACATTGAAGTTGGCGGTGATCGGCTTTGTGGGCTTGAAGACCATTTTCATCCGTAGACTGTAATCCCCGATGATCGCTTGGTTGGAGATCACTTCGTAGTTGAGCGAGGGCTCGAAAGGCGCGGGAGCGGGTGCTGAGGCAACGACTTTGCGAACAACGAGATTTGGCGACGACGCATCCCAACGCAGTTTGCCGTCAATCTCGCGCAAAGGAACATCGATCTCAACGAGACCCCTCAAATCTTTCATGATGGGGCTCACCGAAGTGTATCCATGTCGCCCGCGAATACGCAGTATCTGCGGTATCTCCTCATTAAGAAGCTGCCAGGACTCAGCCTCAAAACTCCAGGATATCAAATGAAGCGGAATGGGTTCATCCGAATGCAGCTCATGAACCAGAAAGCGCCGAAGATCCAGCACGTCGTTCCCATCGGAGAGAAGCGCCTGAACGCCCTCGAAGGTGTCACGTACTTGTGCAGGATCCATCGGCCAACGGCGTTCGATCATCGCCTGGTTAGATTCTACCGTCGTCGTGCGAAAGCTCAGGAGCTGGAAATGGGGTAGGCCAATTTCATCGAGCTTGCGCACCTGATATTCGGCAAGATCGCGAACCGTGGCCGAAAGTTTGTCGAGGCTGCGCTCGGCATCGTCGCGGTGTCCGTGATGGTGGCCGTATTCGTGCACAAGGATCGAGGTCATTTCCTCGAAGCTGAGGCGTTCAAGCTGCTCGGCATTCACGTAAATCGGATCAGCAATCTGCCGACCCGTAATCGCTAGCCGATGCGGGCCACTCTGTTGGAAAAGCCCAGGCCGTGTTGCAGGATCAACAAACTCGATGCGTCCGTAGCGCCACTCGTCGTCGTAAGCGCGAGCGATGGAGTCCAGCATGAATCTCTCATTGCCCGTGATCTTGCCAGCATCCAAAATTCTTTTAAGTGTTTCAGGCAGAAGGTCGTGTGCATGAAGAAACTGCGCTTGCTTTGTCGTGAGCTCTCGACGGGCCTTTTGGGAAAAGTGATCTTTGACACTCCAAGAAACTCGCGCGCTCGGGGCACTCAAAGGAGCGCGCACGGAAGACAGGAGCCCTGCTACAAAAAGGGCGTTTTTGAAGAATCTCCTCATTGGGATGACTTAGGTGTTTTCAAGAGGAGAAATCAAGGAATAAGGACGGCCCAGGGGCGACCGTCCAAAATTCTCTAGCAATCCTGAATCGTTAGATTCATCAAGTACCCGAGGTCGACCTCTGCAACTCAGGCATTCAAAGAAAGCCTGCGTCTCGCTTCGATTTCGAGCCGAACAGAGCTCACGCTCTTGCCTGCAGCATTCGTCAGCGCCGCCCTTCAAAACCCTGGATACGCACACTCTCGAACTTGATAACCATAGAGTTTCCAGAATCGGGACTTCGGTTTAGACTTCTCAAGACGTGTCTGTTCGGATCACCATTGCTTCCATATCTCTCGTAATCGCAGCCTGGGTCTTGAGACCCGGCCCTGCCGAAGCCGAAGCCTTCAAAGGCACACGCACCCTGAGCATGGACAGCGGTTACGTCCCTTCCCTCACCTCGAACCGCGCGTTTTGGCAGTTCGGCATCGAATTCGAGGGAGCGGGAAGCCTTCTCTTGGACGGACTCGATGGCGTTGGCCTGGGATCGAGCGCTCTCACGCGCGCGAGTCTGGCCGTGGGAAGCTACTTGTTATGGCCCGAGATTCAGGAGTCCTACTTCGTCGCCAATCACGAGCTCGGCCACGGCTCGCGCATCACAGCCCTGGGCTTTGAGCCCTATTACGTATGGCGCTCGAAGGGCAACGCGCACGCGAACATCTTCTCGTTCTTCGTCGAGGGACTCAGCACCGGGGGCGCCGCCTTCACCGCGACCAGCGGCGGCTTCAGCTCTGTCATGCCGCCGGCGAACTGGACGGCGTCGCTCATCGCCGGTGGCATGAACAACTCTACCATGTTCGCCGAAGCGCTTGAGGACCACGTGCTGCTGGGCGACGGCCACTTCATGGAGTACATGGCCTATGTGCGCGCCAAGCAGGACGCCGCGAATTACGTCCAAGCTTCTGAGAGCGGCAGCACCGGGGGCAGCGACGACTCGAATGACGTCTCCAACATCTTGTCCCACTATGCGGGCCGCGGCTACGGCATCTCGGGCTCCGACATCGAAGCGGGCTCGCAGTTATCGCGCTGGTTGAGCGCCACGCATTGGGCTTACGGCCTCGCCGCATTCCGCTACGTTTTTGGTGGAGATCCGAGCGTCCCACGTCCGGCGCTTGGGCCTCTTAAGCTACCCGACTTTTCGCATTACCTTATGGACGAGGGCCTCTCGTTCAAAGTGCGCACAGCCTTGCTTGCTTCCTCGGCTCAGTACCCCATCGAGCTCGAGTATGTTTATAAGGGCGATGCCGTCGTCGAGGCCTCTGTTGGCTACCGCGGCTTGCGCCCCCTCGCACGCGGTCGCATGGGCGTGAACTGGCTTCAGCTCTATCTCAACAGCAAGGGCGCCTTCGGTGCGAAGGCTCAGCACGACTCGCCTCTTGGTGAACGTCTCATAGGAAGTTTGGGCGCATCGCTGTACCATTCGAGCCTGCTTGAAGGACAGCGCAACATCGCACGCTTTGCGAGCACGGACCTCGGCTATGAGGCTTGGGGACGCGTGAGCTGGGTCTATTAGGTGAGCATGTGATTAAAGAACCGTCGCTATCGGGATCGCGTGTCGGTGACAGTGGGCCAGTGAAATCCCCCATGAGTTAACCCACCCTTTTGCTCAAAAGAGTATCAAACGATACTCTTTTGAGTACGATGTTTCGATTTTCAGAGACACCGCAAATGCTCGCCTCAACTCTTTGAATCACCAGCTGAGTAAATTTCAACTTCGTGCCCTTTGAAGAACGCATTACGTTCAAATTCGAATCCTGCTTTCTGAAGGACTCTGCGGGAAGCGTGATTCTGAGGAACAATGAACCCGACGACCTGTCGGAGTCCGAGCTGTTGAAGTCCATAGTTTTTTAGAAGACCCGCGATTTCAGTCGCGCAACCTCGCCCCCAATGAGCCCGAGCAAGACGGTAGCCTATCTCAACAAAGTTGGTCTCGGGTGCGTCGTCAAAAGCAGCAAAGCGTATGAGACAGTTTCCGATCAATTCCTGTGTCTCACGAGAACGAACTGCAAAGTTCCCCATTCCCGTTTCAGAAAAAACCTTCTTCTGATTCTCAATGAATAATTGAGCGGCCTGAAGATCTTTCTGTCGGTAGCCCGAGATTGAAAACCGATTGAGCCCCTCGTCGTTGGAGACCTCCAACCAATCGGCAGCGTCGTTAGAACTCCAAACACAAATCGAAGTCAGGGGACCCGTTCCAATACGATCCGTAGCGCTCATGATTCCCACCCTTTCGCAGCGGGGTTGAGTAAACAACATTTCCATGTTAGACGCACGGCACTATGAAGCTAAACAAGCTCCTTTTTTGTGTTGCTTGGGCGTCGGTTTCTCCCGCATTTGCTGCCGAACGTTTTGAAATCGGACCCTGGAAGTCCCGTGCAATCTGGACTCCTACATCAACCCCAGCACCCGCGATCATTATGCTTCCCGGCTCGGGCCCCAACGGGCCCCAAGAAATGATTCCTGGAGCGCATACGACGAACGGGAAAGGGGCCCCTCTATTTAACCAGCTACGAATTCCCTTTGAGCAAGCTCACTTCAACGTTCTCTCACTTGGAAAACCAGGCGTGGAGTTTGCTGATGAGGAGAGTGACAACATCACGATCGATCCTGCAACGTGGTTCTACGACGTGGATCTATATAAGGGACTAAAATGGAAGGATCTGATTACAAATCTCTCCGCTGGCATCGAGTTTCTTCGTTCGCAGCCGAGCGTTGATCCCGACAGGATCTACATACTCGGGCATTCAGAGGGAACCGATGTCGCAATTGATTATGCTCTCTCCGATTCTCGGATCGCCGGCCTCATTCTCTTGGGCTTCTCAGGAGAGGACATCAAGACGGTTGTGGAGTGGCAACTCATTGACCGACTCGTTGATTTCTTCATCAAGACGGACGTCGACCTTGATCAAGATGCTTGGGTAACTCGCGAGGAAGCGGCTCGCTGGCCAATTCACTTTTCTTGGGATTTCTCAGTAGGCGGTGATCGCGTTTCCATCGACGAAATCCGATCACACATAGCTGAGTCACCTGCAGTCCGGCAGGTGCTAAGAAATTTTGAAAGCTCTCCCCTTTATTCTGATGGCGTGTTCAACCGTGGTCCCATCTATGAAAAGGCCGCCTCGCTCCCCATGCCTCTTTATCTTTTTACGGGCGATATTGATCTCCAGACCCCTCTTCGAGAATCAGAGGAGCTGATGCGTGCCTGCGACCGGGTGGAAAAAATGAACTGTTATCTTGAAGTGATTCCGGGAGTCGGACATGGATTTTCGCCCCCGAGGGCGCCACGCTCCCATCCTTACTTGGATATGACAGTGGGACCTGTTGTGTCTCGCGTTACTGATCTTCTAAAAGAGTTTGCTATGAATTTGGTTAAGTAACTGCACCCCTATATTTATGTTCTAGCGTGCCTCGGTTATTTCAACTGAAGGCACTAAGCAACTTTTCGACTCGTAATTTTAAACTCAAACCCAAGTGCTGTTAATAGATTCAAAAGTACATCGAAGCTAATCTTTGCAGAGCCTACCCCAGACTCAATCTGAGCAATACGGTTCTGAGTAACCCCAGCCTTCTTAGCCAAAGCAGCCTGCGAAAGCTTAAGCTGTTTGCGGGTCTTAACGATCCGTATGAATTAAAGCCAATAAGCCGTACGCTAAGGGCTCCCGCTCAATTTTTCGTCCCAGCAAGGCGGAAGGGCCGCGAGCAGCGCAGCGGGCAAACGGCCCGTGAGCAGCGGAGCAACCGACCAACGCAGCTGGGGCGGAAAAGTGAGCGGGAAAGTGGAGCCAAGGATGGGAATCGAACCCACGACCCCCGCTTTACGAAAGCGGTGCACTACCGCTGTGCTACCTTGGCCCGCGCGGTTCCATAAGGACTATTAAACAATCCTTCACTTTTCAAATTTAAACGGGACTATCTCGAACCAGCTCACAAAGCTTCCGAATATCCGAATCCTTGGCCTTGGGTGAAAGCGCATTCTCAAAAAGGAGCAGGGCCCTGGGATCACTCTCCGCGAGTTGGCGGAAGCTCTCTTTAGGCCCCCGATACCAGAGCCCCCTCAGAGCAAAGTAGTCTTCAAGCAGCGCAAAAAGCAGCCAATGCCTGCGATAGTTCGCCTCGGTGTCGCCCCGAAGAAGACGCATGTAGGTCTTGTCGATCCAGGTTTTTCGCTGCTCAACCTCATCGGCCCTGAGAAGTGTTGGACCCTTGCGGTAAAGCGCTTCAACCTGTGAGATGAGCTTGGTTCCCTGGTGCCCACGCTGAAAGAGAACCTTGCCTCCGCGAAG
>Ga0209573_1004125_pt1 | contig 14853 bp, 12 predicted proteins | sample TNRBio252014_DNA_FD_185870 | JGI IMG/M metagenome (GOLD analysis project Ga0209573, IMG submission 185870) | Wastewater treatment Type I Accumulibacter community from EBPR Bioreactor in Madison, WI, USA - TNR Reactor_6/25/2014_ DNA (SPAdes)... | ecosystem: Engineered > Bioreactor > EBPR >...
TTTCCAAACGTCGTTTTCACAAACGACGTAGGGTCCGAGGTTGTACTTGGCCCCAAGCACATCGTCTTCTTTGAGTAGCACGTGGTTCCAAAAGCGCATTCCATCGAAATTCGCGGCGAGATCGCCAAACGAAAACACGCCCGTGCTTTTGGCTCCAAGGATGCCATTCTCCATCGATTCCCCGTAGGAGAGGGCGTCTTCGAGAGTCCCTTTTTTCTTGAGGCTCTTCAACGTGAAGTAGGTCGCGCCCGTCGCCCAAAAATGCTCGAGCTTATCGATCCCAATGTAGTGGGACCCGTGACGGATCAACTTTCCCATGCCGATATCGAGATTCAGGGAATCCGAAAGTTTTGAGAGAAAGTCACTGAGGATGAGTGAGTCTTTGAGCTTGAGAGACGCGTAGATAGATTGCTTGCGATCGATAACGTGGACGTCGAGTTCGTTGGTCTCGTAGAGCCATTTTCCCATGTCGGTTTTGACGTGGTTGCCGAATCGCTTCATAAGCGACTTGTAGAGGCGACGCTCATCGCATCCATGGCGCGCAACATCGGAAATGGCCTCATCCCAAAGCCGGCGGCTTTCAAGCTGAAGGGCAGCTTGCGAATCTTTTAGATCCAGGCGACGAGTCCAGGCTGCGAAGTTGTCGATTTCACTCGCAAAGGAGCTCAAAGAAAGCGCCGAGATCAGGGTGCAGGCACTTAATCGAAGGGCCGAACGAGCAGAAAGAGGCATTTATGCGTTATATAACGCAACGCGTCAACAATCAAGCTAAAAGCACCCCCGGGCGCGGTCTCAGCGGCGGAGCTGATGGATCAGTTCTTCGACACGCTTTGTGGCGCGTTTGGCGTAAGGGGCGAGCTTTTCAGAATACTCCGAGTAAGTCTCTTCGACCTTTTTCTCGACGGCTTTTTCGACGGCACGGATGTTCTGAAGTCCCATGACGATGGCCTCTTTAGCGCGGGGGTTGGGGATCTCAAGATATTCGAAATCACCTTCCGACACCCATTCCTGTGCAAAACGATCCGCCCAATGGAGAGATTTTGGAAAACGTTCCTCGACATACTGGCGTCCCAGAAACTGAAGTTTGAAGGAGCGAGATTTTTTTGCGGACGCTGTGGCGCTCAGAGCATCGCTGAGATGGGGCTCCGCCATCGAAACGGGTTCGTTCGGTTGCGCGGGCTGCGCAGAAACTTCGATGCTTCCGCTCTCGAGTTCGCCGTCGAGGGTTTTCTCAATCAGATCGACCTTACCTTTTCTTTTCGCCATGACTGTCCTTTCTTATTTTGAAACAGGGATCTCAGTTGATGAATTAGCTTACGTCACACGCGATGAGGAGGGACAGTTAAGAATGCTTAAAATGCATTAAGTTTTCTCAACTGAACAAGCGCCTTGTTGTACCATACAAAAGTATGGTATAGTCAGGCAGTGATTTGCCACCTAGATATGGACTGCTTCTACGCCGCGCTTGAGATGCGGGAGCGTCCCGAGCTTGCCTCCAAGCCGCTCGCGATCGGCGGCGAGGCGTCATCACGACCTGCAATTATCTGGCGCGCGCCCGTGGCGTTCGCTCTGCGATGCCGGGATTCATGGCGCGCCAGCTCTGCCCGGATCTCGTTTTTCTCCCGGTACGCATCTCCCTTTACCAAGAAGAATCTCGTAAGGTTTTCGATTTCGTCGCCTCGCGCGTTGCACGCCTCGAAAGAACCTCTATTGACGAGGCCTATTTCGAGGCGTCCCCGGATCCCCGCGAAGCCTGGGATTTTTGCTCGAAGCTCAGGGCGGGTATCGCCGAGCATTTTGGAATCACCTCTTCAGTCGGAATTGCGCCCAACAAAATGCTCGCCAAGATCATGAGCGGCTACCGCAAGCCCAATGCCCAACTTCTTCTGCGCGAGTCTCAGGTCGACGCCTTCGTCAAAGGTCTCGCACTTCGCAAAATTCCCGGCGTTGGCCCCAAGGCCGAAGAGCGGTTTCTGCGGGACGGACTGCGCACGTGCGGTGATGTCCAGCATTTGAGTGCCGATTTGCTCGCCGCGCGCTATGGGCACTGGGGGCTTGAACTTTTTGAGCGCTGCCGTGGCCGCGATGCACGCACGATCTGTTTGGGGAGCGAAAGAAAGTCATTTTCCTCCGAGAAGACCCTTCTTCGCGACGTTGACGACGAGCGACACTTGCTCGAGCAACTCGCAGCCCTTTATTCTGATTTTGTGCGGCGATTTGGCGCGCGCACACGGCCAGGCAATAAAATCGCAAAGGCATTCGTGCGCTTCAAGTTCTCAGACTTTAGAAAAATCTCGCGCGAAACTCTCGCAGGTGGTTTCGAGTATTCTATCTTCGAGAGACTTGCGCTGGAGGCCTGGCGGCGCGACCCCGCTCCGATTCGTCTTATCGGCCTAGGGGTGCGTTTCGATGTCGCCCAAGGGCGTCCTCGCGATCCTCGGCAGCTCGCGCTCTGGGATCTCGCTTCATAAAGCCTCTGCAAAAGGTTTGGGTACGGGCTCTGGTGCTCAATGAGCCTTGCCACAGGCTGCGTTGCGGAAATAGATTTTGCGCTTCAACGTCGAAGAAGCACCGAGTCTTGAGCTTCGATAAAGGCGTTGGAATTCGTTTGAGAATTTTTGAGCGACCTTAGCATCCTCAATCACAAGCAAATTTTCGTCGTTGCTCACGTTCGCGGCATGCGACCAATTTTGTGAGCCAAAAATTGTTGTCTTGGAGTCGATGACCGCAAACTTATGATGCAGAAAATCCCCTGAATCGAGATTTGGCATGCCAACGCTTTGGATTCCCTGAGCCCATGGGTTGTTGGCCACGTCCGGTTTGCAAGTCGGTCCAAGAAGTTGCAATCCCATGAGATCCAAAGCTTCGCTGAACCACTGGAAGGCAAAAGCAGGTTCGACGAGAACTCTGATGCTGAGGGGAAAACGCTGACTCAGTTTTTGGAGAGTGTCCGCGAAGCGTTGTTCCGAAAACACGAAGAGCGCTAGGTCCACCGTTTTTTGGCTGCGCGCGAGGCTTCGGTCGATGAGTCCGTTGGTGGAAGCGCTAAAGCCCAGACCTCGGGGCGTGGGTGAAAACTGCACGCTGAGCCCCTCTTCGGGCGCCGAGCTGGTGCGCATTGTGCCACGGTAGGGTTTTTGGACTCCAAAAAGCGAGCGGCCAGGACGCAGCTCTTTTGATCCCCAAAGAATCTCAAATTCTTTCGTGTAGGCCTTGATGAGCGAAGGTTCTTCAAAGACGAGCAGAGCGTTCGCATTTCCTCTTGAGCTCAGCGAGCTGTAATCCCCATGGATGTCGCTCATTGTGAAATTTGCACTTGTCACCACGAGGCGCTTGCCATCGACGACGAGAAACTTGTGATGCATGAGCGAGCCGCCTTTGCTGCCATCAGCGGTGTCGTCGATGAGGGGAATATGGGATTGGTTGAGAATCGCCATCGCATCTCGTTGAGAAATTTCGTAGTCGCTTAGAATTCCATCCGCGTTCAAATCTACAAAGCGGACGTATTCTTTGACACGTTTTAGGGAATGATCGTTGCGGGGTCCGATCTGAGATCGATCAAATTGGGCACGGCCTTGATCGAGTTCAGAAATCGTAAAGTTGTACTGGTTCTCTACGACAAGGCGGACACGCACGCCCTGGTGCTGTTTACGAACTAGGGCGTGGGCGATCTTGGGCAAGCGCAGTTCTTGGATGGCCATGTCGATCGAAGTCGTGGCTGATTCGATCTCTGCGAGAATGATAGCCTCGAGGTCTGTACCCTGACGCTGGAGCCCTCGATAGGGGTCGGTGTAGGAGCTCGCTTCATCGTGATTGAAGTAGGGGCCCAATATGCGGGCCGAAGCGTGGCTGGAATCCAGGGGTGCAAGGAGCGCGAGGACCAGCGACACAGCTGGTGCTGTGGCTAAACATTTCTTAATGACTGTCGTGGACCGGTGCATGACTTCCCCCAACTCCCCCGAGTGCGGACTGGGGCAAGTTCTAGGGGGTCCAAAGCGAAGCTGACAAGCTCAAATACTGACGCGCCGGGGCCAACAAAAACTCAATAAATTTAAATATTTGACGCAATATCTAAATAGTCGTCTTCAAGATATTTGGATTTGACAGCCATAAGCTGGAGGCACTAGGAATCCTCCAGCTTATGGCGATGACAAGACAACTCTGGATCCTCATCTACGTCCTTCTCGTGCTGTCCGTCGTTCAGATGACGACGTCGCTCTGAGAGAGGGATTAGGCTGCTTTTTTGCGAGTGCTGTCTTTGGCTTGTTCGCGTCGCTGCTCGAAGCGTTCTGAGGCTTCGATGACCACTCCTTGTTTCGAGCGGGTGTCGTCACTGCGGGTTTCTTTCCTTCGAAGCTCTTCAACCAATCGTTTGTTCTCTTCGTGAAAGTAAGCTTCCTCTAAACTGTATCCTGTTTTTTTGCGGCCATCGTACAAACTCATCTTTGCTTTTCCTCCGACGTTCTATGAAATCGTTCCCCTAGCATGAGGTAATTTATGCCGTGCATCAAATTAAGATCTTATGCTCGCAAGGAAAAAGGCATTGTTAAGATCTGTATTGGAAGAAAATGTGCCCGAGATCGTGGTGGAATCAGTTGCCAGGCATGGGATTGAGGGGGCTTAGGCTCGCTCTGAGATCGGAGCGAAATCTCTCGCTCCACACATATCCGAGATGGCCGCCCTGTCGGTAGAGTTGCATTTGGCTGCCAAGACGCTGCTTCAGCCATCCGATGTCTTCTGCAGTCGAAAGCGGGTCGTTCAAGCTATGGAACACGAGGACGGAGGGCGGGTAAGGTGTACTCTCGAGCGGATTGCGCGGGTCTTTGAGATCCTGAAGGGCGCTCCATTGATCGAGTGTGAGGGGAGGGTTGAGCGACGGGAGAAGCTGCGTTTGCAAATAGTTGCCAAAACTGAGGCTGCGGGGATCCTGCGACGTCCATGAGATGGCGCGCAGCAGAGATTTGCGAAAATCCCAAGCGAGAAGAAACTCGAGCTCTTCCTGAGAAAAAGCCGCGAGTGTTTCAGACCAGTAGAGCTGGCGCGTTTGAGCGGCGTGGATTTTGGATGCCATTGAGGGGACGAGGGAGCCCGTTGGAGTCAAATGCTGGGGAGCACCGCGCTCAAAGCTTTCGTCGAGACGGCTCATGGCATAGGAGAGTCGCAGGGGCGGGTTAAAGGCCACATAGGCCTCAAAACGGAGTGAGGAGTGTGGAGTCGCTGCCAGCGATTCCTGAAGAGTTTGCAGGGCTCCGTAGGAAATTCCCGCGAGTGCCCATCGCGTTGTCGCCAGATCCGGTTCTCGACCACCAAGACGTTCGCGCACGTCATCGAGAGCCTCGCCGAGTTCTTTTAGATCGCGGGGCAAGTGTCCGGGCAAACGCTTTGACGAGGCGGCTTGCGAGAAATCGGGGTGCGTCGAGGAAGGGAGGCCAAGGACCGAAAAGCCTTGATCCCAAAAATTCTCAGCGATCGCCTGGAACACGCTTGAGTCAGGCGTGCCGCCGTAACCCGACAGCAGCACGAAAGTGAGTTTGGCTCCAGGTCTCTTCCAGTACCAGACGGGAAGGGGGCGACGGAATCCCTTGACGCCGACGCGGTAGTGCACGAGTGAGCTTGTAAAGGCCGGACTCCGGGCTTGATAGGCGAGGCTCGAAACCGTGGCGAACATGGCTTCGGGAAAAGGATGTTCGTCGTTCTCAACAATGGGCGTGTCGAAGGACGCGCAGGATGCGACCAAGGTTACGAGCGTCAGGCTCTTAAAAAAACGGATCAGCGTTCGAGGCCCCATCGAAGGGCTCAGTTTCTCACAGACCCATCACATACGCAAAGATCAGGGGCGCGACGATCGTGGCGTCAGATTCGATGACGTATTTCGGGGTCTTAACACCCAGTTTACCCCAGGTGATCTTTTCGTTGGGCACAGCGCCCGAGTAGGACCCGTAGCTTGTGGTGGAGTCGCTGATTTGGCAGAAGTAGCCCCAGAGAGGGACGTTTTCGCGCTGCAAATCCTGATGGAGCATCGGGACGACGCAGATCGGGAAGTCTCCTGCGATGCCACCGCCGATCTGGAAGAAACCGATCGAGCGCTTCATCGAAATCTCGGTGTACCATTCGGCGAGGCTCATCATGTATTCAATCCCGGAACGCACGGTGTGCACGTTCTTGATGTCGCCCGCGATGACGTGACCGGCGTACATGTTGCCAAGAGTGGCGTCTTCCCAGCCAGGGACGTACATCGGCAGATTTTTTTCGGCAGCTGCAAGAAGCCAGCTGTTTTTGGGATCGATTTGGTACTCGCTCTTAAGTTTACCTCCCAGGAGGATGCGATAGAAGAACTCGTGAGGAAAGAGGCGCTCGCCCTTTTTGTCGGCGGCCATCCATTCATCGAGGATCACGTTCTCAATTTTTCGCATCGCCTCCATTTCGGGGATGCAGGTGTCCGTAACGCGATTCATATGGCGCTCAAGAAGGGCTTCTTCGTCCTGAGGCGTGAGGTCGCGGTAGTTGGGAATGCGCTCATAGTGGTCGTGGGCGACGAGATTGAACACGTCTTCTTCGAGATTGGCGCCCGTGCAGGTGATGGCGTGGACCTTTCCCTGGCGGATCATTTCTGCAAGAGAAAGTCCGAGCTCGGCCGTGCTCATGGCGCCGGCGAGAGTCATGAACATAATTCCGCCGTCGGCGAGATGTTTATCGTAGCCGATTGCGGCGTCTTTGAGGGCCGCTGCATTAAAGTGACGGTAGTTATAATCGATAAATTTTCCGACAGGTCCGAGTTTAAGTTGGCTCATGAGGAGCTTAGCTAAACCATCAAACCTCGACACTCAAGTGGGGACTTCGATCTCCAGTCGCACGAGATCCTCGAAGGTTTCGCGACGTCGAATCAGGCGCGGTCCCGTAGCCTCGATAAGGATTTCTGGAATACGTCCACGGGTGTTGTAGGTGTGACCCATAGAGGCCGCGTACGCACCACAGTTGCGCAACGCCAGCAGATCTCCTTGCTCGGGGGCGGGGATTAGGCGGTCCTTGGCAAAGGTGTCCGAGCTCTCGCAGATCGGCCCGACGATATCGACGCTTTTGTTCTCCCCGGGAGCACGCGTGCTCACGAGAGAGATTTCGTGATGGGCTCCGTAAAGCGCGGGGCGCATGAGCTCGGTCATCCCTGCGTCGGCAATCGCGAAGGACTTGTGGTGTTGGGACTTGAGGTGTTGTACGCGGGTCACAAGAAGTCCTGACTCGCCCACCAAAAAGCGTCCGGGTTCGAGAATCAAGGTGTGGCGCGAGAGGTCCAGAGGGGATAGACCCTCAGCCACAAGTTCCGCAAACCGAGGTGCGGAAATAACTTTTTCGCCGCGATACGCGATTCCGAGTCCCCCGCCGATGTCCAGGTTCTGCAGATGAATGCCTTTTGCGTCGATGCTTTTTACAAAAGCGGCAAGACGCTTGAGCGCTTGGAGGATGGGGGTCTCGTCGGTGAGTTGAGAGCCGATGTGCATGTCGATACCGACCCACTCGATTTCCGGGGTGGACTTATCACGTAGTAAAATCGTTTCGGCATCTTCGAGTGAAATCCCGAACTTGGAGTCATGCGTGCCGGTGGTGATGAACTCGTGGGTGAGGGCATCGATGTCGGGGTTGATTCTCAGGGCGACGCGGGCGCGTTTCTTTCGTTCGAGAGCCACCTTTTTTATGAGCTCAAGTTCACTCGTTGATTCGATGTTGAACTGACGGATGTCGGCGTCCAGAGCGAGTGTGATCTCTTCTGCTGTTTTCCCAACACCCGCAAAGACAATCTCCGAGCCTTTGGCGCCGATGTGTAAACACCGCCGCAGTTCTCCACCTGAAACGACATCAAACGCGCAGCCCTGATCGCGCAAAACTTTGAGCACGTGCAGGTTCGAATTTGCCTTCACGCTGTAGTGAATGTCGAACGCGAGCTTTTGTCGCCCAAAAGCTTCGCGAAGCGTCGTGAGCTGCGTGGCGATGCGTGCGACGTCGTAGACATAGTAGGGAGTTCCGTGGCGGGCGGCAAGCTTCTCGATAAGTGCCACATTTAGGGTTCGGAGATCGCCGTTTAGAAATAGCATCAATTCCTCGTGAGGCAGAACTCGTCGTGTAACGAGCGGAGAGCCGTGTCAGCGTGAACCAAAGGGACGACGCAGCTGATTTTGATTTCTGAAGTTGTGGTGCAGATGATGGGAACCTTGTTTTGAGCCAGTGTTTTGAAGACACGCGCCGCGACACCGCTGTGGCTCCGCATGCCGCTTCCTACAAGAGAAACCTTGCTGAGCGTCGTCTCCACGCTTGAGGCTTCGAGACTAAGAGCCACAAGGGATTTTTCGACAAGCGGGACGTCTTCTTTGGGTGTCGAAAAGCTCAAGTCAAAGCTTCCGTCTTCGCGGATTGCGGAATGGACAATAATGTCGACAATCACATTTTCTTCACTAAGTTTCCCAAAGAGGCGATCGAGCAGCTCTTCGCTTCTTTTTACGTTCTTAAGTGTGATCAATGCGAGGTTGGAGTCGGTCGTGAGCGCTGTCACGACGGGGCTTTCGAGCAGGTCTTCGTAGGGTCCCACAGTGGTTCCTTCACTTTCTTCAAAGGTGTTTACGACGCGGACAGGAATTTTGTACTTAGCGGCGATCTCGACAGAGCGTGGGTGCAAAACCTTCGCTCCGAGCGAGGCGAGTTCCATCATTTCTTCGAAGCTCATTTTCTCGATTTTGCGGGCGTCTTTGCACACCCGTGGGTCGGCGGTATAGACGCCCGACACATCGGTGTAGATATCACAACGCTCAGCTTTGAGAGCTGCAGCAATCGCCACCGCGGAGGTGTCTGACCCGCCACGTCCCAAAGTTGTGATCTGGCCTGATTCATCGGCGCCTTGGAATCCCGCCACAATAGGAATAACACCCGCGCCCGACACTTCGAAGATACGGTCGGTCTGGATGCTTTTAATTTTTGCCCGGCCGCGGGCATCGTCGGTGACGAAGCCCGCTTGGTGGCCCAGCAACGGCTGAGCTCTGCTTCCAATCGCATTCAGGGCGGCCGAGAGGAGTGAAATCGAAGCCTGTTCTCCACTTGCCACGAGTAAATCGTATTCGAGCGTGCCGGTGTTCGGTGAAAGTTGTTTGTAAAGTGAGACGAGACGGTCGGTTTCACCCGACATTGCCGACACGACGACGCAGATCGGACCCTCGGCGCGAGAGCATTTTTGGACCAGCTTCGCAACGTGGCGGATCCGCTCGATTGAGCCGACCGAGCTTCCCCCGAACTTCAAGACGATCATACACCTCCAAGACTAAGAGTTGCGGAAAACGGGTCAAGAGTTAAGATCGGATCTTCTTATGATCTACTTCTTGAGACATGCGCATCGAAATACCGCAGATGCGGGCGCCGACAACGGACTCTCGGAAAAAGGTTGGGATCAGTGCGCCGAACTCGTTCGCTATTTTCGCAAGCACGTCGACCGGATCGACGAAGCTCGGAGCAGTCCGAAGCTGCGTTGCATGCAGACGACAGAATTCGTTGCCGAGGCCTATCAGCTCAAAGTTCGCGAGGATTTTGGCCTTAAAGAATCTGAGGGGTCTTCGGATCGTGAGTTTCGGGATCGCGTTGTGAAGATGCTCGATAAGCTTCAAGCCGACAGAAGGAATCTTCTCTTGGGAACGCATGGAGATGTCCTCGATGTGATCCTGCGCTGGGGTGGGCAGACAGGTGAGATCAAAAAAGGAAATCTCCTTATTTGGGAGCCGGCTCGCAACTTTTGGGAGTTGAATCCTTTACGTGCTCGCTGATCCGCGTGCCGCCTTGACTCAGTTTCGGGCTGGGGCATTTTCCTTAAGTCATGAGGGAATGGGTTTTTTCATCGATCCGGGCCGCTTGCGTTCTTATCCTGGGATTCGCTTTTGAGCGTCCGGTCTGGGCTCAGTTTTCCAACGAGCGCCCCACCTGTGTGGGTGCTAAGCGCGATGGAGATATTTGGTGGTCAGGTCTTGACCACAACTCCTTCGAGGGGCGCTACCGCAGACCCTTCGGTGCGGTGAGCACGGATCAAGGCAGTCTTTTGTTGCGTTTCAGAACCTGTGCTCATGACGTCGATGCGGTGCGCGTGACTGTATGGGAAGCGCGCTCGAAACTTCGTAAATTCTACGAGATGCGCCCTTCAGTTCAAGAGCTTGACGAGGTCATTGGGCCTCTTCAATTTTGGGATCTTGACCTTCCTGTTCCAAAATCTCCCGAAATTTTCTATTACTTCTTCGAAGTCGTCGATGGCGCCGATCGTGACTATTATATAGATGACGACATCCGCTCCTTTCCTGGGGGACGTGGCCGAGCTTCTGATGCTTGGGACGACTCGAAGTCCTTTCAGATCTCTATCTACGACAAAGATTTCAAAGTTCCAGAATGGGCCGAAGGGGCGATCGTCTACAAAATATTCCCAGATCGTTTTCGGAATGGGGATCCTGCGAACGACCCCAAAGACGCATCGGGCTGGGTTTATGGCCAAAAAATCCGCAAAATGCCTTGGTCCAAGCCTCTATGTGATCCCTATGGCGCCGATTGTCCCGACGAAAAATACAATCTTTTCTATGGCGGTGACCTCAAGGGCATCGAGGACAAAATCGACGAGCTCAAACAGCTCGGTGTGTCGGTTCTGTATTTGAATCCCATTTTCGAGTCCCCCACCAATCACCGCTACGACACGACGAATTTTAAAAAGATCGATCCGATGCTTGGCAATCTGGCAGACTTCCGTCGCCTGACAGAAAAGGCCAAAGAAAAAGGTGTGCACGTTCTTTTGGACGGAGTCTTCAACCATGTCTCGGCCGACAGCCCCTATTTCGATCTCTTTGGGCGCTGGAACTCGAATCTTGAACTCACGAGTCCTCAAGGCACGGGTTCCAACGATGGGTCGGGCGCCTGTGAGTCCGAGCGCTCGCAGTGGCGCTCATGGTTTTATATTCCAGATATCGGAAATCCCGCTCTCTTCCGAGATCGTCAGACGCGTCTCTACTGCTCCAATCCTCAGTTGCCCGGCTCGCAAGCCCCCTTCGACACTTATGAGGCGTGGTTCGGCTTCTTTAACGTCCCCAAGATCAACACGCGCCTCAAACAAGTGCGCGACTTTTTCTTCCAGGGTGGGCCCGAAGCGGTGGCCCCGTACTGGCTGGATCAGGGGGCCGCGGGTTGGCGTCTTGACGTGGGTGGAGATATTGATGCGGGTTGGACCCAAGATCCTGCGAACACCTATTGGGAAGACTTCCGCCGGGTGAGTCAAGCGGCGCGACCTGACTCGTGGATCATCGGCGAAGAGTGGGGCAACGCCAGCCCTTGGCTCCTCGGAAAAGAGTGGGACTCGGTGATGAACTACCGACTGCGTTCCGCGCTTCTGAATTGGATGTTTGACGCGTGCCGCGGTCAAGGCTGCTTTGGACGCTATTTTACCGAAAACGACAGCAACGATGGCAGCCCTTTGGGCTCGATTTTCCCGACCACAGAAGCTCAGTTCCTCGATCAGCTTCAGGGGATCCAGGAGTCGTATCCCGAGGCTTCGTGGAAATCAGCTTTGAATCTGCTCGGGTCTCACGACACCAACCGGATTCTCTTCCTTCTTAAGAAAATTTCGAACGAGGATGCCGAGCTCGCGCGCCGAAAGCTTCTTTTCCTTACGGCTTTCCAGATGACCTATCCCGGGGCTCCTTCGATCTACTACGGGGACGAGGTGGGGGTCGATGCTGCGGGCGTTTGGCGCTACAACACGTGGATCGACGATCCCTATAATCGCGCGCCTTATCCCTGGGCTGATCAAGGTCTCAGACCCGACCCGAATCTCTTAAGAGAGTTCAGGCGTTTGGGCCAGCTGCGCGCCTCGAGCCCGACCCTTCGCAAGGGCGATTTTGAAGTCGTTTCGACGAACAACGAGTCACGCGTGTTTTCTTACACTCGAAGTCTAGGGACTCAGAGCTATCTAGTCGTAATGAATCGCCAAAACACCTCTCAGAACGTGGTGCTCACAACTGGTGTTGGGGCCTTAGGCACACAGGATTTCGTTGAGGTGTACCCCTCCGAGGGGCTTCGCTACAAGTCTGAGGGCCGATCCTTGAAACTCGGCGATCTCCCGGGTTTGGGCGTAAAAATTCTCAAGTCGCAAACGCCCTGAGACTCGAAGAGCCCTTGCCATAACGAGTGATTTTGATTAGGTCTACTAGCGGAAGGGGGCCGTGCAAACGGCCCCCTCTATTTTTTATATATGTCGCAAACATCGGTTCATAAAACAGCACTCGAAATCGAGCTCATCGAAAAGCTCGAGCCCGTGCTCGCGAACCTGGGATACGAATGTCGCGATGTTGAAGTGTTCACGGGAGGGTCCGGAGTGATTCGGATCACGGTGGACCGTGAGGGCGGTCCGGATCGCGAACACATCTCGATCGACGATTGCTCAAAAGTCCATCAGGTTGTGGGTCCGATGTTCGACGTGTGGGATCCACTTCCTACGGCCTACACGCTCGAAGTGAGTAGCCCCGGCGAACAACCTCGCCTCAGGCTGCTCAAGCATTTCGAAGAAGCTGTGAACGACAAGATCCGTTTTCAGACTCTCGAAGCTGTGGTTCTCCCGCCGCCCTCGAAGCCTCGCAAGAACTGGGAGGGTGATCTCCTTGGAGTCGATGTCGAGGCTGGACTCGTTGTATTGAAAGATCACTCAAGCGTTGAACATAAGATACCCGTGTCGCAGCTAAAGAATGCCGTTTGGCTTCGGGTTTGGAACCCTTGATCCGCGACTTGTTTTTAAGAGAAGAAAGGATACCGAAAATCATGAACGAACTCAGCAAGGTCCTTGAGCAAGTTGGCAAAGACAAAGGCATTGATCGCTCTGTCATCATCGGCGCTATCGAAGAAGCGCTTCTTACGGTGGCCAAAAAGAAGTACGGACTCACGCGTGAGATAGAGGCTCGTTATAACGAGGATTCAAGCGAGGTCGAGCTTTATCAGTTCATGTCTGTCGTGGATAAGGTCGACGATTCACACAAACAAATTTCTTTCGATGAGGCGAAGACCTACGATCCCGACGTGACACTGGGCGATTCCATCGGAATCAAGCTCGACACCTCGCTCCTTTCCCGTATTGCGGCCCAGACAGCCAAACAGGTTATTGTCCAGAAATTGCGCGACGCAGAACGCGAAATCATCTTCAACGAATTCCAGCACCGCAAGGGCGAGATCATTACGGGTCTCATCCGTCGTGTCGATCGTGGTGCGGTCATCATCGATTTGGGGCGCACGGAAGCCTACATGCCCACAAAAGAACAGATCCCCGGTGAGATCTACAACCCCGGCGACCGCATTCAGTGCTACCTCGCCGACGTGCAAGTGACTCCAAAAGGCCCCCGCATCATCTTGTCGCGAGCCAGCCCCGCTTATCTCATTGCGCTCTTCTCCAACGAGGTGCCCGAGATTCGCGAAGGTCTTGTGGTTGTGAAGGGTGCTGCGCGCGATCCTGGTGTGCGCGCTAAAATCGCAGTGCTCTCGCGCGATCCCGACGTCGATCCTGTTGGCGCTTGTGTGGGTGTGCGCGGATCACGCGTTCAGAACATCGTTCAAGAATTGCGCGGAGAGCGCATCGACATCGTGCCCTGGGATGAAGACATCACCCGTTTTGTCTGCAACGCTCTAAGCCCCGCCGAAATTCAGAAAGTCATTATTGACGACGAAGACAAGTCCATCGAAGTGGTTGTCGACGATGCGCATCTTGCGATCGCAATTGGCAAAAAAGGACAGAACGTCCGTCTTGCCAGCCAACTCTCGGGTTGGAAACTCGACATCATTGGTGAGTCGGCAATGGCCAAAAAAATGGCCGAGGCGAAATTCCAAATGCTCATGATTCCCGGCATGACCGACACCTTGGCGGTTGCCCTCTATCAGAGTGGTTTCAACACGGTCTACGATATCGCCGAAGTCGAGCCAGCCTTTGTCGCCGAAGTGCCCGGCTTCAACGTCGAGCGCGCAACAACCATTATCCATGCGGCCCGACATCTTATCGAAAGCGGCGAATTGAAGACGAAGCTCGCGGAGGCACAGGCCTCGCTCGCTCCTGCGGCTGGCGACGGATCTGGGACGAGCGAAACTGACGCTGCAGGGCAGCCCCTTTCGGGTCTCGAGGCCAAACTTCGCGCTGAAGTCGCCGCGATGGACAAAAAACCCAGGACGACGAACTGAGTCTTCTCAGGCTTTGACGACTCAAAAAGAGGAACTCTGAATAAATGAAAGTATTCGAACTCGCGAAAGAACTCGACCTTAAGTCCTTGGAGCTGATCGAGAAGATCAAACCCCTCGATCTTCAGATCAAGAACCACATGTCGAGCCTTAGCTCGGAACAGATCGACAAGATCAAGGAGTTTCTCTCTCCTTCCGTAGCGACTCCAGAGCCCAAAAAGGTGATCGCGCGCAAAGCCAAGCCTGTTGTTCTTGAGGAGCCCGCGGCTCCAAAGCAGATCGTTGTTCGCACTCGAAAGACCACCTCAAAAGAGGACGAGTCCGAAACGACTTCTGTCGAAACGGCTCCCCCTGAGACGCTCGCGACACCAACGCCCGTTGTTCGGCGCCGTTCGGGAATCATTGTTCGGCGCGAAGTGATTGGCGAGGAGGCTGCGGTCGCCGACGAAGCCCCTCATTCGGAATCAGAAACTCTTTCTGAAACAGTCGAGGCTCCGACTCTTCGTACCGAGAGTCCCCAGGAGACCCCCAAGTCTGCAACTTCGGGCGAGACGGAAGCTGTTGCGGGACGTCACTCGCCAGAGCAAGACCCACTGTTAGAAAAAGATACGGCCCTCAAGGATATCGAGTCCGAGTTCA